>Ga0210398_10000112_pt1 | contig 99523 bp, 89 predicted proteins | sample IncBWC4OmetaG_FD_161047 | JGI IMG/M metagenome (GOLD analysis project Ga0210398, IMG submission 161047) | Forest soil microbial communities from Barre Woods Harvard Forest LTER site, Petersham, Massachusetts, United States - Inc-BW-C-4-O | ecosystem: Environmental > Terrestrial > Soil >... | reverse complement strand
AAACACAATGACGTTTTCCACGGGCGTCTTGACACAACCCTCGGAGTCTGATATATCGGACTCCGAGTATCCAACCATGAAAGACGAACTGAAATCGCTGCTTCCGCTTTCTCCCGCGACGCTGCACATCCTGCTGGCGCTTGCCGCCGAGGATCGCCACGGTTACGGGATCATGCTGGAAGTGGCGCGCCAATCGCAGGGACAGTACGAGCTGGGCCCTGGCACGCTGTACGACAATCTGGAAAAACTGATGCGCCGTGGGCTCGTGAACGAAGCCCTGCGGCGATCCGCGAACGAAGACCCGCGCCGTCGCTATTACCGGCTCAGCGCGTTTGGCCGGCGGGTGCTATCGGCCGACCTAGTGCGTCTTCGAGGCGTGCTGAAGGAAGCGAGGGCGACGTTTTCCGCGATCAAATCGAGCGAGTCGATATGAGGCGAGTTTTTTATCGTGCGCTGATCGCGCTACATCCGCCGCGTTTCCGGGAACGGTTCGGCGACGAGATGATGTGCGTTTTCGACGAGGCCGGGCACGAACGCACGGCGCGACTCTTCGCCGACGGCATCCTTTCGCTGCTGCGGCAATGGCTGTTGCGTTCGAACCTCTGGAAAATGGCGGCGGGCACGGCCATCAGCGCCCTGCTGCTCTGCGCGTGGGGAAACTCGATGCTCCGCGGGGTGGACATGTCGCTGATGCGGGGAAGTTTGTGGCACGAGCGGCTGATGATGGACGCGTCTCTTGGCGAGCGCCCGAGGCCATTCGACGAGGCCGAATTTTCGCGCGAAGCCGCGCAGGCGGTAGAGATTCTCGCCGAGATCAGAAAAACGGAGGCGCGAAAACACCATAGCCAACCGCACGATTCGCTGCATTCCACTCCCAATCCCTCCGGCAGCGCTCACGCAAACAAGGGCGGATGATGGAGCTCGCGCTCGAGGCTCGAGGACTCAGGAAATGCTACACGGCGGCGCCGGCGGTGAGCGACGTGACGTTCGGCTTGTACGCGGGCGAGGTTCTCGGGTGCCTGGGCGCGAACGGCGCTGGGAAAAGCACGATTGTGAAAATGCTGACGGGCTTGTCGGAACCTACGCGCGGGCAGGTGCTCTGGTTTGGCGCGAGCATTCACAAGGATCTTGTCGCGTACAGACGGCGTCTGGGATACGTGCCGGAGGAGCCGGAGCTCTACTCGTACCTTTCGGGTTGGGAGTATCTGGAAATGGTCGGGACGCTGCGGGGAATGGATCGCGCGAAGATGGCGAAGAAAATCGACGCGCTGCTCGCGCTTTTTTCGCTGGCGCCCCACAGGCATTCCTCGATCGGATCGTATTCAAAGGGGATGCGGCAACGCATCCTGCTGATCGCGGCGCTGCTGCACGACCCGGAAATTCTAATTCTCGATGAGCCGCTCTCGGGGCTCGACGTGGTGTCCGCCCTGATTGTCAAGAGCCTGATCAAGACGCTCGGCGAGCGCGGCAAGGCAATTTTCTATTGCTCGCATGTGCTCGAGGTGGTGGAGAAAGTATGCTCGCACGTGATGATTCTGCGGAAGGGCAAGGTGATCGCATATGCGCCGACCGCCGAATTGCACCGAATGGTCGGGCACGCTTCGCTCGAGCAAGCGTTCGTCCACCTAGTGGCGGACCGGGACGCCGAGCAGACTGCGAGCGAGATCGTCCAGGTGATGAGCACTGGCGCGGCGTAGGCGCAGCGTTGATGGATCGCGATGGAATTAGCGAACCAGCATTGGGAGAGGCTTTCGCACGGGCTTTTTTTGCGCCTCGTGCGCCACTGCGTGGACCGCATTTTTTCCGGTGACGAAAGCACGGAACCCGGCGAATTGGATCTCAGCATTGCGACGGTCCTGGCGCTGCTGGCAACGCCGACCGCTTTCGTCTCGCTGTTTTGCATGGACCACTACGGGTCATTGCTGCTGTTCCTGCGGGGTCAAGCGACCGATTTCGACCCCTACACGGCGTCTTCATCGGATGAGTACTTCTTCATTGTCCTCGCAATGGTGGTGGCCGGCGCGGCGGCGGTTTGGAAGTGGGATCGATTACTGCCGGATCGCCGTGATTACGCCAATCTGGCTCCTCTTCCCATCGCCAGTAGCCGGATTTTTCTGGCGAACTTGGCTGCACTTTCGGTGCTGGCCGTGGTTCTCTCGCTCGACGTAAATGCAGTGCCATCGTTTTTGTTTCCGCTCGTTGTTTGCGCGCTGCAGACATCTCACGTATTCGGGGTATTCCTCGCCACCCACACGCTGACAATCGTCGCGGCTAGCGCGTTCGGATTTCTGGCAGTCTTTGCTCTGCTGGGCATTCTCATGGCCCTGCTTCCCTACCGTGCTTTTCGCAAGGCGTCGCCTTACGCGCGCTGCGGGATTGTTTTCGTGCTGATGGCGCTGCTTACGACGACTGTTTCCGTGCCGCGCAAGATGGAACATCTGCGGAATGTTTCGCATGCGTGGGCATATCTGCCGCCACCGGGGTGGTTTCTCGGGCTGTGCCAAACTCTGCGCGGACAGAGAAGTCCCGCAATGACTTCGCTTGGCGGGGCAGCCATTGTGGGGTTGCTATTCGCGCTGGCGCTTTCGCTCGCTGCCTATTCGCTGTGCTACGCGCGATGTTTCGCGCAGAGCGCGGAAACTATGGCGAATCTGCCCGCCCGGCGCGCTGCGCGACCGTCCGTGGTTTTCCGGTTGCTCGACCCGCTGCTTTTGAGGAGCGCTTTCCAGCGCGCTTGCTACCGCTTTGCTTTCCGGACGATCTTTCGCAGCGAGGAGCAGGCGTTTGCGCTCGGCGGGTTTCTGAGCCTCGGGATTGTGATCGCCTCGCAGACACTTTTGGCGGCCATGAACAATAGACCGTCGCTCACTATGAGCAGGGCAATTCCGTCGGCGGAGATTCTGAGCGTCCCGCTGATTGTGGGATTTTTCCTGATCCTTGGCCTGTGGTCGGTTTGCGCGATTCCTGCGCCACTGCGAGAGAACTGGGTCTTCAGGTTTCACGTCGATTCTCGGTCGCGCGAGTGCGCGCCGCTGGCGAGAAAAATCATTCTCACATTCGTCGTGCCCGCCCTGGCGACTGTTTGCCTGCCCGTGTATTCGCATTTCTGGGGGTGGCGCGTTGGCGTGGTTCACACTGCGCTGGTTGCGATGTCGTGTGTCTTGCTTATGGAGGGATTGCTCGTCGGATTCCGAAAGATTCCATTCACTTGCTCGCTTCCGAAGTTCAAGAGCCACGTGATTGTCAGCGTGCTGCTGCTGGTGCTCGGCTATTTTGCGTTTACTTCGGTTACGGCGACGGTCGAAAGTTGGGCGCTTGTCGATCCGCTTTGGTTTGTCCTGTTTGCTCCTGTCGTCCTGGGCGTTTCGGTTTGGCTCTACTGGTGGCGGAGGGGCATGGCTGAGAACGATCGGCGGATTCTATTTGAGGAGCAATCGATCACGGTGGTTGAGGTTCTGAACCTTAACAGCTAGAAGATTTCACGATGTCGTCGCTGAATTCGTGGGACCGTCGGAACAATTTTGGATTGTGATGCCCGGAAAAGTGACGGAGGTGCCGAAATCCCCGCGGAGCCAGCGATAAAGGGTACGTTAGTTGCAATAGGAATTATTATTGCTTTGTCTCCCTTGGTTGTAACGCATCCCAATGCGGCTCTGCCTGATTTTATCGGTACGTCGATCGGCAAATGATCGCGGCGCCGCGCAGTACTCCACTGATGCTCAGGCAGGTGCAAAGGAGGCTCTACCGCGGAGCCCTATGTCTTCTGCCATGAGCTTGGCCTCGGCGGCGCAGGTTAATCCCGGGCGGCATTGAGACTAATTGCTAGGAAGAGCCTGGACTTGCCAGTGAAAGGGTCGAAATTCGGCAAGGCGCGTGAAATCGCGCGCATTCGCAGTTATCACCATGATACCTGATCGGCCGGCGCTCATCGCAATCAGCGCAGCATTGGTCAACCGGCCTTGTCCAATTTGCTCGTAATCATAGCTGGCGGCCAATCGGGCCAGCACTTTGCCGGTCTGCGTCCAGTCATTAAGATTCGGCACTAGAATCCGTTTCGCTCTCTCGAAATCGCGCTCCAATCGCTCGAGTACATGCCGATTCTGGCGGGCGACCCCGGCAAACAATTCTTCGAGCACAACGGAACTCAGCCAGACCGGAGAGTTGGCAGCCAGCCGTTGCAGCGTCAGGGCCGCTTCGTCTCCTGTTCGAAGAGCCGTAATGTAGATCGAAGAGTCAAAGAGAACTGGCTGCATCTACTCTTCCAAAGTTCCATAGGCATCTTTGATATCAATGCCACTTGTGATGAAGCGATCGTTGGCTTCGATCGTCAGTCGGTTTCTCTCATGCTCAGCGATAACGATGTCGAGAGCCCGCTCGATTGCCTCTGTTTCCGTGTCGGCGCGCAGCATCCTCTGCGCACGTCGGAGTTTAGCTGCATCCAGTTGGAAATGTTTGTGTGCTCTAGCTCTGGCAGTGGCCATAGAGCCCTCCCACCCCAATATAGCGTCCATGTACAAAGAATGCCATATTATGAACATTGGTTGCACGCCGTCCGGATGCGTGGATTCTGGCGCGGATCCCGGGCACAGCATAGTTCGATATCTTTCGGTTATGTTCATCGTTCCGAAGATTCGGTGTGCTCACCGCAATGCCAAATCTGCGACGGGGCATCCGCGAGGTACAAGTGAGGTACAACTAGGAGCGGGAAATAACGCTTCGTGTCCCGTAAGCGACGACAAGATAAAGCGTTTATAGAATTGAGCTTCATGGTTCGAGAGCACTCCCGATTTCATCTGAGAAATGAGGCGCCATACATGAAAGCACTTGTGAAGAGTCGACCGGAACCGGGGCTTTGGCTCGAAGAGGTTCCAGTTCCCGAACCAGGTATCAATGACGCCCTGATTCGCGTGCTGATGACCGGTATCTGCGGCACGGACCTGCATATTTATGAGTGGGACGAGTGGGCGCGGGCGACGATTCCAGTGCCGCTTGTCATCGGGCATGAGTTTGTTGGCGAAATTGTGGAGGTGGGCTCGAACGTCAGTGATTTCCGCCCTGGAGAACTCGTTAGCGGAGAAGGTCATGTGGTTTGTGGTCGTTGTCGCAATTGCCTAGCTGGACGGAGGCACTTATGCGCCCACACCATGGGAGTCGGCGTAAACCGCGCTGGCGCATTTGCCGAGCACATCGTTCTGCCAATGAGCAACATTTGGAGACACGCCGGAAATGTGGACCTTGAAATTGCGGCCATTTTCGATCCCTTTGGTAATGCTGTGCACACGGCGTTGTCATTCCCAGTGCTGGGCGAAGACGTGCTCGTCACGGGGGCCGGGCCGATCGGAATCATGGCTGCGGCTGTTGTCCGCAAGGCGGGTGCGCGGCATGTTGTGATCACTGACGTGAACGCCAAGCGGCTGAGGCTGGCGGAGAAGATCGGGGTTACCTTGGCAGCCAATCCAAATGAAATCTCTCTAGCTGACATACAAAAGAAGCTTGGCATGAACGAGGGTTTTGACGTGGGACTGGAGATGTCGGGGAACGTAAACGCGTTTCGAGAGATGCTCGCGAACATGAGTCATGGAGCTAAGATCGCCATGCTTGGCATCCCGTCAAATGAGATGGCGATCGACTGGCAGAAAGTAATCTTCAACATGCTGACGATCAAGGGCATCTATGGTCGTGAGATGTACGAAACCTGGTACAAAATGACCGTGATGCTCGATTCGGGGCTCGACATTAGGCCGGTGATTACACACCGATTTCCCTGGCACGAGTACGAGTCGGGATTCGAGGCAATGAGTTCGGGCGATTCCGGTAAAGTGATTTTGGATTGGCGGGAGCTGCGGTAACCTTCTGGTGCTGATGATGCGGAAGGTCGGGAGCCGATCAAGATGTTTCAGGCCGTGCGAGCACAGTTCGAGTCGCAGTTGGGCGAGATTCGTGGTGCCGGTTTGTACAAATCCGAGCGCATCCTTGCGAGCGCGCAGAATGCTCGCGTTGATCTGCCCACGGAGAAGGCCGTCCTCAATCTCTGCGCCAACAACTATCTGGGACTTGCCAATCATCCCGAGGTGCTGAAGACTGCACACGAGGCCCTCGACCGCTGGGGCTACGGGCTGTCCTCCGTTCGTTTCATCTGCGGCACGCAAGAGATTCACAAACAATTGGAAGTACGCCTGAGCGAATTCCTCGGCATGGAAGATACGATCCTCTACAGCTCCTGTTTTGACGCGAACGGCGGGTTGTTTGAAGCGCTGCTTGGCGCGCAAGACGCCATTGTTTCCGACGAGCTCAACCACGCCAGTATTATCGACGGGATCCGGCTGTCGAAAGCACAGCGCTTCCGCTACCGGAATGGAGACATGGACGACCTTGAACGAAACCTCAAAGAGGCTTCACAGGCGCGTCGAATTCTGATCGCTACGGACGGTGTGTTCTCAATGGATGGGTACATCGCCAAACTGCCGGAAATCTGCGATTTGGCGGAGCAGTACAAGGCGATGGTGATGGTGGATGATTCTCACGCCGTCGGATTTATGGGGGAATCCGGCCGGGGCACACACGAGCACCACAAAGTGATGGGACGCGTGGATATCCTGACGGGAACGTTGGGCAAAGCACTGGGTGGCGCAAGTGGCGGTTACGTCAGTGCGCGTAAGGAGATTGTTGAGTTGCTGCGCCAGCGGTCGCGCCCGTATCTGTTTTCGAACACGGTCGCGCCCGTCATCGTGGGAGCATCCCTCAAGGTTCTCGAACTACTCACCCGGACGCGGGAAATGCGCGAAAGGCTCTTTAAAAACACGCTCTTCTTCCGGCAGAAGATGTCCGCGATGGACTTCGACGTACTGCCGGGCGAACATCCCATCGTGCCAGTGATGCTCGGGGACGCAACGCTGGCGGGAAAGATGGCCGAGCGTTTGTTGCAAAAGGGCGTTTACGTGGTTGGTTTTTCCTACCCAGTCGTGCCGATAGGGAAGGCCCGTATCCGCGTCCAGATCTCAGCAGCTCACACGCCCAAGGACCTGGAATTTGCGCTTGGGCAGTTCGCCGTGGTTCGGGCAGAAATGCAGGCTAGTTGAAACTAGCTCGTCAAAGGCGACGTGCAGCTGTGCTCGGGATATTGCCGACATTCCTTACCTTGGTTTCCGCTCGGGCGGGTCACGACGTTTCTCAAGGTTTTCAAGCGGAAAGTTCAGATGTCGAACTTCAATGGGAAAACAAGTTTCGCGCGCTTCCCAGCCCCGAAAACCAGCGCGTAGAGGTAGGCACCCTTTTCGTTAACACCGACCAGATTGTCGCAATACGCGCCGGTCAGAATGCAACAGAACCCCAGATGTCTGATGGACCGGCGGTGTGGACAAAAGACACTCTCGACGAGGCAGTTTCTCTCGCGAGAAACTCTGCTTGAGAACCAAGGCACCGTAGGAAACGGCTCAAGGAGAGACAGCACGAAACGGCCCGACCTTCAAGCGCACCTCGTTCAAATACTGGATCGCTTCGCTGCGCTTTTTGATCGAAGCGACTCGCGCGATTATGTTTGAGCGCTCCGCTGGGGGAGATACATCGAGGTCTTGACGAAGTGCCCCCTGAACAATCCCTGGTAGATTGCCATCGTCAGCCGAGTCGTCCGGTCGGGATACAGAAGCGGTGCTAGGAACGCTCTGGGCCATCGATGCTTCCAACGAAGCGGCTTCGACAGATGCCACCGGAGGAAGAACCGTTGGTGCGTCGTTTCTCGGTGTTGGGAGGGCAAGGAGCGGATTAAGCCGATTCGCTGCGGCGTCGCGCTTGGTTAGGGGACTCAGTCCGAACAGTGCTTCGAGCGTCGCGGGGATTGAAGCATGATCGTAGACCCGGTGATCGATTAAATTTCTGGCGATCCAAGGCGAAACGACCAGCGCGGGCACGCGGGGACCATATTTTTCGAAGGTGAATCCGTTTTGGTTATGGCTGGAGTTTACGTCTGTGCTACTTGGTGCGACGGCATCAGGGGGAGTCGCATGATCGTAGAAGCCCCCGTGTTCGTCCCACGTAATAATTAGCAGGCTACTTTCCCAAAAGGCCGAGTTTCGGATGGCCTCATACGTGGCCTTGATAAGAGCTTCGCCGCGGTTCACGTCGGCGAGCGGGTGTTGTGACGTGCCATTCTTGTAGTCGTTGGCCACATCGTAACTCGGCTCGATGAAAACGTAACCGAACGGATAGGAACTTTGGTGAAGGTCGTCAGCGAGCTGACTGTAGTCGCGAATATCATCGAGATGAATACCCTTGAGCGCGGAAACCATGGGGAAATCATCGCCTCCGTAGAGCCGATGTTTGATCCCTCTCTTGTCCAGTGCATCGAAGATGGTGCCGTTTGGAAATGAGAAGCCTGCGAGGGCTTCCCATTCGGCAATTTCCGCGATGCTCGGACTGTGATCGAGCCCATTTGAAGATGCTGCGTGGACAAACATTCGGTTTGGCCAGGTCGGTCCGGGCATGGAAGCGTGCCAGTTGTCGCAGACCACAAATTCGGCAGCAAGTGCGTGCAGCACGGGGAGCTGCGTCGGTGAATAACAATTCATCACCACACCGGGACTGCTGCCTCCGCCGCTCGCTACATATGACGCTACAAAGCCACTGTTAAAGATCGCGGGGTAGGGTCCGCCCCGAGGATACGAAACTCCTGAACCACATAGTTGCAGCACCACGTTTGAGAACTCGTGCCCTGGATCGGCAGGCATCCGGTCGGGAGCGCCTGGTGAAACCGATATCGTCTGGCCACTGAAAATATTTGACTCAGATCCATTCAGGCCATTTATTTTCGTGGGCGCTCCGGTTACAGCGTCAGTCCCCGTTATGCCGGAGAATCCCAGCATGTGATCGAAGGAGCGATTTTCCAGCATGAGAACAAAAAGGTGTTCAATGTGGCTGGCCATGAATGCATCCTCGGAAGGCTTCAGAACCACGAGGCGGAAAGTCTATCACGGCGAAGTAGGTCCAATGATCGACGGGGATTCACCCCGAATGCTGACTATGACCACACCGAATCCGCCATGTGCAACTCTGCGTCAGGTAGAGTTAGGGTTGCCCAAGTGGCGAGCAGGAATATGGTGCGCCTAACCGGGGACAGGTGGATGTAGTAAACGGTTGATCCGCCTTCGACCTCGTAAAAATTCTTGCGTTTCGGGTCTGGCGTGACGTTCACGGGGCCGGCCAGCAGAATCCCCAACCCGATCACCGTCGCCGCGGAGTGCTTTCCCAGATCCTCGATCGTGAGCACTTCATCGAAGTTCATTCGCATGGGTTCTAGGCCTTTGGCTCCGCGGTTCGCGCTTTAAACACTCCGCAGCGGCCCTTCATCCCTTCGCGAAATTTTTCCCGCTCCTCAGGAGTCATTTTCTCCCAGCGCTCCATCATGCGTCCTCTCCAGTGCACGTACGGGCCGCGCGGCCCACGAAACCCTCCGAACAGGATTTTGCCCAGGAGCAAGAGACCCAGCGCCTGCCAGAAACTGATCCGGTGCAGCGCAAACAGCGCCGGCATCAGCCAGTTCCACAGGCCCATGACCACGAAACTCATCACGGTCGCAGCGAGCAGCACGAGCACTGCGATTTTCAATCCCCGCAATATCCATCTTCCCTTCATGTTTTCCTCACGTTCTTAGAAATTCTTCATAGATCGCTTCCAGACGTTCGCGCAGTTGAATCACCGCATAATGCTTCCGCAAAACCAGCGTGTTCACATTCAGGCCGGTGGCTTGAGCAATTTCTTTGAAGCTCCGGCCCTCCATCTCGTGCGCAACGAATACCTGCCGCTGCCCTTCGGGCAACTCATCGAGAGCGGCATCGAGTTCGTCGAGCAATACGCTTCGGGCATAGACCGCCTCCGGCCCCGCTTCGGGGGAGGGAAGCAGATCCTCGAGCAGGAGAGACTCTCCATCCTCGCTGACCGCCACCGGAGCGCTCGCGAGTGCTTCGGGTCTTTTCTTGCGAAACAGATCGGTGATCCGGTTCCGCGCCACGCGGTAGAGCCACGCGCTCACCCGCTCGATCGGCTTCATCATCCGGTAGGCTTCCACGAGTTCGTAGAAGACCTCCTGGAGGATGTCCTCGGCGTCCCGCTCGTCGGGCACACGCCTGCGGATGAAATTCTTAAGCCTCGCTCGTTCGAGCTTGACCACCTCCGAAATCCGTTGGTCTTGCTCGGGAGCCATTCCCTTTATACTCAACGCCTCATTCATCTACTCTTGTAGACGGGCGAGCGGCCTTGATATTTCAACAAGAATGAAAAATGTCTCTTTTCAGGACGAGCAAGGGGATCTGCGCAGCAGGTCGTCGTAGGAGTTGGTCCCAGGAGCGGGGAACGCTTGGGGGCCGCTATTGACGGATTTCGTGTCAAATCGTGATTGAAGAGGGAGAAACATGCGAGACCAACCAACTACGTCGCGTTGGGGCATTTACCTTCCGAGCAGAGCATTAGGAAATCGATTCTAATAACGTCGGCCGAGGGTAAATACTTAATCAACTTGTTTATTTGAGGGCGACCCGAGAGAGCATCGGTGACGACAGGACGGCGACTTAGGTTTGGTCAATTTCCATTTCGGACCGGGAGGTCGGTAGTTTTCGACCTCTGTTTTAGGGGTCAGCGATTCACCCCCACGACAATGCAAGAACTGCCTGGCCCGAAACCAAGCGTTCTTGTCTCATATCCGTTGGACGCGAGCGCTGTTTGTTCCTTAAGTTTATGGCACTACAACGGCAGATTCGCTTTACTGAGAATCCGATTTTCGGGAAATCAGCTACAGGATCGGTCCTTTGGGGGATGAGAAACCAAGGTCGGGCTCGAGTTCAGTGTCCTGTCAAGATGCGATCCTGTTACTGCGTTGATTGCGGGCATCATGGGCGGAAAATAGCTGCCACGGCGATTCGTGCGAAGGCTTGGTGCTCCTCCGTGCGACGCGGGCTAACGCAAGTGGATTGCTTTCGAACGCGCGACGTGATCCGGGCATCATCACCAACCACGTCCCTCCGTATCTATTATCCATCCACAGGCGGCGACCTAGATTCCTCGGGCCAAGCGTTCAATGCAGTGCCCGTCAAAGGTGTCGACGTGTAGGAGTATCGCCCAAACGGGAACTTTTGCTCATTCGTTTGCGTAACAATCCAAAGAGGGGGCCTCGATGTGGGGAGAAAGACTCGCAAAGCGACGAAGTTCATCCTACTAGGCCTGTTGGGGATCATACTGGCACTGATTGGCAGCAGCCTTGTCTATCGCGCGTGGTACCAACACCAAGCCGCGAAGGCCCTGATGATCCGCACGCCGAACGGGATCGACGAAGCGATGTTCGTGCCCATCGGCGGCATCCAGCAATGGATCACGATTCGCGGCCAAGACCGTAACAATCCAGTCATCCTCATGGTACATGGCGGGCCTGGCGTAACCAATGGCGGTTTCGCCGTATCATTCGTGCCCTGGGAGGAAGACTTCACGATCGTGCAATGGGATCAACCCGGCGCTGGCCGCACATTCGCGCAGACAGGGCGTAGATTTCCCTCCGACATTACAATCGAAAGCATGGTCCGTGACGGCATCGCGGTTGCGGAGTTCCTAGGAACTCATCTGCACAAGGACAAGATCATTCTTCTCGGCTGGTCGTGGGGATCGGTTCTCGGAGTCCACATGGCCCAGGCGCGACCGGACCTCTTTGCCGCCTATGTCGGCACGGGTCAGATCGTGAACATGCAGGCTGGAGAGGCAATTGTCTATGCCCATGTGCTCGCCTCGGCGCGAGGAATGGGAAATCACCGCGCGATTCAAGAGCTCGAATCGATCGGACCGCCTCCTTACAAGACGCAGACTGCGCTCGGCACCGAGCGCAAGTGGGCTTCCGTACTGGCGGGCGATAAGTCCCCGATCGTTAAGATCGCCGAATTCACGCTGCTGGCGCCTCGTACTTCGCTTCGCGATGTCTGGAGCTCCCTGTTCGGAATTGTCGCAAGCCAGAATCATTTTCTCGGGCCGACCATGGAGGGTGAGATGATGAAGGTCGACCTTGCTGCGTCCGACAGGGATTTCGTCATTCCGATTTTCGTGTTTCAGGGTGCCCATGACGATTTTACACCGGTGCAGTTGGCCCAGGAATACGTCGACGGCATAACCGCGCCGCAAAAACACGTCGTCCTTATCGCGGACGCTGGACATGACGCCATAATTACCAAGAGCGGGGAGTTCCTGGAACTGTTGGTACAACGGGTCCGCCCGCTGGCAATCCAACTGGAACCGACCACACGATCTGCTCCAGAATCCGTCAGCGCAAAGCCTTAATTCGATGGCACAGATACAGAGAAATAGCGGCAAGCAAGTTCGTATCAAATCCCGCTGTATGGTTGGCGACGGATAAACTCTCCGCTTCCGGCTTTGCCGACGAATTTTCCGTTGTCTACAATCGTTCGTCCGCGCAACAGCACGCTCTTTGGCACTCCCTGGACCCGAATCCCCTCGAACATCGAATAGTCCACACGCATGTGGTGCGTCGAAGCGCTGATCACTTGCTGGGCGTTCGTGTCGAACACGACCAGGTCAGCATCCGAGCCGACGGCAATCGTGCCTTTGCGCGGGTACAGCCCAAAGAGCTTCGCCGGTGCCGTGGCGACGAGCTGCACGAACCGGTTCGGCGAGAATCGCCCGCCATGCACGCCGCCCGTGTATATCAAGCTCAGCCTATGCTCAATTCCGGGCCCGCCATTGGGAATCTTGGTGAAGTCATCTCTGCCGAGTTCTTTCTGTTCCTTGAAGCAGAACGGGCAGTGATCGGTCGAAACGACCTGCAGCGTGTCGCGAGCCAATCCTTGCCACAGCTTCTCCTGGTGCCATTTCTCGCGCAGAGGGGGGGTGAATACATATTTCGCGCCCTCAAATCCCGGCGCTTCCATCTGCTCGAGCGACAAATAGAGATACTGAGGACACGTTTCCGCGTAGGCAGGCACGCCGCGATCGCGCGCCTCGCGCACTTTTTCAAGGGCGTCGTTGCAGGAAAGGTGAACGATATAAACGGGCGCGCCCGCCATCTCCGCGAGCGCAATCGCACGGCCGGTCGCTTCGCCCTCAGTCGAGGTCGGCCGCGTGAGCGCGTGGTATTTCGGCGCGCGTTTGCCTTCAGCCAAGGCGCGCCGGACGATCACGTCGATGACGCCGCCGTTTTCCGCATGCATGCAGATCAATCCGCCATATTTCGCCGCCTGGGACATCGCACGGAAAATCGTGGCATCGTCCACCATCAGCACGCCGGGATACGCCATGAACAGCTTAAAGCTCGAAACGCCTTCGTGGATCAGCGCGGCCATTTCCTCGAGCTGTGCATCGCCCAAGTCGGTGATGATGCAATGGAATGCGTAATCAATCGCGGCCTTGCGGTCGGCTTTCTTCATCCACGTCTCGAACGCCTGGCGCAGGCTTTGCCCTTTTTGCTGGATTGCGAAGTCAACGAGCGTGGTTGTTCCGCCGAACGCCCCGGCGATTGTTCCGGTCTCGAAATCGTCGGCGCTCGTCGTTCCGCCGAACGGCATGTCCAGATGCGTGTGCGCGTCAATTCCGCCGGGCATCACCAACATTCCTGCTGCGTCGATTACCTTGCCCGCGTTCTCGATGGGCAGTGCTGCTGCGATTGCTGCGATCTTGCCTCCGAGGATGCCGATGTCGCCGGCGTACGTGTCTGTCGCGGTGACCACGGTGCCATTCCTGATGACGGTGTCAAAGCGCATCAAGCCTCCCTCGATCCAGCGTGCAGGCATCTTATGGCATACCCGAAAGGTGGCGCAACCCATCGGCCGAGGCGGCGAGGAACCGATTGCAACACGACAAATAAAATCGCTAGTCTTGGGCTGGATTCTACAATGCTAGAATAGCGGCCCTATAAGCACTGGCAGGGCCGGAAGCGCTTCGTCCTACCCGGTCCTGCGATTCGGAGTCCAACCGGTTTCCCTATGACGCTTCGCGAAACGGCGCCGAAGCTTTCCCCGGAACAATATGAAAAGAACTTCGCCGAGATTTCCCCAGCAATGGATCCAAGGCAGGCTGCGGTCGAAGCCGCACGCTGCCTGTACTGCTTCGATGCGCCTTGTATCGCCGCGTGTCCCACGCATATCGATGTTCCTGCTTTCATCAAGAAGATTTCCACGGGCAATCTACGCGGGTCGGCGCGCGAAATTCTTACCGCGAATATCCTGGGACACAGTTGCGGTCGCGTTTGTCCCACCGAGGCGCTCTGCGAAGGCGCCTGCGTAATGCACGAGAAAGGCGAATTGGCGATCGAAATTGGTCGCCTGCAGCGCTACGCCGTGGATCACGTGCTCGACAACAAAATTCAACTGTTCAGCGCGGGCGCGCCCAATGGGAAGCGCGTGGCTTGCATCGGTTCGGGGCCGGCGTCGCTCGCCTGCGCCGCCGAACTCGGCAAATGGGGCTACGACGTCACCGTGTTTGACCGCAACGAGTTCCCCGGCGGGCTCAACAGCTACGGTATCGCAGCCTACAAATCGCGCGCAGTCGATTCGATTCGCGAGGTTGATCTTGTCCGGCAACTAGGCGTGAAGTTTCGGCAGAACACGGAGGTCGGTGCTGATATCTCGTTCGCCGATCTCGAAAGGCAATTTGACGCAGTTTTCATCGGCGTCGGGCTTGGCGAGACGTGGGCGCTGAATCTGCCGGGAGAAGATCTCTACGGCGTGTATGGCGCGATCGAATTCATTGAGAAGACGAAAATCCAGCCGTTCCAGGACGTCGAGATCGGCCGCCGCGTGGCCTGCATCGGCGCGGGTAATACGGCCATTGACGTGGTCACTGCTGCGCGTCGGCTCGGCGCCGAAATCGTCTACCTCGTTTATCGCCGTGGCGAGCCGGAAATGCCCGCTTTCGCTTATGAATATGATCTCGCGAAGCAGGACGCGGTCCGTTTTCTGTGGCAAACACAGCCCATTCGCGTGCTCGGCGAAAATGGAGTCGTCACGGGCCTCGAGTGCGTGAGAACCGAGCTCGGGTCCCCGGATGCGAAAGGCCGTCGCAGTCCCGCGTCGATACCGGGTACGGAATTCAAACTTGATGTGGATATGGTCGTGCGTGCCGTTGGGCAGAAGCCGGCCACCGATTTCCTGAAGGTGATCAAGGGCGTGAAAATCAATTCGGATGGCACGGTCAAGATCAATGACCTGCATCAAACCGGTCACGCGAAGTATTTCGCCGGTGGCGATTGCACCAATGGCGGAAAAGAAGTGGTGGACGCGGTCGCCGAAGGCATGGTCGCGGCGCGTGGCCTGGACACATGGCTCGGTTCTCCGCGTTCGCTTGGGAGGTGATAGATGGCTGATCTCACCGTCAAATTTGCCGGCGTCACGAGCCTCAATCCGTTCTGGCTTGCTTCTGGGCCGCCCACGAACACCGGCGGCCAGGTGATGCGCGCGTTCGATGCCGGGTGGGGCGGGGCCGTATGGAAAACCATTGGAGAACCGATCGTAAACACGAGTTCGCGCTACGGCGCGATTGACCTCCATGGCGTCAAGATGATGGGCTTGAACAATATCGAGCTGATCAGCGATCGTTCCCCTGAAACCAATTTCCGCGAAATATATGAGGTGAAAAAGAGGTATCCCAGGCATCTGGTGATCGCGTCTCTGATGGTCGAGTCCAAGCGCGAATCATGGCACGCGATGGCCCGCCGCGCTGAAGAAGCCGGTTCCGATCTGCTCGAACTGAATTTCGGGTGCCCTCATGGCATGAGCGAGCGAGGCATGGGCGCTGCCGTCGGTCAAGTCCCAGAGTACACGGAGATGATTACGTCGTGGGTGAAGGAAGTTGCGCGCATTCCAGTGATCGTCAAGCTCACGCCCAATGTAACCAGCATCAGCCATATCGCCGCGGCGGCCGAGCGCGGCGGCGCCGATGCCGTCAGCCTGATCAATACGATCAATTCACTGGTGGGCGTGGACCTTACAACGTTTTCGCCGCGGCCGGTCGTCGGCGGTAAATCGTCGCACGGGGGTTACTGCGGCCCCGCGGTGAAGCCCATCGCACTACATCTGCTCTCGACCGTGGCCAAGAATTCGCGCGTTCCGATCAGTGGCATTGGCGGCATCGGATATTGGAATGACGCGGCGGAACACATCGCTCTTGGCGCTTCCACCGTGCAGGTGTGCACCGCCGCGATGCACTACGGATTCCGCATCGTCGAGGACATGATTGACGGTCTCTCCGGATATATGGACGATAACGGCTACCGCACCCTCGAGGATTTTCGGGGCCGCGCGGTAGCGAATGTGAAGGATTGGGGCGACCTTGACTTGAACTACAAGGTCATCGCGAAGATTAATGCGGATCTGTGCATCGGCTGCCAGCTATGTTACGTCGCCTGCGAGGACGGCGCGCATCAGTGCATCGAACCTTACAAAGAATCCGCGAAGAAGAATGCGGGCGGCTTCGGTATTCACGTTCCGCGCATCATCGAGGAAGATTGCGTTGGCTGCAATTTGTGCGCGCTGGTGTGCCCGGTGGAAAATTGCATCACGATGAAGGAAGTGGATGCCGGCGATGCGCCCATGAGCTGGAACGACCGCGTGCGCCAATCCTCTGCGACGCTTTCGCTGCCGTTCCCGAGCGGTGACTAAGCGTCCACGATTCTCGTTGGCTCGCCGGCAACAGCGCGTTCTTGGTAGCCTGGCTCAGTCAAGACGCCGCACGCCATAGGGAGAAACTTCACGGCCGGTCGTTAACACCAGGTAGACGATGAAGCTGACACCGAAGCCGACAAACCAAGCGTAGTCGTAAAGCACGCGAACGGGCGCGTACACGAGTCCCACGAACGCCACCGCGCAGCCAGACAGCAGTGCGAGAATGGCTCTCCAATTCACGCCCCAGGAAAACTCGTATATTCCGCCGCGCCGGTAGAGATCCTCGGCATTCAGGATCGTTTTGCGTCGCACGAAGTAATCGCAGATCAGAATCCCGGCCACCGGCCCGAGAAATCCGGAGTAGCCGACGAGCCATCCTGAAACGTAATTTCCGTAACTCGCCAGTAGCTTCCACGGCTGCATCAATACGCCGATCAAACAAGTAATCATCCCGCCGGTGCGGAAGCTGATTTTCTTTGGCCACAAATTCGAGAAATCGTTCGCCGGAGAAACCACATTCGCCGCCACGTTTACGTTGAGGGTTGCCATCAGCAGAGCCACCATGGCGATGACGACTGCGATCGGACTCCCCAGCCGCGCCAGTACCGCCACCGGATCCCAAATCGCCTGGCCGAAGACCACCACGGTGGCCGACGTCACTGCAATTCCAATGAACGAGTAAAATGTCATTGTGGTCGGCAGACCAAGCGCCTGTCCGACCATTTGTTCGCGCTGGCCTTTGGCATAGCGCGTGAAGTCAGGAATGTTGAGCGCAACCGTCGCCCAGAACGCAACGACTCCCGTCAGAGATGGGACGAAGAACCGGAAGAATGCGCCGAAAGTCTCAAATTTCGAAGGGGTTGCCAGCATCGGCCCAAATCCGCCAGCCTTGGCGCGCGCCCAGAGCAGCAGCGCCACGCCGATCAACAGCAAGAACGGCGCCGTGATCCCTTGCAGAAACCGAATCGTCTTGATGCCGCGCAAAATCACCACCAGATTCAGTACCCAGAAAAACAGGAAGCAGGCCGGTACTCCCCATGTAACGTTGATCCATCTCGGCGCGAGCGCCACGATCATTGCGTTGATCGCTTCGCCGCCGATCCAGGTTTGGATTCCGAACCAGCCGCACGCGACCAGCGCGCGGAGCATCGCGGGCACGTTCGCACCCAAGACTCCGAAGGCGGAACGCGCGAACACGGGGAAGGGAATTCCGTACTCTGCTCCCGCGTGCGCGTTCAGAAGCATCGGGATGAGCACCAGAACGTTTCCCAGAAACACGGTGAAAATAGCCTGCTTCCAGCTCATGCCACCGGCGATCATCGAGCTGGCGAGAAGGTAGGTGGGAATGTTCACGCTCATGGCGATCCAGAGCGCGGCGTAGTTGTATGTGCCCCATGTGCGGCGCGCGGCAGGTACAGGCGCCAGATCCTCGTTGTAGAGGGAACTCGCGCGCACCGCCTGCGCGGCAAAGGTCTCGACGCGCGGCTCGCCCGCGGAAGGGATTGTGCTATCGCTCATCGCGAATCGGCGAGCATCGTCGATTCATCCCTTCCGAACTCAGGCCTTGGGAGCAGTGTAGTCAATATAAACGGCCTTCAGCTCCGTGTAGAAATCGATCGCGACGCGGCCGATTTCGCGCGGTCCTACTCCCGTCGCCTTCATCCCGCCAAACGGCATGTGTGCCTCGCTCGCCACCGTCGGAGCGTTCACATGTGTCATGCCGGTTTCGATTCGGTCAATGAACTCGAAAATCTTCCGGGCGTCGTTCGTATAGATCGAACTCGACAGACCGTACTTCACAGAATTCGCCACGCGCAGTCCTTCCTCGAAATTCGGCACACGAATTACGGAAAGCACAGGGCCGAAAATCTCGTCCTGCGCGATGGTGCTGTTCCAGGGCACGTGGTCGAACACCGTGGGCGCGACGAAATATCCGTTTGCGAATCCGTCGCCGGTCATGCGTCCGCCGCCGTGCAGCAGCCGCGCTTCCTTCTTTCCAATTTCAAGATACCGAAGCACCGTTTTCAGCTGCTGCTCGTCCACCACCGGTCCCACCTGCACGTCCGCGTCGAGTCCGTTGCCGACCTTCAGCTTCCGCGCTTGCTCGACGATCATCTCTACAAACCGATCGGCGATTGCCTCTTCGACCACCACGCGGCTCGTCGCCGTGCACCTTTGTCCACTCGATCCAAACGCTCCAAGCACAACCGACTGCGTCGCCAGCGCTAGGTCTGCATCGTGCAGCACGACCACCGGGTTCTTGCCGCCCATCTCGCACTGGCACTTCTTCATTTGCCGAGCGGCCAGCGAATAGATCAGGCTGCCTACCTCGTTCGAACCGGTAAATGAAATCGCGCGCACTTCGGGGTCGCGCAGCAGCTCGTCGCCCACGTCCTCGCCCGCCCCGAGGACCATATTCAGCACACCTGCGGGAACGCCTGCCTCCGCGAAGATCTCGACGACCTTCGCTGCGCACTCCGGAGTCAGCTCCGCGGGTTTGAGAACCATCGTGTTGCCTGCTACGAGCGCCGGTGCCGCTTTCCACACGGGAATCGCCACTGGAAAATTCCATGGCGTAATCGCGCCCACTACTCCCAGCGGCTGTTTGATGGTGTACGCAATATTCTTGGTGGATTCGCTCGGCAGCGTCTCGCCGCCCATCCGCCGACCCTCGCCTGCGGTGAATTCTAAAATATTGATCGAGCGCTGCACCTCGACGAGTGATTCTTTCATCGTCTTGCCTTCTTCGCGGCAAAGCGTGCGCGCGAGGGCATCTTTCTGCTTCTCCATTAGCGCGGCGGCGCGCGCCAGCATCTTGCCTCGCACCGGAGCCGGCGTGTCGCGCCATGCGGGAAACGCAGCCTTGGCAGCGGCAATTGCTTCGCGAACTTCCTCGCGGGTGGAAAGCGGCGCCACGCTCGTCACTTCCTGCAGGTTGGCGGGATTACGCCGCTCGAGCGTCTGTCCCGAGCAGGACTCGACCCAGCGGCCATTTATGAAGTTGCGGCAAAGGGGTGCGGTTACTGTTGCAGTGGTCATCGGAGTCGCCTCAATCCGCGGCTTGCGGCATGCCCGGCGTTCGCGTTCGCACGATCTCGTCGTAACTTTCCGGCCGCCGGTCGCGATAGAACTGCCACGTCGCCCGAACGTCCTTAATTTCGTCGAAATCGAGATCTGCCATGACCAGTTCGTCTTTGTCGCGGCTGGCCCGCGCCACGATTTTGCCGCGCGGATTGCAGAAATAGCTCTTGCCGTAAAATTCGCCGATGCTCCATGGCTTTTCGGTGCCAACTCGATTGATTGCCGCCACAAAGTATTGATTGGCTACGGCATGCGCGGGCTGCTCCAGTTCCCATAGGTACTCGGAGAGGCCGGCAACCGTCGCGGATGGATTGAACACAATCTCGGCGCCGTTCAGTCCTAGAACTCTCGCTCCCTCCGGAAAATGGCGGTCGTAGCAGATGTACACGCCAACCTTGCCGAAGCGCGTTTGGAATACGGGATACCCGGCGTTCCCCGGTGTGAAGTAGAATTTCTCCCAAAATCCCGGATGGCAGTGCGGAATGTGGTGCTTCCGATATTTTCCCAAATAGCTTCCATCTGCGTCGAACACAGCAGCCGTGTTGTAAAAAACGCCGGCCATTTCGACCTCGTAAATCGGCACGACCAACACCATTTTGTATTTCTTAGCCAGCTTCTGCATGCGCACGAGCGTCGGCCCCTTGGGGACGCTTTCGGTCAGCTCGTACCATCGGGCGTTCTGTTCGGCGCAAAAATATGGGCCATAGAAAAGTTCTTGCAGGCCGAGGATTTGCACGCCTTTCTTAGCGGCGGTTGCGATCATCTTCTCGTGCTTCGCGATCATCTTTTCTTTGATGTCCGCCAGCGAATATTTCTCCGGCGACCATTCGCAAGTAACTTGGATAACACCACAACGCACGATCCGCGGCATCGAATGCCTCCTGGGTGCTCGTGGCAGCAAGTCTACTATTCGCCTGGGAACGCGACAAGGATGTACGCGCGCTCGGCGTTGATTCGGAGGTTTGATTGCAGATGTCGGGGCTTCGCTAGGTACGGTTGTAAAACGGTGGGATATTCGCGTCGAAATTCACCCACACCGACTTGGCATCGGTGTAGTCGTGCATCGCCTCGAAACCCATTTCGCGGCCGTATCCGGATTGTCCCACGCCTCCGAACGGCGATCCGGGGCTGACTCTCTTGTATGAATTGACCCAGACCATCCCTGAGCGGATCGCAGCCGCGACACGATGTCCTCGCTCGAGATCGCGCGTCCACAATCCGCCGCCGAGGCCGTATTGAGTGGAATTGGCGATACCGATAACTTCCGCCTCGTCTTTGAATCGCGTGATCGCGACAAATGGCCCAAACACTTCCTCCTGGCAAACGCGGTCGGACGCTTTCGCGGTAACGACGGTCGGCTCGACGTAGCAACCCGCACGCAGCGCAGGATCGGCCGGCGCTTTCCCGCCGGTCAAGATCGTGCTGCCCTGTTCGCGCGCGACCTGAATGTAGTTGAGCACGCGATCGCGATGCCCGGGTGAGGTCAGCGGACCCATTTCAGTCGAGGGATCAAGAGGATTCCCCACGCGAATGGATTTCGTCAGCGTCAAAAACTTTTCGGTGAATTCGTCTGCGATCTTTTCCTGGAGCAGCAGGCGAGAACCCGCAATACAAGCCTGGCCCTGATTGTGAAAGATGGCGAACGCCGAGCCATTTACGGCAGCACCCATGGAGGCGTCGTCGAACACAATGTTCGCGCCTTTGCCCCCAAGTTCAAGCTGCACGCGCTTCAGATTTCCGGCGGATGCATGAACGATTTTCCTGCCAACCACGGTAGAACCCGTGAAAGCGATCTTGTCAATTCCGGAATGCTCGGCGATGTACTGGCCCGCCACGTTTCCATAGCCCGGCACGATATTAACGACTCCTGGTGGAATTCCGACTTGAACCATCAGCCGCGCGATCCTGAGCGTGGTCAAGGGCGTCAGCTCGGCAGGCTTCAGCACGACCGTGTTTCCAGCAGCGAGTGCCGGCCCCATTTTCCAGCTCGTGAACATGAGAGGGAAATTCCACGGCACAATCTGACCAATCACGCCGATTGGCTCGCGCGTCACGTAGTTGAGAAAACCGGGCTCAACCGGTATCACGCTGCCTTCGTTCTTGTCGGCGATGCCGGCGAAGTAACGGAAGGTCGCCGCGGTGCGCGGGACGTCCAGACCGCGCGTGTCACGGATCGGATGACCGGTGTCGAGACTTTCCAGTTCCGCAAGGTATCGAGCATCCGCTTCGATCGCGTCCGCCAATTTCAGCAGCAGACGCCCGCGTTCGGCCGCGGCCATGCGTTTCCATGCAGGGAACGCCTGCCGTGCCGCGTCCACTGCGCGGTCTATATCAGCGGGCCTTGCTTCTGAAATTTCGGCGAGTGTGCTGTTGTCGTGCGGATTGATGACCGGGATGCGCCCCCCATCGGCGGAGTCTACGAATTCGCCGCCGATGAATAGTCGCGTCTCGATTTCGAGTTGCGGGGGCGCACCAAGCTGCGCCGCCATGCTCAAAACTCCACAGGGTACGGCTTCAGTTCGCCACCGGAGTAGCGCTTGGGCAATGTGCTGTCGTTATTTTCCCAAACGATAAGGATCGAGCGTTTCGGAGAATAGCCCTTGTGCCGAATGTCCGCCGGCATCGCGGCCACGTCACCGGCCTTCATGGTGACTTTGGCTCGAGGATTGCCGGTCTTGCCGTCCGCGACTTCCCAGGTGATTTCATCGCAGACCTGAATAAACCATTCCACGCGATCGTTTCCGTGGAATATCGGCAAAATGTATTCTTCCGTTGTGGCGCAAATCTGGCTGTCCTTCACGTTCGAAACCACCGAGGGATTCCAGGTCACGTCCGAACGCGACGCGTACGCAAACATGTTGAACGCATGGACTTCGCCTTCGAAGCCCGGCTCGGCGTGTACTTCCGGCGAGTCCTGGGGAACATCGGTAAATTGCCGGTTGATGAATTGACCTGCTGCGTCTGTGCGATAGGGAAGATCGCCTGGCAAGCCCACCATACGCTTCGCCACGATGCGCTCGCGCTTCAGCGCCTTCGTGTTATTCCCGCGCTTAGGTCCATAGGCGTTGCCAGTCTCGTCAGGCGCCGCATAGGGGTCAAAGCCCTCATTCGTCCAGTCATCGAGCATCTGCTCGAACACTTTCTTCAGGTCTTTGGACTCGAATGTCTCAACGTAGTGAAGATTCTTGCTGCGATAGGCCTCATTCAGCAGACCTGCAAAGAGTTCGACCGTCCCGTAGTGGTTGATCGTCCCGATCACGTGATCGAAGTTTACCGTGCCGTAGAAAAACCCCCAGCCGACATCGCGCATCAGCGCGCGAAGAAAGGCATCAACCGGCATGGTCTGAACGCCGCCGGGATAGCGGATATGCGCGAAATATTCGTCGCGCTCGAAACCGAATTTGCCGATGGCAAAGGTCTTGTACCCAAGATTCTTTGTCGCGCTTGGAGTCGTTGCTGAAGTTGCTGTGCTCATCTCGGTCACCCTTTCAATCAAAATCTCAATTCGAAATCTAACCGCGCCATTACTTCGTCTGGCAGATCTCTCCCCACCGCTCGATCGTATGATCGCCCTTGATGGTCTGCAGCAACAGGACGGCTGGTGCCGCGCTGCGGAATTGATAGGCTGCTCCCTTCGGCAACAACGCCATGTGGCCGCGCCATGCCTTGATCGAGCCCATTTTCTTGCCCTTTGGTTCGCTATCGAGCTTTACGGTTCCTTCCTTGCTGTCGGGAACGAGCGACTTTTCAGGCTTGATCAGATGTATTTCGACCGTGCCATCCATGATCAGCGCCGATTCGTCGTGTGAGTTCGTGTACCACGGGGACGTGCCTTCCGCGCGAATCGCCTCGATCACATAGCGCAGATTTTGGCCGACGGCGACCTTTTCGTATGGCTTTGATTTGGACGCAACCTCGAATACATTCGACAAAACGTAGTGCTTCGGGTTGTCGTCAATTACATCCACGTGTCCTTTTTCAAAGTTCTTCAGTGAGCCGAACACGGTTTGCGCGGAAGTCATCGGTTTGCGCTCCTTTTACGATGTGCCCAACGAGGTTAGTCCGCGATGATGCGGCAGGCTTGCAGAAACTCCACATCGATGAACAGGTTCTTGACTTGCCCCGGCGGGCCTGACTTTCGCCGCCCGTTCCAGTACGCCTAGTGGAGTTTTCGCCGGCGATACGCTGCGGGAGAAACGCCCAAAAGGTGCTGGAACCAGTTGGAGAGATGGCTCTGTGACGAGAATCCGGACGCCAGCGCTACGTCCACGATCGGCGAGTCGGTGTTCCGCAACAGTTCCATCGCGCGGTCAATTCGGCGTCGCAGAACGTATTGATGCGGAGGCTGGCCAAAAGCAGCCTTGAAGACGCGCGGCAAATAAAGCGGGCTGATGGATACTTCAGCGGCCATGGCGTCCAAGCTTAGATCGCCATCAAGGTTATCCTCGATGAAACCGACCAAGCGGCGCATTTTCCAGCCGGACATTCCCTGCAATGTCGGCACGCGGGCCGGACGCGAACGCGACGAATACTCGCGCGCGAGGTGTACGGCCAGCATTTGCGCAAGGGTATCGGTGTAGAGCCCGTCCTTGACCGTGCCATCTCGCAGCGCGGACGCGATCGAGAGGCACAGTTGCTCGAGCAAGGGATCCAGCACCGCGAAGCGCGGCACGATTTCGGCGGCAGAGGCATCACAACCGTACATTTCGCCCACGGCCGCCGCATAAATGGACTGCCGCAAATACACCTGAAGAATTTCGGGACGCCCTGCGTGCTGCCATTGAGTCGTCGCGCCACCTGGGGTCAGAGTCAGGCAGCGAGGTCCGATGAGCGCTCTTTCGCGCCGAGCGCCTTCGATTTTGCGAGACACTTCCGTTGGACGAGACAGATGGTAGATCAGGGACGGATGGCAAATGGCTGATTCCGTGGCTTGGAAGGGAGCCTCTTCCATAATGGCGGCGTAGAGAGAACGCCAACCTGCGTCCTGGCTGTGGACGATCAGACGATTATCGGGCCTGAGCGCGCGGCCGTGCGTCTGACGGACCGTAAAGACCTGATTCAAGCCAGGAATCACGCCATTCCCCCGGAGTGAAAACCAAACTCCCCAGCAACTGTGGGCGTGATTCTGCAACAGAACGCCGGGGACCGTCAAGGAGTTCAAATGAGTGGCGGCCGCCGACTGTGATTCACCGAAACGTATTCATTACAATGAAGATAAGGGGCTAGATCGTTCAGCGGCCAGGAACTAGCGATGGTGCGTCTGAGCCTACCGGACGGCGGCAGGTTCGACCGGCACGGCGTTGCTGACGCGACTCCCCGCTTTTCGCGGAGCCGTTTCCTTTAGGAACAGGCACACGAAGATGCCAAGAATCACGCCGATAAGCGCCAGCTCCAGAATGTTTTGAATGCCGTAATGCTGGGCGACGTATCCCGCGAGCGATGGCGCGATGCCGCCTCCAAATATTTCGCCGGAGCCGACGACGATTCCAATCGCCGAGGAAACCAATCCGATAGGAGCGGACTCGGTCGCGATCGGCCCGGTCAGCAGTCCCACGACTCCGAGGCACCAAAACGAAATGATGGCCAACATGCCGAACAGGAGCACGGGATTGGGGCCGATGCTAATGAAGACTCGCACGAACACCGCCGCGCCGATGAAGCTGACAATGGCCATGAGCTTGCGCCCAAGAACGTCGGACAATCCCGGCACTCCGATTTGGCCTAGAAAGCCGCCAAAGCCGATGGCCGATGTTACGAATCCCATTTGCGCGGCGGTGAGATGCAAATAGTCCACCAGGTAATTGGGCAGCATGGCGCTCAAAACGAATACGCCCGTCATCGCGCACAGAAGCGCAGCCATGCAGAGGCCAATGTTGCGATGTCGGAAGATCTCCATCCATGGTCTTCCGCCGGTGTTCTCAGCGTGCGACTTTTCCGGAGTCGCCTCGCGGATCACCCGAAACATGAAAGCTCCCACGATCAGGCCGGGTATCGCGGCGATAAAGAAGACCCAGCGCCAGCTCGGGACGACCGCCAACAGCTGCGTGGCGATGATCGGTCCAAGGCCCAGGCCGAAAAGCGCGAATGCGCTCTGTTGAATCCCCTGATTGAATCCACGCCTGTCCGGCTTCGAAGCCTCGTTGGTCGCGGCAAAGCTCGTAGGGCAGAACGATCCCTCCGTGAGCCCCATAATTCCGCGAATCAGGATCAAGCTGAGAAATCCCGTTGCCATTCCCGACAAGCCGGAGAGTATGGAGAAGATAAAGATCGCTGGGATCAGCACTTTCCTGCGGCCAATTTTGTCGGAAACTCCGCCCATCACGGCCGCGAAAACGCCCCAACAGACGCCCAGGATTCCGACGAGATTTCCAAGGTCCTGATAGTTCAGGTGCAGGTCCTTCATCATCGAAGGAAACAGCGGTGCGATGATCCAACGGTCGAGTCCGACAAGACCGAATCCCAGGCCAAGCAGCGTTACCGCTTTCCATTCGTATGAAGTGTCCCAGTTACGCGATTCGGCCATTTTTCCCGCCTCCTTCTGCTTGCACTGGCCCTGCATTATGTTTCCACGTTCCAGTGCTGCCCAGGAATTCAAGACTCCGCGCCGCGCGAGCGTGACCCGAGCTGACCAGCGTCAGCGTGCTCCGCCTGCTCCACAAGGTAGGAGGATCGAATGAGAGGGAAATTAATTCATCGCGGGCGGTATGGATTGCAGAATCCACGCCCCGCTGAACAGAATAATGACCTGCGATTCCGCAAGCCTCTTGCAAGTCGTTCGACGCGTTCGATGTCCACCCGCTGCCGTGGGCCGCGCAACGCGCCACGAGGTCATGATTCTGTCCAATCCAGTGGAGTTTCTGCAAGCGGTGCGATGCCACCATCTGCTATTTCAACATCCGCCGTGGTGGTGTGCCGCCGAGCAATTCGTCTATAGGAGCATGAAGTGAGCAAGGTCCATGGTGCGAGGGTTCTGGGGCTTTCGCTTTGGCTCGTCGTGCTTCTGAGTTTCCCAGCGTTCGCGCAGACAGATCCCAGCGGGGAATGGGAGAACAGATTTCACGAGGACGAGCCCGAGCGCGTGCCTGGCCCGGAAATCGGCGACTACCTTGGATTACCGATCAACGACGCGGCGCGCCTGAGGGGCGATAGCTGGGTCGCCACGCTGCTCGAGCTTCCCGAGAACCAGTGCCGGCCGCATCCATCGGATTACGCCTGGCGCGGACCGGCGCTGCTGCGAATATGGAAGGAAGTGGATCCGGAAACCGAGAAGCTGATCGCCTACCACACGCACATATCGTGGCAGTCGCCCGAGCAAACAATTTATATGGATGGGCGGCCGCATCCTCCTGCCTACGCCACTCATACCTGGCAGGGCTTCTCCACTGGAAAGTGGCAGGGAGACGTTCTTGAAGTGACCACAGACCATCTCAAGGAAGGCTGGATTCGGCGAAATGGCATTCCTCGCAGCGATCGAGCTACCGTCAGCACGTATATCATGCGCCATGGCGACACGCTCACGGTCGCGGTTGTAATTTTCGATCCGGCGTACCTCACCGAACCGTTTATTCGCACCACCGATTTTGTCAGCGCACCGCAGCAAACGATTGGGCCGTATCCCTGCGAATCCGTGGACGAAGTGAATCGGCCAGTGGGCGTTGTTCCAAATCATTTGCCTGGAATGAATCCCTTTCTCGATGAGTTTCCCGCCGCGTATGGCATACCTCCGGATGCGTCGCGAGGCGGAGCGGAAACGATGTACCCGGAATACAAAGTGAAGTTGAAGACCATGAAGACACTGCCGCGTCCAGCGCGAAAGCATACGGACAGATGAAGCGCTTTTCCCGCTGGTTTGCTCTCGCCATCACCGCTGTTTTGGTCGCGGTCGCCGTGCCTTCGCTAGCCAGTGGACACGGAAGCGACGACGCGAATGCCGTCGTCCACATACTACCGGTGCAGGGCAACATCTACATGCTGGTCGGTGCGGGCGCCAACATTACCGCGCAGGTGGGGAATACCGGAGTGCTGCTGGTGGACACGGGCCTCGCTACGATGAGTGACAAAGTCCTGGCTGCAGTTCGTACGCTATCCGACAAACCGATTCGCTACATTGTTGACACGACGGATGACCCCGATCACGTCGGTGGCAATGAGTCCATTGCGAAGACCGGCAGTACGATCACGGGCGGAAACGTAGTGGGCGATATCGGCGCCAGCGCAGGGGACACGGCGGCCATCATATCGTTTCAAACGATTCTCGATCGGATGAGCGCACCGACCGGAAAACAATCTGCAATGCCGCAGGGTGCGTGGCCCACCGATGCTTATGAGACTCCCCAGAAAAGTTTCTGGTTTAATGGCGATAGTATCCGCGTCTTCCACCAGCCAGGGCATACGGATGGCGACAGCATTGTCTACTTTCGTCGCGCCGACGTCGTGAGCGCGGGAGAAATCTTCCGAACCGACAGCTATCCGGTAATCGATCTGGCGAGAGGCGGCAGCATTCAGGGGATCCTCGACGGACTGAACCACCTGCTCGATCTGACGGTTCCCGCCGACGAGAAGAGCAAGGACGAGGGTGGCACGCTCGTAATTCCCGGTCACGGACGGCTCTGCGATCAAGCCGATGTTGTGGTGTATCAGGAAATGGTCACGATCGTTCGCGACCGGGTTCAGGACATGGTGAACAGAGGCCTCACTCTCGAGCAGGTGAAAGCGGACCGGCCCACGCGCGATTACGATCCCTTGTATGGCACGAGCACGGGGCAATGGACGACGGATATGTTTGTCGAGGCTGTGTACAGGAGCTTGAGTGCGAAACAGTAGGCTATTCGGGGTGCGACAAAGCAGCGCAGGAATCCTGCTCCTGGTTGCCGCGGTAATGACGTCGCTCGCGATGCCGGCTCGCGGGCTGGCTCAGTTCGGTTTTCCTCCACCGCAACCTCCAGTAAATCCGCGAGCGATTGCGCCGCTCGATCTAACGGGCTATTGGGTCTCGCTCGTCACGGAAGACTGGCGATTTCGAATGATTACCCCGGACAAAGGCGATTACGCGAGTGTGCCTCTGAACTCCGATGGCAAGCGCGTCGCCGACACTTGGGATCCGGCGAAGGACGAAGCCGACGGCGACCAATGCAAATCGTATGGCGCGGCCGCTATCATGCGCGTGCCTACACGCCTGCACATTTCCTGGGAGAACGACACGACCCTGCGGGTCGAGACCGACGCGGGAACGCAGACCCGCCTCTTCCATTTCAATGTTTCGTTTCCGCGCGAATCCGCCCCTCAATGGCAGGGTTATTCCATCGCCGAGTGGAACGGACTACGGAGAAATGGGTTTCTGAATTTGAGCGGCTTTGGAACCGCGTCCGGTGCCGCGCAACCCGCGCCTGAGGGCTCCCTTAAAGTCGTTACCGAGCAGATGCGCCCGGGATATCTGCGCAAGAACGGTGTTCCTTACAGCGCTAATGCCAAGGTAGAAGAGGATTTCGACAGCTTCAAGACACCGAACGGCGACAGATGGCTTGTAGTCACGACAATCGTTACGGACCCGCAATATCTTACGGAGCCCTTCATCACCAGCACCCACTTCAAGAAACTTCCCGATGCTTCCGGATGGAACCCAACGCCCTGCGAGACGAAATAGCTGAGTGGTGCTACGTGACGTGCGGCGGGAATTTTCAAATGCGCGTCAGTGCGGTAGCTTCGTCTTCGGCTAGATCGAGTACGGTATCCAGCCGGACCATTTTCAGCAGCATCAGAATGCGTTTGGTCGCGGAAAAATAGGTGCATTTCCCGCCGGCGCGTTTCAACATGGTGAAAGCACGGACCAGCGAGCCAATTCCCGAGCTATCCAGATCCGTTACTCCCGCCAGGTTGATCGCAATATGCGTAGAGCCGGCGTCCAGTAGCTGCTGCACCTGACTTCGGAAACCCTCTTCGTCCTTGCCGAGCTTGAGCGGCCCCTCCAGGTCCAGGATCGTTGCCGGGCCGGCCTTACGGATTCGAATGTTCACGGTGACCCTCTGCGCGGTGCCAAACTAACCGAATTGCGATTCGCGATCAAGGCCCGTGATGCAGTTCCTTGACGCGTCAACGCTGCATTTGTTAGGCTGCGCCGTTCGCTCTTTGTCGCGCTCTTCACTATCGTACGCGACATCAGAGCCTTTCTGCCCCTCCTCAGGAGAATCATGGAAACATCGGCCGCGCTCTTCGGACTGGCGAGCGTGTCTCTTGCGTGCCGCGATCAGGATACGCTTTTAAAGACGGTTGCCGCCCGCGTCGGTGCAACTGTCGGTGCACGCGCTGTGCTGGTCTGGCTGGGCGAACCTGATCCCGGGCTGGTCTGCCGATCGCGCTGGAACGAGCCCGGCGAGCGAATCGGCCTTGCCGATGGTCCCGTTTCCGATGGACTGCTTGTCGAAGTCTGCGAGTCCGGGCAGGCGCGGCGCCTGGACGCGAGGCAAATCGACACCGATGAGCTTACTCATCTCGACGAATCCAGCCGTGAGCGAGTGAAATCCGCGGTTTATGCCGCTCTGCCGGGAGGGCAGGGTTGGCAGGGAGTGCTGGAAGTATTGGGGAAGCGCGGCGGCGATTTCACCGCCGACGAAGCGCTGTTCATCGAGGAGGCCAGCCGCCTCGCTGGCCAGGCCCTCACGAATTTGGAAGCGATCGAAGAAGAACGCCGCTCGCATCTTGCTACGCTCGATCGCCTTACCGCCCTTTACGATATCGGCCGAACGTTTACCTCGACGCTGGAGCTTGCCGAGCTTCTGCCCATCGTCGCGGAGAAAATCCGAGCGATCCTGGGCGCCGCCGCGTGCAATATCTGGCTCATGGACTCCGGCTCGCAGGAGATGCATCTGGCGAACCGAGTTGGGGAGGATCCGACAGCCGAGGAGGGAGCGCGAGTTTCTGCTTCTGAAGGCCTGCTTGCCGACGTGGCCCACCAGGTGAATCCCAGGCTCGTGAACGATCCGGCCACGCAACCGGGACTTGAGGAGCGCCGTGACGTGGCCGGCGGTTTCGAAATCCAGTGCTGGATGGCCGCGCCGCTACGCAAAGAAGACGAGGTATTGGGCGTCGTCGAACTAATCAACAAGTCCGATGGAAGCTCGTTCGACGAGGATGAACTTTTCCTTCTGGCAAACGTCAGCGAACAGGCAGCGATTGCTCTGCACAACGCAAATCTGCTCGAGTCCGAGCGCAAGGTGCATGTGCTCGACGCGCTCCTGAAAATCTCGCAGGAGATTACCTCGACCCTGGACCTCGACCACGTGCTCACGACCGTAGTCCAGCAAGCTAGATCCGTCGTACCATTCGATAAATGCGTTATCGGCTTCTTTGACCGCGGCCGGTTCATGCTCGGGGCGGCATCCGGCGAGGCGGAAGTTCCGAAAACGCGCGAAATGGACGATTTCCGCGACCGTTTCGAGTGGGTGGCGAATCAGTCCGAGGTGGTCGCTGCCGATTTTCATACCGACGGCTGGGAGCTCCACCCGGACGAGGCGCGCGCGCAGATCGTCTCCGTTCTCGAAAAGCACAGTTACGGCGGATTCTACGCATTGCCGCTGCGAGACGAGCAGGGAGCGCTGGGTGTTTTGGCGCTGGTAAGCAGCGAAGCCGATTTCCTGAACGAGAATCATAAAGAGACGCTCGCCATTCTTGCGAATCAGACCTCCGTTGCGATCCGCAACGCGCAACTCTATCAACAGGTGCCCCTCGCCAATTTTCTGCAGCCATTCGCGGCGCGAAAGCAGAAGCTGCTTGCCGCTGTACCCAAGGGGCGTTGGCGTATCTACGCCGAACGGGCCAGCATGGTTGTTGCGGCGCTCCTTCTGATTCCATGGCCCATCCGCGTTGGTACGGACGCAACGGTGGTGCCGGCCGAGCGCCGGATCGTCAGCCCTATGGAAGGCGGTGTCGTCAAACGCGTCTTCGTTCACGAAGGAGACGTGGTACAGCCTGGCCAGTTGCTCGCGCAGCTCGATGATGGCGAGGACGCCGTTAAACTCGCGCAGGCTCAGGCCGCGCTGGCACAATCGCGGCACGATTCCGCCGAAGCGGAATTCAAGAACGATGGCCCTGCGGCGGGGCAGGCAACGATCCGCGCCGACCTTCATACCGTGGAAGTGCAATTCGAGCAGGAGCGTGTCTCGGGGGCCGAATTGCGCGCACCGATTGCCGGAATCGTGGTCACTCGGAAAGTGGAAGAGCGCGCTGGAACGATGCTGAAGCCGGGCGAGGCGTTCTGCGAAATTGTCGAAGGTGATCGCATGGCCAGCGAGATGAGCGTGCCGGAGGCGGACATCGGACTGGTGCGGACGGGACGGGAAGTCGCGCTGAAACTCAATGCGTTTCCCACATCGACATTCGCAGGTACTGTCGAGCGGATGGGTGAGGAAACGCGGGCGGAAGCTGGCGAGCAGTATTTTCTCGTTCGCGCAGTATTCGACAATTCCGGAGGCCGCGCTCGCGACGGCATGGTTGGCCGCGCGCGAATTCGCGCCGGAGGCGGGTGGTTGGGGAGCGGCTGGTATCCCGTGGGCTATGCTCTTTTGCGCGACCCGTTCCGCTGGGCCTGGCAGGAAATCTGGGCCTGGCTGCCGTAAGGGGAGAAGAATGAATATGACAACGCGCGCGACGCTTTTCTTTGGAACCGCACTGGCCTTCCTGGCGTCGGGCTGCGGAGATTCATCGGCAGTTTCACCGGCCCATGCCGCGTCCGCTGATGCCGGCAGCCGAGCGGCTGCCTCCGCGGTTGCTGCGCCAGAAGTTGCCTCCGGGCCAGCGGCTCGCGAGCATCACGATGTCCTCAGTGTACTTTCTGTAGAGCATCAAGTGGACATTGCAACCGAGCGCGATGGAGTCGTTGTCTCCGTGGCGCAGGACGAAGGAAGCGCGGTCAACAAAGGCGACATCCTTGGCCAGCTTGACGACCGGACGCTGCAGATCGAGCTGGTTAAAGCGCGAGACGATTTGCAGGTGGCCCAGAACAACGTGAAATTCAAACAAGCCGAGTTGAAGGCCAAGGGAGCGGCGTTCGCGCGGCAGCAGCAGCTGCGGGCGCTGGGCCTTTCCAGCCAGGCAGATTTGGAACAAGCCGATTTCGAGGCGAAAGGCGCGGAATTTGACCTGCACGGCTGGGAAGCAATGGCCGAAAGCAGTCAGGCGGAAATCCATCGCCTGGAGATCGAACTCGACGGAACGCGCTTACGCGCACCCTTTGCCGGTGCCGTTGTGGTTCGCTACATTCGAGAAGGGCAGCAAGTTGCCAAAGGGGACAAGTGCTTCCGAGTCAGCCAACTTTCTCCCCTCGAGGTGCAGTTCCAGATCCCAGAATCCGCGCCGCAGCGTCCGGCGCATGGCGCTGCAGTAGATTTGGTTCTCGTCAGCGAGCCCACTCGGTTTATCAGCGCGCGTGTGATGAAAGTTAGTCCGGTGATTGATCCCGCGAGCGATAGTTACGACGTGACAGCCGAGCTCACCGGCAAAGGCCTGTCCGACCTGCGTCCGGGAATGGCCGTGCGTGTTCTCTGGCCAGACGCGGCTCACACGAGGCCTTAAGCGGATCCGCCATGCGTTTTGGTCCCACCAGCCTGAAAGCGTCGAGCGTTCTCGCCAAAGGGTTGCGACGCCCCAAATTCCGTACGGACCTGCGAATCAGCGAGCAGATGTTTGCGGGCGAAAAAAGCTATGTCATCAAAGTGCTGGAAACGAATTCATACAATCGTAACGGTGCGTCTGAATACGAATTGCTCGCGCTCTGCGATGGCACTCGCACGCGCGCGGAGGTCGCGGGAGCGTGGAACGATCGCCACCCGGACGATTTCCTGGGCGAAGCGGACGTCATGGAGTTCCTTGATGGCATCGAGCCGGAGGTATGGGAACAAACTGTCGGGGAAAAAAATCTGGCCGTGCTCGAGCGGATTCGCGACGACCGCAAGAGCCGCGTGGACCAATCGAACGTGCTCTATATTTCGTTCAAGGCCTGGGATCCCGATAGGACGCTCGCGAAGTTGGATCCGTATATGGGATGGATGTTTAGTCGCGGCTTTGTTTTCTTCTCGCTGGCCATGTTTGTGGCAGCCGCCTATCTGGTGGCCGGAGATTGGGCGCAAGTACAGAGGGACACGTCTTCTTTGTATTCCTTTGAGGGCAAGACGGCCTACGACATCTGGATTTTCTGGTTTCTGCTATTGGGGTTGGGTGGCATCCATGAATTCGGACATGGCCTCACGTGCAAGCACTTCGGCGGCGACGTTCATCAGATGGGATTCCTGCTGATTTACTTTACGCCCGCGTTCTACACAGACACCACCGACATCATGCTGTTTGATCGCCTGGGACGCCGGCAATGGGTTCTGTTCGCCGGAATCTGGATCGAGTTGGTAATCTGCGCCATCGCGGCTTTTTTCTGGCGCTTTACTGCTCCAGGTTCATTCGCCAACGACTTCGCTTACAAGGCGATGCTGCTGAGCGGGATTCAGGGCGCCCTCGTAAATCTGAACCCGCTCATCAAGGCGGACGGCTACTATGCGCTCGCCGAATATCTTCGGATCGACAATCTTCGCGAAGAGGCCTTTTCATTTCTTCGGGCTTGGGCGCGCAAATACCTTCTTCGAGAAGACCTGGAGTTGCCTCTCGCCACACGGCGGCAGCGGCGGATCTACTTGCTCTTCGGCATCACGGCAATTGTTTATAGCGTGTCTCTGTTGATTCTCGTCCTGCTGTTCGTCAAGAATGTTTTAGTCAGCAAGTTTGGCGGCTGGGGATACGTCCTGACGGCGGCAGCTGTTTACCTCCTGGCAGGGAAGGACGTGAGGAATGCCTTGCCACATATCCGCGCGTGGTGGCGCGAGAAGAGAGAGAAATACATGGCCTGGAAGCTTTCGCGGACACAACAAGCAGGCGCCCTCGGCCTGGCTCTTCTATTCTTGATTCCCCCAATTCCCACAAGAGTAGCCTCCGATTTCGTGCTGGAGCCCGGCAAGAATGCACACATCCGGGTAGGTGTGGCCGGCGCGGTGCGACAGGTATTCGTGAAACAAGGCGATACGGTTACGGCTGGAGAGGCGCTTGCCATCCTGGAAAATCCGGATATCGAATCCGGCGCCCAAATTCTGGAGCAGCAGCTCGCCATGGCCAGTAGCGAAGTCCGCCTGGAACAAGCCCGCTCAGATCCCGCTAAGATTGCTGGCGCACTTCAGGACCAGCAGCGAATCGAGGCAGAGTGGAGGATCGCCGAAGGCAAGGTTGACGCGTTGTATGTTCGGGCGCCATTCGCCGGAGTCGTGGCAACGCCCCTCGTCGAGCAGAAGGCCACGGAATACCTTGCGGCCGGGGACGAGTTCTGCGAAGTCGTGGACCGCAGCACAATGAAGGCACGCATCCTGGTGCGTGACTGGGAACTCGAACAGGTACCGGCCGGTGCGCGCGCGCAATTGAAGGTACTGCCTTACCCTTACCGCACCTACGCCGGCAGCGTGGCTCAAGTGCTCCCCGCTGCAGCCCCGGACCGGCCGGTTGCGCAGCCGCAAGAGCTCGAACGCCTGGGCCAGGAACTCACGAACTACTTCGCCGTCGTCACGGTTTTCGCGAATCCGGACGGCTCGCTGCGCGAAGGTATGACCGGTACCGCCAAGATCGCCGGCAGATCGCGTCCTTTAGCATGGCAGGCTGGTCGAGGGGCTTACAGGTGGCTTCGGTCACAAGTTTGGTAGTTTTTCTGCAGGCACCGGCGCCCAACGGTAGGTGCGCCAGCGCATAAAACAGAAAGGGCTGCCCCGAAGGGGCAACCCTTTCACCATCCGCGCCGAATCCAATTGCCGGGAACTGTTTCGCCGGCCTCAACAAGGCCCAAGGGCACCGTTCCCGAAAAGCTGTGTGCTATCGCAGGTTCTTTAGGGTCGTCAGGGGGACTTTCTTTTCGAGCTTCTTGGATCCGAGCTTCTTTGCAGTCTTGCTGGGCTTCATGATGTTTTCCTCCAGAAGTCTTGTGTTTCTTACTTCGCAGCTACCTAATGCAATCGTCGCGCCAAACCTGCGTCGGCCGGGCATCCGCCAGATGCGATTGCAAACGTGGGAGTTACGCGAAATCGCCCGGCCAAGAGCGAAGGCCCGACTGTTCCGAATGTTGACTTTCCAATGGCTCCGTTGAGTAATTCAACGAATTGGGCCCGCGAAGACATGAACCCCGGACGCTTACCGTCTCCGACGCCGATCGAACTGCGCTAATCGCAGAAAATATCGGGCGGCAATGCCCTTCGGAGTGGTTCCCCTGCTCGATTTTCGGCTCACCAGCTTCCCCGGTGGTCTGCGCCGCCTCAATTTCGACTCGCCCGTGACGAAAATCCGATCGAGATAGGCGTCCAGTGAGGACGAATTCATCCGCAAATCATTTCCGCGCTGAAATAGTCAACAGATGAGGAGGCAAGCGGCTCAAAGTCCGTATTTTCGGCAGAGGTAATTCAGGCGGTTGCGGTCAACACCCAGCAGACGCGCGGCTTCCGACTTGGTTTGCTTTCCTTGCTGCATCGCTTCCTGCACCCAACGCCGTTCCGTCGCTTCCAGTTCTTTGTCCAGTTCGATTCCGCCGGCTGGCAGATGAAACCGGGATTTCGAATCGCGGCCCGTCGCCTGGACGATTTCGACCGGCAAATCGCTCAGGGAGATTGTGTCCGCCTCCGTCATCACCACGACCCTCTGTACGGCGTTTTCGAGCTCGCGGACGTTTCCCGGCCACGAATAGCACTTGAACGCCAGCAACGCCTCGTCCGCCAGGCGCTTGGCGGGCACGCCGTTCGCGGCGCAGTAGACGCTAATGAAGTAATCGGCGAGAACGGGGATGTCCTCGACGCGCTCTCGCAGTGCCGGGACGAAAATCGGCACCACGTGGATCCGGTAATAGAGATCCTCCCGGAAGCGTCCCTCTTTCGTCATTTCCTCAAGGTTTTCGTTGGTCGCGCTGATCAGCCGAAAATCGACCCGTATCGATTTCTTGCCGCCCAGCCGCGTGAGCGAGCGATCCTCCAGCACGCGCAAGAGTTTGCTTTGCAGGGACGGCGTCAGGGTCGCTATCTCGTCAAGGAAGAGCGTCCCTTGATGCGCGACCTCAATTCGTCCCTCTTTCATGCCCGCCGCGCCGGTGAACGCCCCTTTTTCGTAGCCAAATAGCTCTGACTCCATCAGCGCCTCGGGCAGGGCAGCGCAATTGACGCTGACGAATGCTCGGCTTCGGCGGGGGCTTTGCTCGTGGATTGCTCGTGCGACCAGCTCCTTTCCCACCCCGCTCTCGCCGCGGATTATCACGTTGGTCGTGGCGCGCGCGATTCGCTTGATGGAATCGAAGAGATGGCGCATCACGTCGGTTGCGCCAATGAAATCGCCGAGCGTGTTCTTGCGGCTGATTTCCTCCCGCAGGATGCGGTTCTCGCGTTGAATGTGTAGTTTTTCAACAGCTCGCTCAAGCAGATGACGGAGTACGTCCGTATCAACCGGCTTGGTGAAATAGTCGTAGGACCCGCTATCGATGACCTTCAGCGCCGTAGATTTCTTTTCGTCGGAGCTTAATACGATCACCAGCGTGTCAATATTGCTGCCGTCGAGGCGGTCGAGCAGTTCCGCGCATTCGCGAATGCCCCCTGACGCGATCGGCAAGGCGAGCAGAAGTATATCGAGATCCGATTCCTGCAGAAGCGCGTAGGCTGCTTCGTAGTCCTTGCCTTCCAGGACTTCGAATTTGGAGCGCAATGACGAAGCGATCTTCGCGCGGAGGCTCACATCGTCGTCCACAATTGCGATCCTGGGTTTTCCTGGTGAAGGCGCGATGGCTGATCTCCGGGGGGACACGCGAGACTCCTACAGTTCGACGCCGATCGGCGTCTCGCGCAGGCGCGATTCTAGGCGGGAGGCGCCCTGGGTGTCAATGAATGCACCTAGAGAATAGCGTCCTCAGCGTCTCGGTTCGGCTCGTGGATCGAGGCAAAAAGAGGTTGAACGCGGACCGAAGTTATTACAGACTGCGCTCGAAACAACAGCGGAACGCCAGCGGCTCTCCCGCGTGCAAATTCTTCGTTGAAGGGCAGGATTTCAGATGTCCACAAGTCACGATGTTGCTGTCATCGGGTCCGGGCACAACGGGCTGGTCGCCGCGGCGTATCTGGCGTCTGCCGGTAAGAATGTTGTGGTGCTCGAGCGGAACGCCTGGCACGGAGGCGGCGTCGTCACCGCCGAACTCACGGGCCCAGGTTACCTGCACGACCGGTTTAGCACGGGCCACATTTTCATTCAGGGCAATCCGCTGATTAAGAGCGACGAGCTCAAGCTCCTCGCCCGCTACGGGCTGAAATACGTCTATCCCGAAATCCCGTTCATGGTCGTTTTCGACGACGGTACATCAATCGGCCTGTATCGGGATCGCCAGAAAAACTACGAGGAAATCTCCAGGTTCTCGAAGAAGGACGCGGACACGTTTCTGAAGTTCGCCGAGACCGCGATGAAGTACCTTCCCATGATCTCGGCGTCGTTCTACACCCCGCCGCCGCCGATGGGTGCCATGCTCGCGATGCTCGATCAAAGTCCCGAAGGCCGCGAGCTGTTCGCCCTGATGCAGAAGAGTCCTTACGATATCATCATGGAGAATTTTGAGAACGAAAAAGTGCGCTTGTTTTTCGTGCGCATGGTCTCCGAAAACCTGACCGGCCCGGAAGAGAAGGGAACCGGCCTTGGCATATTCGTCTTCCTTGGATTCATGGAAACCTACGGCATTGGAGTGGCCATCGGAGGTAGTGGGGCTCTCACGGCGTCGCTCATCCGCTGTATCGAAGCGCACGGAGGAAAAGTTCTCAACAACACGTCCGTCGAGCAGGTCTTGGTGAAGGGCGGCCGGGCTGTCGGCGTTCGAACCAAGGACGGAACGGAATACGCCGCCAAGGACGCTGTCATCGGCTCCATCCACCCGCATTTTCTCGGCAGATACGTCCCTGGAGTCGAACCGCGGATCACGCGCGACGCGGAGCGCGTCGAGCTCTCGGCGAATTCGTGCTTCACGGTTCACGGCGCCTTGAACGAACCTCTGCGCTTCAAAGCCGGACCGCACGTCAGCAAGTCCTACTTCACCGACTTGGTAGCTTCGGACATGACTGTTCTGCGCCAGTACTTTGACGCCCTGCGATACGGCCGCATTCCAGACTCTGCGTTGCTGGGTATTGCCTGCCCGTCGAATTTTGACGCCACACGTTGTCCGCCCGGAAAATCCACGTTCCATATCTGGGACTATGTTCCTTACTCGCATCCCAGTGGCGGACCCAAGCACTGGGACAAAGCGAAGGACGCATTTGCCCAAACGATGATCGATCGGACGGCGAAGTATTGTGAGAATCTAACACCTCAGAACATCATCGCCTACGTCTGCGACAGTCCCCTGGATCTCGAACGATGCTCCGAGAGCTTTCAGCGGGGTGATCTGCACGGCGCCGCCCCGTACCTTTATCAATCGGGCGCGCATCGTCCCACGCCAGATCTTGGAATGAACACAGTGCCCGGCGTCGAACGGCTTTATCTGGTCGGACCGTTCCAGCATCCGGGAGGTGGTGTCTTCGGTGCAGGGCGCGCCACGGCGATGAAGATGTGCGAGGACTTGAAAATAAACTTCGACAAGATCGGCCAGCAGCGATGATGAAAATCTATGGCCCGGACAACAACGAGCTGATGCAGATCACCTCGCTTGAGCGCGAGGGTGGCAAGCTGGTGATGAAAGGTAAGGTGTTCGGGTCGATGCCCCTCACCGCGAAGCTCACCGGCGCCGAAGCACGCAACGCCCTGAAGCTTCTAAATTTCAGGCTGGTGATTTTTCTACTGACGTTTCTTTTCCGCAAATAGCGCGCGCGAATCGCGCTGCACACGGAGCGCAGGGGAATGGCTAATCGAGCCAAGAAGCAGGTTTTGGCGGCGGACAGGCTTCGCCATTTGAAGGCTGTGATAGAGGACGATATCAAGCGTGGCCGCTACTATGGAGGCGTGATTCTGGTGGCCCGAAATGGAGTCATCGGCCTTCACGAGGCAATCGGCCTCATTGACCCCAAAACCCGGCGGCCGGTCAACAAGAAATCCATCTTCAGCCTATTTTCGACCACCAAGGCCATCACCAACGTGCTCGTGTTCCGCGCGATCGAGCGCGGCGAATTCGCGCTCACGACGAAGGTCTCCGAGATTATTCCCGAGTTCTCTGGCGGTCAGCGCCAGCACATTACGTTCTTCCATCTCCTCACCCACAGCTCTGGCCTGCCCAGCGTTTTCACGCCCAAGCCAGGCATGTACATTGATCGCCTGGATGAAATCGTCGCCGCAATCTGCGCCAACGTCCACTGCGCCGCCACGCCGGGCGATGTGATCAATTATTCCCCGATGGCCGCGCACGCCTTGATGGGCGAGGCGGTCCGCCGGACCGATCCTAGGAAGCGCTCGTATCGCAGGTTGGTCGAAGACGAAATCCTGAAGCCGCTGAAAATGAAGGACACCTCAATCGGCGTTCGCAAGGATCTCCGCGCGCGCAAAATCGTTCCCATCTTTCTCGATCGCTCGCCCATAGACCACCTCGGACATAGCAACCTCGGACCGAACGGCGCGTTTGAGGAAGAGAACTCCGAGATGCCCTGGGTCGGATGCATTTCGACTGTCTCGGACTTATTTCGCTTTGCGGAAATGCTGCGGCGCGGCGGCGAACTCGATGGTGCGCGAATCCTTTCGCCCGCGATTCTTGATCTCGCCACCCGGAATTGGTCCGGCGACAAACCGAACGAGCTTTACAAACCGCTCGTCACCGCCCGCGGCTGGGAGCCTTATCCGGCGAACCAGGGGATTGGTTTTCAGGTGCGAGGAGACTCGATCTGCCACGGGCTTTTTGGAACACTCACGTCGCCGCGCACCTTCGGCAACTACGGCGCAGGCAGCTCGCTCTTCTGGGTCGATCCCGAACGCCAATTGACATTCGTCTGCCTCACCACCGGCGTCATGAATGGTGTGGACAACATCGAACGTTTCCAGCGTCTCTCCGATATCGCCGTCTCTGCTGCGATTTGAGAAGGCTGGCGATTGGTCGTCGTAGGGACGTCCGCCGCGACGGACTGCGCCCGGCTTTTGCCATCGTCTACCAGAACTGGTTTTGCAGCCTGGACCGACCGCTTAGGTAGTCGCTACCAGCAGCGCCTCCGAGCTTCCCGGCCGAAGGCCATCGGCCCTGCCTGCGAAGTAGCGCTGCGTGAGAGTGACTGCCGACACGTGCTGGACTTCCCTGAAACCGGCCTCGCGGGCAAGTGCCGATATTTCCGGCGGAGTAAAGAAACTGACGAACGGCGTCCCGCTTGCCCGTGCCCCTTGCTCCGCTGCCTCAAACCCAGGACGCTCCTCTGGTTCGGCGAATTTAAATGGCAGGATGAACGTCATGGCCAGCGCGGAGCTTGGTGCGAGCACCGCAATCTGGCGCAACGTCGCAGCGATTAAGTCCTTCGTGAGATACAGGCTGACGCCGGTCGAGGCCACGACGGCTGGCCGACTTGCATCGAAGCCCGAGGCTGCCAGCTGCTCCCACCAGGATCCGCCCGCCTCGAAATCCACCCCAACGAGCCGCAGCCACTCCGGGATGCCGAAGCCGAGATCGATCAAGCGCTGGCGCTTCCAGGCCTGAGTTCCGGGCTGGTCAACCTCGAACACCTTTAAGCCGGAAGCGATCTCTGGTTTGCGCTGCGCGAAACTGTCGAGGCCAGCCCCGAGGATTACATATTGCCCGACGCCGCTGCGGGCTTGTTCCACAACCAGATCCTCGGTGAAGCGAGCACGGGCCACGATGGAGGCGCGAAACAGGCTCGTGAAGTGTGGGTCCATGTCCGGGCGGCCGCGCCAGCCCTCGTCCGGAGCCACTAGCTTGAGACCAATTTCGTCTTCGAGCACATGCGGAGGCGGATCAACTTGGAAGTGTAAGGCCCGCCATAAGGCGACGCGCACTGCCGTGCTGTCCGCCCCCGCGTTTCGGTCATCATGCATAACGATGGCGGGTCCGAATCTATCACGATTGGCGGCAGTGCCAGATTGCCCGGATTACCAAACAAATCCAGTTGCAGTAGTCTAGTGCGTCAGAACTTGAGAGCATCGGGTGTGTCTGAGTCAGCAGTTGCGTGACCTGCGAGTTTCAAATCAACTCGCCGGCATATTTGGCACCAGCTGATCAGCCAAGAGCCGATCGCTGGGGCAATCTCGGGCGGCGGGGCTCGTGAAGGGTCACCAGTCCCGCACCTCCCTACCACTGGTGTCTTTGCTCACCGCTTCCCGTACTCCGTGAAAACGTAGTCTCTTGTCTTCACTATCGTGTGGCACGTGAACCCGCACTTGGCGTCGTTCGCCTGTGGCGGCCGGTCAGTTAGTGTGGCAGGCCTGAACGTATTGGACGCGGCATCATATTCGAACGCGGCCCACCCCCATCCGCCGCTGTCCGCGAACCTCTTGCTATCCCTCTCCATGAAGTCCACGTTTTGCAGGGTGCCCGGCACCGTCGTCGGACCCGGAGCTGTCTCGCTCTTTTTCGGGTCCCAATGGATCTTTGCCATCTTGGAGCCATCGGGGAAAGGCTTGCCGTTGCCGGGAACGCCGGCCTGGTAGGCGTCGATCATCACGGGATTAGCGAGGATCAGAGCGACCGCCCTTTCGCTGTGACTGAGGGAGACAGCCTGCCAGCCTTCATATCCCCTGAACTCAGAGAACGCGAGCCCACCCGGCACGTTTAGGGTGTACTTGTCTTGCTGGGCCGCAAGGCCGATACCAACCAGACTGGAGAACACCATCCCAACGATCAGAACGGGCCGGCTGATCTTCTTGAGCTTCATTGTTCCTTCCTCCTTGTTGCCGCGCGATTTTTCATCGTCGATGCGAGATGTTTTCTGTCAAGGCTCTTGAAGGTTGTCGCGCTACGAGTGGATGGTTACGAAGGAGAGCTGGCATCGCCCGGACCATTGCAGTTCATGTTGTGCTTCATGACCCGTCGATAACTTCAACTGCCAGAGAAAGATTAACCTGCCGGATAGCGTTGTCAAGTATCGGATTAGCCCTGACGGCGTCTTCGACTCGTCGCTGGTGCCAGAAACTTGTCCAAGCCGATTTGTTAATTCCAGAGAACTTCGTCAACAAGTTTCTGGAGATTCAGATCACCGCGCTTTACACCTACAACCGGGCAGGATTTGCCGCGATCGCCGTTAGTGATCCTCCATGGGAGCTGCCGTACCGTCAGACCACTTGCCGACTGGAATCAGAAAAACAGTCAGCCGGTCCGGAGCGTCGTTGTCTCCCAAAATCGGGGAGCCTGGCAGATCCGCGCCCCAGGTTGAAGCATCGGTTTGCGGAACGAAAAACATCAGATGGGGATGCCAATGCCCGTCACGGTCGCCCAAGTACGATTGCTTTGACATCATGTAGCACATCGCGCCGGATTCCAGCGCAGGCAATTCCTTTTTGTCGAAAGCTACCTTGATTCCCTCAAATATTTGAGCTTTCGATCGTCCGGCCAACACCAACTCGGTCTTCTTGATAGTGATTGGAAGGTAGGTTCGCGCGGCGGGCGGGTTGAAGCAGATCGCAGCACGCAGTTTGGGATTCCAAAAATCGGGATCGTCGATTCCGGCGGTCCATGATCGTTCGACCATGCACACGAAACCATTCTTGCCTTTGACGACGCTTTCGTAGCCATGCCGTCCGAGGACCATGACCTCGGCATCCCGCGAGATGGATTCCGGGGCGGCGCTCTTCGCCAGCTCTAGCTCGGCATTTGGCTCCATCAGGTATTGGTCAAGCGGGGCCATGCCCGGATAGGGTGTTTTAGCTCGCTGTGCTAGCGTCTGCCCCGCCGCACCGAGAATGAAAATCAGGACAAAGCTTCCTGCTGCGATCGTGCTGAGAATCCTTCGCAACATTGGTTCCTCCTAAGATAGGGTTCTCTTGTCATAGAACGGGATCGCCAGGTCGCGCTCTCCCACCGAGCCGTTTGGCGCCCAGTATAATTCAATCTGTGTAGACGGTTGTGAGCCGTCCCATCCAGTTCTGTTCATGGTCTCGACTTGGTTCAGAGTCGTCGGCTACTCAGAACGTAGTGTTGCACCACACGGCTACGTCCCGATTAGTTGCATAACCTTACTGGAACTCACTTCTCCGCTTACGGCGTTCATCAGGAGTTAGGGTCCGTTTGATTCACAAAAGCGCCTAGACAACGAGACCGCGCAGTTTCGAATCACATAGAATCTTCCTATGGCACGATTGACCAAGTTCGTTTGTACGACCGCCTCATTGCTATTACTAACGCCATCACCAGCAGGTCGCGCCCAGGCCTCACGCGGAATGTCCTCTCCCGATCCGAGCGGCAAACAACAAACTAAAGAAGCGCCTCTAGCAAAAGATCGAATTCGGGTCCACGTGAACGAAGTGATTGTGCCAGTTACAGTGACCGACAAAAGTGGCGAGCTAGTGCTCGATCTTTCAAAGTCGGATTTCCATGTCTTTGATGGAGGTGCGGAACAAACGATTGATCGCTTCGATCTTGCTGGCGATCCGCTGGCCGTGGCTTTGGTTATCGAGACAAGCTCGCACATACAGGTTATGGCGCCCGTCATTCACGGCATGGGAATCGTTTTCACCGAGACGGTGATGGCTCTGAGCGGCGAAGCTGCTGTCGTCACGTACGATTCGACGGTAGATATTCGGCAGCCTTTCACTCAGGATCACGACGCCGTCCAGAAAGCGATTGCCGGACTGGAATTTCAGGTGCCCGAGAGGAAGCTCTACGATGGGATGGCCAAGGCGGTAGCGCTTTTACAGACTCAGCGGTCCCCTTACCGGCGCATCATGTTGGTGGTTGGGGAGTCACAGGATTACTCAAGCGAGGCGAAGTTGCGGGAGGTCGTCGAGAACGCGCACCTGGCAGACATTACCATTTATGCCATCGGCCCTAGCAGTACGACGGCCGACCTTCGCTTCGCGCCAGGTGAAATCCCTCCCGTGAAAGTTTCGAAACATGCTCCGCCCGTAACGGTTGCGCCTCCCGGCACGGACCTCGCGGGGCACCCGCAGACTGATTTGCTAACTCCCACTGTGTGGCTTCTCATGCGAGGCACAAACGAGATCAAGAATCGCCAACTTGAGGTGGCTGCGGCTTCAACCGGAGGCATCCATTACCGGGCACTTCGAGATGAAACGATACGTACCGCGCTTGATAGAATTGGGGGTGAATTGCACGCGCAATATGTTCTCAGCTATGTGCCGAGCATCGATCCTCCGCTCGGCTTTAACGAGATCAAGGTGACCGTTTCACGCCCTAACCTCACGTTACGCGCACGTCCAGGCTATTACGTCTCTGCGGCTCGATAGTTCGGACCCGATTTGCCGGAGGCCGTGCATCGAACTCCTGATAGCTAATCAGGCTTCTGGGTCCACACGCGAATGGCTTTCGCTGGAGTGGTAGGGCACACGACTTCACACGCTCCGCAGCCGATGCACTTATCGTTGACCACAGGGTAGGCGATGTACTGTTCCTCGTCCCACGTGATTTTCACCGCATCATAGGGACACGAGAGCTCGCAGGCGTCGCATTCTTTCTTTCCGAGGGCCGTGAGGCAGACATTGTTATCAACGAGCGCCTCGCCCATGATGTACTTGTTCTTATCTTGCAGATTGAGCGCCGCCAGCGCGCCTGTCGGGCAAACCTGTGTGCAGGCGTTGCACGTTTCCAGGCAATACTTATAGTCCGTGTCGTATTTAATGACGGGCGCCCCGAAACCAGCGAACCCCGCCTCCTGACCGGTATCCGGGTGAATAATTGTTGAAGGGCAGGCGTGCACACAGTTGTTGCAACGGATGCACAGCCCGGTGAAACGATCCTCGGGCACGGCGCCGGGAGGACGCAAGAGTGTGTCACTCTTGCGGTATCGCGCCGCTCCGATCCGGCGCGCCCAAAGGCCGAGCATTGCGCCGCCCGCGCCGGCTAAGAACACACGCCGAGCGACGCGGAACCTCTGCGCGGATGCACTCGCAGTCATTCTGGTCCAGAACGCTTTCCGCATCGAAAACAGCATATCCTGCAGCCCGCTGAGTGGGCAGAGGCGGACGCACCAGAGCATCCCGAAAATCAAGGTAGCACCCACCAAACCACCCAGGCCGAGGCAGACCAGAAAGACGGAGATCGGATTCGTCGCCTTGTTCACGGCAAATGGGCTGCTGAAAATGCACAGAGGATCCATCCATAGCAGCACCGGATATCCCGCCACGGCACCAACCAGCGTGAGTATCGCCAGATATCTCCCGACCGGCGGGCACTTGCTCCACCATCGCGACTTGCGCAACCCCATGTGTGAGGCATTTTCGAGCAGGTAACCGGTCGGGCAGAGGTACAGGCAGAACCAGCGCTTTTTGAATGAACTCGCGACGGCAACGATGAGTGCAAAAACGATTCCGAGACTAATGGAGCGCGTGGCGATACTCGATGAGAGAGCAACGAAGGGGCTCGCTTGTACGAAAATCCTTGGCGCGATCGCCCAGGGTAACACCGGCCAAACGAGCACGACCGCGCCGACAAAGCAAGTCAGCTGAATCAGACGCCGTGGTATGCGTCTGAGAAAAGTCATCCGAGATATGCCCCTTGCTGCTTAAGCAGGTTCTGCAGCTTTGTCACGCTGACTTCGCGAGGCTTGCATTTTTCCTGGATGCACAATGCCGCAGCTAAGCCCGCAGCCTGTCCGGTTACCCAACAAACCGGAATGAGCCGGGTGATATCCGCGACTTCGAAATCGGCTGAGATGCATCGTCCGGCTGCCAAGACATTTTCGACCTTTGCAGGGACGAGCGAGCCGTAAGGAATCTGGAATTCGGGAGCATTCGCATACGCGCCGGAATAACCGATGACATCTTTAAACTTCGCGCCGCTCCGGATCTCCTGGACTGTGAGTTTCTTGACACCGTCGAGGAGCCTGCTGAGCCGCACACCCAGCTGAGGGGCTGTTTCCGCCAGATAGACCTGTTCGTTTCCCGGCTTTTGGCGGAGCTTCTCGACGTTGCCCCAGGTGCCGCGGCGATGCTTGAGTTCCATAGCGGTCAGGTCTGCGATGTCCAGGGCGTCTCCAACCGGGCCTTTCATGTTGAGCCAGTTCACATGGGGCGCAGGCGTCGAATTCCCGGCGTGACCGTTGAGATCGTTCACTCTACCCTTGGAGGGGCGGCCTTCGCCGGGTTTTCCAGTAGCAGGGTGCTCCGGGTCTTCCGATCCTCGACCCACGGCCATATCGACCTCATCGATGTTGCCGATTCGGCTGATCAAACCGATGTTGGTTTTCACTTTTTCAAAAGCCGCCCCTGCGGCCGCGTAGATGTCTCCGTCTCCCGAGGCGTCGATCACGATATCGGCTAGGATGGCCTGGCGCCCCGACTTGCTCTCAAAAACAGCACCTTTCACGGCTCCTTTGGTATCCACAATGGCATCGACACCCCAGCAATCCAGGTAGGCAGCAATCCCCGAATCGAGCAGCATGTCAGCGAGCACATATTTGAATGCCTCGGCGTCGATCGTCGGGTAAACAGGCGCCTTGTTCCGATCAATGATTCCGAACTTAAGTACGTCCAGTTTTTTCATCAGCTCTTCGCCAATGCCGTAGATGACCTGCTTTTTATCCCGATCGTAAAGCGGAAATATTCCCAGCACGAGGCCGCCGGTTGCGAGTCCTCCTAGATAACCGTACCTTTCCACCAGAGTGACGTCGACGCCCAGCCGCTTCGCACAAAAGGCGGCTGCCGTCCCTGCCGGACCGCCTCCGACAACCAGGATGCTTGTCTTTTGCAAAACTGACAGTTCCCGTCGCGGTTGCACAACTTTGCCGTCAACGATTGTCGCGGGAACCTTGGTTTCGGCTTGAGAGGTTGATTGTCCGGCAGCTTGATTGGCCAGCGTCGACGAAACGGGCATCAGTGAACCGGCCGCAAACAAGCCGCCTGCCGCAATCGAACGGCGCACTATTTCTCTTCGTGTCAGGTCCTTGGTCATGGTTCACTCGTCCGACGGTTATCCGATTTGAACCCCAGTTCCGGGTTCTCGATCTATCCGGCGCCAATACTATCCCAACGCGAAGGGCCAGCCAACTCCTGGAGGGTCGTTAAACAGGATTTAGGTTGAAAGTGCGCACATCGCCCACACGGTCTGCGCGATCGAAATAATTCTGATATGGCCAATCTCGCTTGTGTACTGACCGCTTGTCATATCGTTCGTCCTGGGCTTCCTTGGGCTACGCCGGGAGAACATTCTGGACTGCGATTGTTGCAATACGAAGAAAACGAGCGACTCGGATTCAGAAGCGATGATCGATGTGCTCGCCCAAGGAAAATGCCTTGCAGAATTTGGATTGCCGCGGGTGTGAGGAACAACCCGGCCAAGGCGGTTTGAAAACGCGGCCAAACTACCGCCTTTTAGTATGGTGACGGAAAGGAGTTGTTTTCCCTGAAGCGGAATGGAATGGCGATGGCTGTTTCATGGGCGTTGAATCATCTCAATGCGGTTACCCACCGGATCGATCGCGATGCCTATGACGACGCCGGTATTTCCGAACGGACGAGGGTCGCCAGCCATTGAGCCGCCTGCCGCCTTGACCGCGGCGACTGTCGCCGTCATGTCCTTCACGTTCACAATCACGTGCGCAATCGGGTCCTTCAGGTCGTCGGAATCGCGATGCGTTATGACGATCGGCTCGCTTTTGTTGGCCTTTGCAGCATCAACCGTCGCACCGAAGTTCAGGAAGATCTCCGCTCCTCCGGGCACATTGATCCGATTGACTTCTTGCATGCCGAAGGTGGCCTCATAGAACTTCGCTAGTGCGGCAGTGTCTTGCGCGCCGACTCGCACCGAGTTCAGCGTCACCTGCGCGTGTGCGGTGCTCGCGAGCAGCAGCATGGCGGTAACCACCATAATTGTGTAAATGCTCTTCATCGAAATCTCCAGTGGCGCGCCTCGTCCACGACAGGCCGCGCCGGGATAAGAAGTTCACCTGTCTGTCGCCAAGGCTCGAATCAGCAGTGAGATCGTATCCGCCAAAGCCTCAAAGTTCAACCACGTTCAATCGGGTTACCAGACCAATACCCGCCTGGCACACCCGTTGTCCGATAGATGGGTTTAAGCCATCTCCTCAGGCCCTTGATCGGACGAGCATGACTGGAATATAGTTTCCGCCATGCCAACCATTCCGATTCCGCGGTCGCAAAGCCGGTTGGATTTGATTCTGGTCGAGGCGGAAGACAAAGTTGCGCTAAACGGTCTGCTGTGGGAACCGCAGAAGGCCAGCGATTCACTGGTCGTCATGGTGCCCGGGGGCACGACGGGCGCGGCGCTGTTTCCGGCGCATGATTACTCTCCTCTTGCCAACGCCCTGACAGATAACGGTTACGCGTTCCTTCTTTGCAATATGCGCGCCTCGTACAACAACCCCTACGCGGAATATCGTGACGCCGTGAAGGATATCGCCGCCTTCGTGGCGTGCGCAAAATCGAAGGGTTACGCGCGGATTGCGATTCTGGGCATCAGCCTTGGCGGCCCTCGCATGGCACAGTATGTGGCTGAGCGAAGCGACCCTGCGGTCAAGGCGGTCGGCTTTATGGCTTCGATCCCATCACCGTATCTGGAGTTTCAAGTTCGGAGCAGCGAAGCGGACAAGCGGCGGCTGGAGGACACGCTCAGGCACGCGCGGGAATTGGTCGCCGGAGGCAAGGGGCAGGAACCCGTCGGGTTTGAGAACTGGTTTCCCGGGGGTGTGTCAGTCATGGGAACGGCAAAGGCGCTGATCAGCTTCTTCGGAGCTCCGAGTGATCCAGGCACGCCTAGCTCAATTAAGTACGGACCGGAGATCAAAGTTCCCGCCTTGGTGATTCACGGCGACAAGGACGAGCTCGCTCTCCCGCCGAACGCTCAAGAGATTTACGACAGCCTGACAGCGTCGCCGCAGCGCGACTTGATCTGGGTGAAGGGCGCGAGCCACTATTTGACGCCTGGCCCACTCGCGGGGTCCTACGCCAGACTGACGGTCGATTGGCTCGTGAGAAACTTCCCCGCCACCCCTCGCCGATAGGCAATCGCACTCGAACGGCAATTGCCGCTCGAGCGTGGCCCTGAATCGAGCGCACAAAGCCTAATCCAGTAGCGCCAACGCCGTTGCCTGATAATCGGGCCAAATCTTTCCATGAGAAGGCGGGTCGTTATGGATTACTTCCGAGCGCGCCATCACTCAGCGCCCAAGCGGGTAGGGCGCGGGATGCGCCGCTACGGGCTCAATTGATTCTCTCTGGGCTAGGCGCTTTCGGTCTCGATGACTGAACCAAGACTGCGTTCTCCCCAGCGTGTTCGGAGCCGACGATTCATTGGCTCCGAATACAAGCTCGCGATCAGATCGCCAAGCAGTGCCGCAGCCACAATGGTGACAACAAACAAAACTGGAACAGCCCGCATCGGTTTTCCCATCTTTACGAACAGATTGAACAGGGCAAAAACAACGAACATATGCGTCAAGTACACCTCATAACTGCGCTGGCCGAGCCTCAGGACAGGCCTAAGAACACGGGGACTTTTCCATTGATTGTGCGCGGCGGCAATAATGACCAGACAGGCGCCGATTGCGAGAATCGTCTCGTCAAGCCCTCGGCGCCCCAGGCTCCACATAAAGGCGTTTGATGAAAACCCCAAGACAAGAATAAGCAGTGCGATGCCGATGCTGGTGAAAGTTCGCAATACTGACCGTGAAAAGCGAGCCCGCGGCACCAGCAGAGCCGTCAAGCAGCCGAGCGCGATAGCATCCATGCCTCCAAGGTACGAGTATTCCCGCCAGACTTGATTTCCATGGGCGAGTACTGTGCGGCCAAACGGTCCGAGCACAACGAATACCAGAAGTAGCGCCACAAACAGCTTGCCGCGACCCAGGAGTCTGGCAAGGAGCGGAAAGAAGAGGTAGAACATCTCCTCGACCGAGAGAGACCAAAGTATGTCCCAATTGCCCGGAAGGTATCCGCGCTGGGCTTCCAGGAGATTGAGGTGAAACGTGAGCGCCGCCAGCAGCGCTCGACCGAGGCCTCCCGTTTTCGCAGAGACAACAAAGTCCTTCACATGCGCGAAATGGAGTCCACTGAGTACGGCAAGCAACAAGAGAAGCAGCGGTGCGATTCGAGCCAAGCGCAGTAGGTAAAAATCACGGCTGCTAACGCCGGAGAGCGAGCCCCATCGCCGAAGCGTGATCGACGTGATCAGGAAGCCTGAGACCGCGAAGAAAATCTGCACGCCGAACTGTCCGTTCCAGACCAATGAATGCACGAGTTGCGTGGGCAGCCCGTTGGTGTACGGCACCCTCGCCAACAACAGGCGCATGTTGACGTGGTTCATCAACACGAAGAAGATTGCCAGGCTGCGGAGCATATCGACGCCGTCGAGTCGCATCCAGCTCTGCCGACCGCCTACGGGTTCCGCTGCCATCGCGCCTCATCTTATATTGGAAATGGAGAGCCGCTTGAACCGTTGGCGGCCTATCAGACAGTTAGTACACCCTCTGAAGGCGTGTTACGGCGTGAGAGAGCAGCGGGAACTATTCGCGCGATGGGCGATTCTGATTGAAAAGTTGCACCATAACAGGGCAGTGTATTGTCGAGTGGATTCGTTCGAAAAATGATCACAGGCTCGTCGGCGCCGCAGTAGGATGAAGGGCTGTGACAAAAGGATGCTGGTCAGGTTCGCCGAGAAGTTGGTGACAGGAAGATCGATGATGGCGAAACACGTGATTTTGAGTTTGATGGCGGTGACGGGAGTCCTGCTCTTTGTGGCTCGTCCGTCCCTCGCCCATCATTCCCGCGCGATGTTCGATATAGCCAAGAATGTTACGTATAGCGGCGTCGTGGAGGAGTATCGGTTGCAGAACCCACACAGCCAAATCATCATCACGGTCGGCCCTGACGCGAAGGACCCCTCCACCGTCGGAACATGGGATATCGAGGCTTCGAGCATCAACATCATGCTCAGTGAGGGCTGGGATCGAATGACGTACAAGCCGGGCGACCCAATTACATTGGTCGCGCACCCAATGAAAAATGGCTCCACGCGTGCTTTACTGTTCTATGCGACTAAGCCGGATGGCACGCGGTTATATCGCGCCCAACATCGGTATGCTTCAGAAGCGGAATAGCGCGACGCTGCGGGTGGCCCATCCATAAGAACGTCTGCCATTCGCTGATTTCGTCCACCGACGAACAAGTTGCATCCGCGTCACTTCAGGCCACCCAGAAAAAAATTGCGGGTGCCGCACGCTTCGTTTCCCAGAGTGATGCGTCTTTGGTTTTCCACCTCGTGCACTGGCGCGCGACGACTCCCTTTCCCCATCTGATAATGCCACCAGTACTTTTTCTGTACAGCCGCGCAGTCGCCGCACTTCTCGCACCGTGCTGCTTTCCGGCGAGGTACAGCGACATGGACAAGAGTGACCTTGCACGATGGCGGGAAGTCAACGATGCGGGAAGCACCGCCGGACCGTCGCCACCGCGCCTGCTTGCACTGAGGTCTCCGTCGTGACCGAACCTGCCCCTCCGCAACTCTGCGCACGATCCACAGATTTCTAGTCGCAAATTCTTGCGGCCCGACAAACAGGGCTCCCAGTGTCGACGGCAAGGCCGTGCTGAGAGATCAAGCGCAATCTTGCTCCCCCGGGCGCACGGCGCTGTCTTTGCTCGGTGCCTCTTCGGTGAATGATTTCGCGGGGAGAATTGGCGTTGAACCGCGCGACATCACTCGACACACCCTGCAAAGTAAGAATGTACGCAACTCACTGAAAACAAAGAATTGGCGTACAAATTGGTCGACACACGACCGAGGGGTCGCTGCGGCGCCATATTTCCCGCAATGCCTCGCCATTCAGCTTGGTGTTTCCCGCCGCTTTCGGAGTCCGCTCTCCGTGCGCCGACCTGAATCTGTTGACGCCGCACCTCCCCTGTGGCAACTTCGCACTCGCAAGATACAGGGAGCCCATGAAATGAAGACCCCGCCCGGTGTGACCAGCCAGAATTTCGCCGACGCAATCAAACAGTTTGAGGAAGCGGTCGGAAAGGAATGGGTTTTCACCAGCGACGAAGACGTCGCCATGTATCGCGACGCGTATTCTCCCTTCTACGGGGAACCCGAAGAACTCGTCGCATCGGCGGCAGTCGCTCCGGACGGTGTCGACCAAGTGCAGAAAGTCGTAAAGATCGCGAATACTTACAAGATTCCGATATATCCGATTTCTACTGGAAAAAACCTCGGATACGGGGGATCTGCCCCCGCTCTATCGGGGAGCGTGGTTCTCGATCTGAAGCGAATGAATCGGATCCTGGAAGTGAGCGAGAAAAATGCGTATGCGCTCGTCGAGCCCGGCGTCAGTTATTTCGATCTTTACCGCTATATCCAGGAGAAGGGCCTAAAGCTCTGGATTGACGTTCCCGATCCCGGCTGGGGCAGTCCGATAGGCAACTCGCTAGACCGTGGCGGCGGCTATTTGATGCCGGAGTATCGCAACCATTTCGATTCCCACTGCGGCATGGAAGTGGTGCTTGCGAACGGTGAGCTGTTGCGCACGGGCATGGGCGCGCTCCCCGGCGCGAAGACCTGGCAGCAGTACAAATCCGGTTTCGGTCCGTGGATTGACGGGATGTTTTCGCAATCCAATTTCGGCGTCGTCACGAAAATGGGATTCTGGCTGATGCCGGAGCCTGATGCGTATCTCTCCGGCATCGTTTACGTGCCGCGCCACGATGATCTGATCCCCTTGGTGGACACCCTGAACTACTTGGAGAACACGCGCGTTACGACTGGAATGCCCGAGATCGGAAGTCCCCTCCTCGGAAGACCCCTGCTCTCGGAAAGAACCAAGCTCATGGAGGCCGGCATCGGCGATCCGTGGGCAGGAGGCGGCTCAAAACCAGACCCGGAGCTTGTGGCATTGCTCGCGAAACCGGGCGGCGACCAGTCGCCGGAACTCGAGCAATACGCTTTGCGCAAGGGCGTTAGTTATTGGCATTGCAAGCTTAGCTTCTACGGACCTCCCGCAGCGAACGCAGCAAATTGGGAGTTCGCAAAAGAGAGATTTTCAGCGATTCCTGGAGCCAAATTCGAAGACGGCGAGTCATACAAGCTTCCGCTTTCTCCCGAGCAGCGCGACAAAGTGCATAAGCCGCAGTTCGGCATTCCCAGCTTGTCAATGTTCTCCCGCGGCGCGCGATCGGAAACCAACCCGTCGCCCACGAATGGACATATCTGGTTTTCGCCGATCGTCCCGCGGACGGGCGAAGCGATTTTCGAAGCGAATCGAGTGTTCTCGCAAGCCGCCGTGGAGTATGGATTGCCGTACCTCGGCTTTAGCCTCCCATCGTGTTATTGGGAGAGATCTTTTATCTACATCTTCGCTCTTCCGATCACTCATGACGTCGAGACGAACAAGAAGAATCGGGCAGTTATAAAGCGCTTGGTTCAGATATCAGGCGAACATGGCTGGGGTGAATACCGCACGCCTCCGGCTTTCTACAACGCGATCATGAACGAGTATTCCTTCAACAATCACGCGCTGTTGCGTTTTCACGAAACGATCAAGGACGCGGTGGATCCGAACGGGATACTTTCGGCGGGCAGGTACGGAATTTGGCCGAAGCATTTGAGGGACGCCAAAGCTGGCGAAAAGTGATTTACGCAGCTTTCGCCTCTGCAACCATCGCGTTCCGCGGAGTGGGCATCGTCGCGAAAGCCATCGCCATAATGCCGATAATGGCGAGTAACGCATTCAGTTCAAATGCTCGCGCGTAGCCGCCGTACATGTCGAAGATTTTGCCGCCGATAAATCCGGCCGGCGAACCGAGCATCGACGTCAACAAAATCATCGTTCCGTTCAATTTTGGAAAGGCAGCGGTGCCGAAGAAGTGGGCCGTGCAGGTGTTCATGCACGTAAACGTCCAGCCAAAAGCCAGTCCGTACAATATGGCAGCGCCAAACGCAATGCCGAGCGCGTTCGGCCCCACTTTCAGTGCAAGGAATGAACCAATCACAAAGAGGCACAGTCCGATCATGAACGCGTAACGGCCGGTGATCGTATCCATTAGCCAGCCGCCGATCAGCCGGCCTGTGATTCCGCCAATCGCAAACAAGCTCATCGTCCACGCCGCGTCGGAAGCGGGGATGCCGGCGCCGCGCGCATGGAGAATCCAGTGGGCGATGAAAAAAAAGAGCGGATACTGACACGCGATTCCTGCGATCACGATCAGCCAATAGGATTTGGTCCTGTAGGCCTCCGCCGGAGTCCACGAATATGTGGTGATCAATTCGTCGGGGTGGTTCGACTGGAGCGAGTAACGATCCGTTCCTGTTTCCGCGATTCCGTCAACGACTTGCCCCAAGTCTTCAGGGCGCTCTTTGACGAACAGGAGCGCAATCATCCCGGAAATGACGGCGACTCCTGCGACGATTTGCCAGCCGACCCGCCAATTTCCGCCGCTTGCCTCGAGCATCGTGTTGAGTAGCGGCGCCACCACAAATCCGGCGATTCCCGATGCGCCCAGGCAGATGCCCATCGCTCTGCCCCGGTAACGCTTGAACCATCGGGTTACGGCCGTTCCCGCCGGGACAAGAGTGCCGAAACCCATACCGACGCCGACAATCACTCCGTATCCAAGCAAATAGTGCCAGGGCTTCGATGCGAAGAAAGCCAAAAACAAAGAGCCCGCACAAATGAGCGCGGATCCGATTGCGAACGTCTTGCGAACGCCTCGCTTTAAAATCGACATCGCCACGATCGTCGCGGACAGTCCGACGAACAGGTTTGAAAACGTGAATCCCAGCCCAAGCGTGCTTCGGCTCATCGGAATCTGACGCAGCATGTAGCTGTTGATGACCGTGCCGCCGTACACGGGAAATCCCATGTTGACGAAGTCCAGCGCGAAGAGAACGGCGAGGAGCGTCCAGCCGTAAAATGCTTGCTGCCTCCGCACCTCGGATCTCCTCTCGCGCCGCCCAGAAACTGCGAGCCGCTCGTTGCAATGCCAGGATTCTAGTTTGTTCCCCTGCCTTTGCAAGGTGAATGTGAAGAGGTGCCACTTGCGCGCGGGGACGATGTCCGGTGTTCCGTGGATGCGAGTTGCGCCGAAGCGTAAATTGGTGTTACATGAAGGCCATCACACGATTGCAACGACGAAAAATGAAGGAGGGCCCCAATGGATCCAATCAAAGAACCGGGCACAGAACATCACGCGGTTCAGGCAGCCGCGGGTCAGCCGGCGCTGGGGGCGAATAATAAGGGCGAATCGCGAATCAGACGCTGGCAAGTCGGCGACGTCAAAATCACCAGCATCATGGAAACAGCGGATCGGATTCCGTGGGCGCCTTTATTTCCGGCGGAAACTTCCGATCACTACAAGAAATATGCCTGGCTGGTCCCGAACTTCGTCACGCCGCAAGGGCAGATCATACTGGCCGTACAGGCCTTTGTGCTTGAAATCCACGGTCAGCGGATTGTGATTGATACGTGCGTCGGCAACGGCAGGGGGCGGGAAGTCCCGCAGTGCGAAAATCTTCAGACGGCATTTCTCGAAGATTTTAAATTCGCAGGATTTGATCCCGATTCAATCGATACTGTCCTTTGCACGCATTTGCATTTCGATCATGTCGGCTGGAACACGCGCCTGGAAAACGGCCGTTGGATGCCGACGTTTCCGAAAGCTCGCTATCTTTTCGGCCGCCGCGAGTGGGCTTATTGGCAAGACGTGCTGAAAGAAAATAGCCACGACGTCCGGCACATTGTCGATTCGGTTCAACCAATTCTGGACGCCGGCCTCGCAGATTTCGTCGACACCAACCATCGTGTGATGGACGAAATCTGGCTTGAGCCGTCGCACGGGCACACGCCCGGTCACGTTAGCGTGCGCGTCTCTTCGCGCGGGCAGGAAGCAATTGTAACAGGTGACGTTTTTCACAATCCGATTCAGGTTGCCGAGCCGGAGATCTGTTCGGTTGGTTGCGTGGACAAGGAAATGTCGCGCCAGACGCGTCGCGAATTTATTGCGCGTTATGGAGATGGGTCTGTGCGCTTGTTCGCCGTTCATTTCAACGAGCCCGTGGGCCGCGTGGTGCGCGACGCGCAGAGCTGGCGTTTCTCGACGGACTAGTTTCCGGTTCACATGCCTGATCTTCGCAGCTTCGATTACATCATTGTCGGCGGCGGCACGGCGGCGTGCGTGCTGGCCAACCGACTGACGGAAGACTCCGCCGTTCGCGTCCTGATGCTTGAGGCCGGGCCCGAGCCGACGAGCATGTGGATCAAGATGCCGCTGGCGATGGGCAAGCTTTTCACGCATCCGATTCTGAATTGGGGTTTTTCCACCGAGCCCGAGGCACAACTCAATAATCGAACCGTATTTTGGCCACGCGGAAAAGTTTTGGGCGGATGCAGCTGCATTAACGGCAGCGCCTACATTCGCGGTCAGGCCGAGGATTACGACGGTTGGAAGCGTCTTGGCAACCCTGGCTGGGGCTGGTCCGACGTGCTGCCTTACTTCCAGAAGATTGAGCGGCGGGAAGATCCGCGCGGCCGGCCCACCCATGACTCCAAGAACCACTCAAAGAACGGCAAGGGCATGGTCGCGGTGAGTTATCCGACGTACGTCCATCCCATTGCGCGGGCGTTCATCGAGGCTGGCGTACGCGCGGGCTTGCCCGCCAGTGACGATTTGAACGGCGCCGTTCCCGAGGGCATCAGTCTAATGCCTTATTCGGTTCATCGGGGCGTGCGCCAATCTTCGGCGGAGGCATATCTTCGTCCGGTAAGGACGCGACCCAATCTCGTCGTCGAAACTTCCGCGTTCGTTCGCCGCGTCCTACTGGAAGGACGCAAGGCGGCCGGCGTCGAATACGAACGCAATGGCGCATTCCAAAAAGCGCTTGGCACACGAGAAGTGATTTTGGCGGCCGGTTCGATTGGCTCTCCACAGATACTCATGCTTTCCGGCATAGGCCCGGGCAAGCAATTGCAAGAACAGGGGATCACGGTGGTGATCGATGTGCCCGGCGTGGGAGAAAACCTTCACGATCACGCGTCGGCAACGTGTACCTACCGGACTGCGCCGGGGAATTCCCTTAACAGGCAGGTAAGCGGCATTCGGGCGGTCGGTCACGCCGTCAGCTACTATCTCGCGAAGCGAGGTCCGCTCACGAATGGCGCGTCCGAGGCGACTGCGCTCGCGCGGGGGCTGCCCACCTCTCCGTGTCCCGATCTGCAAATCGTTTTTCGCCCAATGAGTTACGTCTACGACAAGACCGGACGAATTGCTCCCGATCCCATACCCAGAGTAACGGGCGGCGTTGCCTTCGTCCGTCCGAAATCGCGAGGGCGGCTTTTCTTGAAGTCCGCGGATCCCAAACAGGCGCCGGGCATGTACGCGAATTATCTGTCGGAGACGAGCGATCAAGAGGGCCTGCTGGCGGGGCTGAAATGGGTGCGGCGCATTTTCCAAACCGAGCCGCTCAAGAATCGCATCCTGGCTGAGGATTTTCCGGGTGAGGCTTGCCGGACCGACGATGACATGCGCGAATTTCTGCGCAACGCAGCCAGCACGTTTTGCCATCCCAGCGGCACGTGCAAAATGGGGCAGGATGCAATGTCTGTAGTGGATGAGCGGTTGCGCGTTCGCGGTATCGAATCGCTGCGAGTGATTGACGCTTCGATTATGCCCGCGCTGCCGTCGTCCGGTCCCGCACCGGCCGTTTTCATGATTGCCGAAAAGGGAGCCGACCTTATCAAGGAAGGCCGATCACCGAGCGCCACGTCGGCGAGCACCGAGGCCGCTGTTTCCGCTGCATTCAATCGAGCCTAAATTCCATCGGGAGCTAACAAATGCCGCGTCTGAGGGGGCAGGTTGCGTTCGTCACGGGGGCAGGGCGCGGGATTGGTCAGGCCATGGCGCTCGCATTCGCATCGGAAGGCGCGATCGTGGGCGTCGCGGACATTGATCCCGTCACCGCCGAAGCGACCGCGAACGAGATTGAAAAAAATGCGGGCACGGCTCGGGCGTTTGCGGTTGACGTGAGCCGCCGCGATGATTTCCTGCGCGCGGTGGATGAATTGGTCGCCGAGTTCGGCCGGCTGGACGTTGTTGCGAACAACGCCATCGTATTCCGCCGAGAGCCGGTCGCGGAAATTCGTGAGGAAACCGTCGCGCGCATGATCGACGTCGGACTTAAGGCGATTTTCTGGAGCGCGCAGGCCGCTTGGAAGCATATGGATCCGGAAAGAGGAGGCGTGATCATTAACAACACGTCGCCCGCAGCGGAACTGGGCGTGCCGCGCTCGACCGTCTATTCGGCGATCAAGGGCGGAGTATCGTCGCTCACACGTTCGCTGGCCGTTGAATTCGGCCCGCGCAAGATCCGGGTCAACGCCGTGTGCCCGGGCACAGTGCCAACGCCTGGTGCGCGCGCCATGAATAACAATGACGACGCGCTCTATGAATCGCGGCGGCAGAGGTGTCCGCTGGGACGAAACGGGACGGCGGAGGATGTTGCGTCCGCGGCGGTTTTTCTGGCGTCACCGGAGGCTGCGTACATTTCGGCGGCGATCTTGCGAATTGATGGGGGAACGACGGTCAACGGCGGGGCGTGAGAGAACGCCGAGACGCCGCTTGCGCCTAGAGCGTGCTCACGTAGTAGCTGTCCATATATTCCTGTAGGGTAAGAACCTTGTCGTCCTTGATTTCCACGAAGAATGCGTAACGGTTCGAATATTCCTTGCCGTTCTTGAAATGCCCCAGGCCGCGCGCCTCAGCTGCAATGACCGAGCCCTTCGAGATCAGCCGGTCAACGTGAATCTTTGGATCCCCGGGGACGAACATGCCCCGCACAGGACCGAGAAAATCGTCAATGATCGCTTTTCGGCCTTTTTTCGGACCCGCTCCCGGAATGCCCGTTGCCATCACCGTCCAGGTCGCTTCCTCATCCAGCAGTAGCCGGAGCTTTTCGAGATCTCCCGAGCTCAATGTCTCGAAAAAATGCCTCGCCAGCCGTTCGGTGCGGTTCTCGGTCTCGGGCATGAAACCCTCCTATGAATTCTGGATCAATCGCCGCGCATTATAACCTGTCGTACGAAAGAGTTCTCCGTGTTTCAAAATGCATTGTCGCTAGGCGCGAACCGGTAATCGCGCCCCGTGGAGCCCGCGCACTGGACGGAATGCTTTTTTTGAGTATGATTGGGCCGCCTAATTCGAAGGGGGTATGCCATGACGGATTCCGTAAAGTTTTCAAGAACCATTGCGATTCTTCCTCTCGCGCTTTTGGCCATTGTTGCCGCGGTTGTCTCGGCAAGGGCTCAGCAGCCTCACCCGCAGGTGCCTAAATCACTCCGTCTCTACGTTTTTGATTGCGGAGTGATCAAAGGCCTCGATCCGGCGCTGTTCAATTTCAAGCGCGAAGAAGTCAAATCGACCGATTTCGCGGTACCGTGCTACTTAATTGTGGATCCGAAGGGCACGCTGATGTGGGATGTCGGCGTGATTCCAGACACGGCCTTCAAGGATGACGGCAAGCCCGTGACGCAGGGCCCTTCGACGGCGACGCGCACACTGAAATCGCAGCTGGCGGAGATTGGCTACGCGCCCGGCGATATCACTTATCTCGCGCACTCGCACTATCACGGCGACCACATCGCCAATTCCAATGAATTCGCGGGGTCCACGTGGCTCGTCCGGCCCATTGAGCGCGATGCGATGTTTGCGGATAAGCCGCCCCAGCTCGTCGATCCGAAGGTCTACGACCAGCTGAAGAACGCGCGGACCGTGCTGATCACGCAAGATGAATACGACGTGTTCGGTGACGGAAAAGTGATCATCAAATCGGCGCCCGGACATACGCCCGGCCATCAGGTGGTGATACTTCATCTGAACAAAACGGGCAACGTCATGCTCGCGGGCGATCTGTATCATTATCCGGAAGAGCGCGGTTCGGGCCGCGTTCCGACATTTGAATACAACAAGGAGCAATCCCTGGCCAGCCGCGCGATGATCGAGGACTACTGCAAGAGAACGAAAACACAGCTGTGGATCGAGCACGATTACTTGGGCAATGCAAAGCTGAAGAAATCACCGAATTTTTACGATTAGTCTTTAACGGGTCGTGCTTTTGGCGGTCATCGCCAGGCCGCCGCCCGAATCTGTAGCCCACAGCGAAATCGTCTTCTCGTCGTTTTCCGGTCTGCCAAAAAGTTTGAAGGGTGACGTGTCGAACAGAGGACTGACCGCGCGGAATTCGAACCGCGAGACGCTGGCGTCGGGCATCTGTCGGCGTAAGAGTTCGAGCAGCAGCGTGGCAATCAGCGGGCCGTGGACAACCAGTCCGGGATATCCTTCGGTTTCGGTGGCAAACCGGCGGTCGTAGTGAATGCGATGGCCGTTGAACGTGAGAGCGGAATAGCGGAACAGCAGGACATCATCGGGTTGCACCGCGCGTTCCCAGGTCGCACCTGAGGGCGCGGGCTGCCGCGACGATGCAGAATCTCCGGACTTGGCAAAGTCGCGGTAGACGAGATCCTGTTCTTCGGCGAGCGCCATTCCTTCGGAGTTTCCGATTTCGTGACGAACCAACACGAACACAAGCGTTCCAGCGCGTCCTTTTTTCTCTTGCACGTCCACGATTCGCGAAGTGCGGGTGAACGTTTCGGCCACGCATAGTGGACGCATGAATTCGAATCGCCCGCCGGCCCACATACGCCGGGGCAACGGAACCGGCGGCAGGAAGCCTCCCAGTTTTGCATGCCCGTCGGGACCAAGCTCGGACTGCCTGTGGGTCTCCAGAAAATAGAGCCAGTGCCACAGCGGTGGCAGCGGATCACCCGCTAGCGGACGGGGAGCTTCGATATCGAGAGTGGCGGAGAGCGCGGCCATCGGCGTCGAGGTGATTTGATCCGACGCCGTCTCCGTCTTTCCCACCCATTTCCGCAGATGAGCGATATCCATTGTTGCGATCCTCACGAGTCCTGCACCGTCGCTCAATCCTATCGCGGACATTACCATGCTTGTGCTCGATGCAAAGCATGCGTGATACACTCCGGATTCTTCAGCGAAGGGTGACGAAAAAATTAGAATGCTAGGCAGCGCCCCCATCACCGCCCCCGCCGATCGTTGACGCCAACAATCCCCTGGCCACGGGCTGGCGTATGTGGGTGCCCGTGGTCGCGCGCGAACCTCGAATTCCCGCGGATGCAGATTCGTGGAGGAGTTCCGCAGCTTCGAGCATCGGATGGTCGGGCGTCGCGCTTTTGCCTCCGGCCGCAGCGAGCACGAGTAGCCCGGCCAGTTGCGCCGCGATCTGCCGCAAATCCTCGAAATATTTTTGAGCCCCTACAATGTAGGCGACGGTTTTGTCGTCGATACTTTCCCGGCTGCTAACGGATCGAACGATGATTTCTTCAGGCACTTTGAGATCTCTCCGCCCGACCTATCTCATCACGAATGGATTCGGCGCGTTGCCGGCGATGTCAATCCAGACGCTTTTCGTCTGCAAATATTCGCGGATCGCGTCAATGCCGCTTTCTCGCCCGATTCCGGATCGCTTGTATCCTCCGAACGGAGACATGTAACTCACCGCGCGGTAGGTATTGACCCACACCGTACCCGCTTCCAAACGCTCCGACATCATCAGCGCGCGCCGAATGCTCGTCGTCCAAACTCCCGCGGCGAGGCCGTACACCGTTCCGTTCGCGATGCGAACCGCTTCATCCTCTGTGTCGAACGGAAGAATTGAAAGCACAGGGCCGAACACTTCCTCCTGGGCGATCCGCATGTCCGGCCTGACGCCCGTGAAGATCGTCGGCTCGACGAACCATCCCGAGCCGCACTCCGGCCGCTGCGCGGGCCCTCCGCCCAGGCGGCAGACCGCACCTTCTTCTTTTGCAATGCGTATGTAATCGAGGACCTTCTCATATTGCGGGCGAGTTGTAATCGGTCCGACCTGCGTGCCCTCCTCGAGCGGGTTGCCCATGCGTGCCGTCTTGGACAGTGCCAGAAGCTGTTCGACAAATTTGTCGAGGATCGGACGATGGATCAGCGCGCGCGAGCCTGCGATGCACGTCTGGCCAGTCGCGGCGAAAATTCCCGAAACGACGCCTTTCACGGCCTGGTCAATATCGGCATCGTCGAAGACAATGTTTGCGGATTTTCCGCCCAGCTCCAGCGTCACGCGTTTCAGGCCGCGCGCCGCCAGTTGATAGACGTGCTCGCCCGTCTTGTCTCCGCCGGTAAACGCAACCTTCGCGACCTCGCGATGCGTAATCAGCGGCTCGCCAACTTCCGCGCCGAATCCAGTCACAATGTTGACGACTCCCGGCGGGAAACCGGCGCGCTCGAATAGCTCGCCGAATGCGAGCGCCGAAACGGATGAAAATTCCGAAGGCTTCCAAACCACGGTGTTCCCAGCAGCGAGCGCCGGCGCAAGTTTCCAGGCCGCCAGCAGCAGAGGCGAATTCCACGGCGTAATCGCAGCGACCACGCCCAAAGGTTCTTCGCGCGTGAAATTGAAAACGCCGGCCTTATCAATGGGAATCACGCGCCCTTCGATTTTGTCCGCGAGGCCGCCGAAATAGTGAAACCAGCGCGGGATGTAGTTCAACTGGCTGCGCATTTCGGCGATCAGTTTTCCGTTGTCCGTCGTCTCGATCTCGGCCAGTTTGGCCGCCTCGGCACTGATCAGATCACCGAGACAAGAGAGCAGGGCGCCGCGGGCAGTGGCGGTCAGCTTGCGCCATTCGCCGTCGTAGAAGGCAGACTTCGCCGCGGAGACCGCACGCTCTACATCTTCCTTACCTCCGCGTGGGATCAACGCCCACGGGGCGGCGGTAAACGGATTCACGGATTCAATCCACGCGCCGGACGCGGGGTCGGTCCACTGACCTCCGATCAACATACGATGCTTTTTCAATTCGCTCATTCGTTTCCTCGGCGGCTAGGACTTGGGCGCTTTTTCTTTTTGCTCGGCGAATACTTCGCGCGCGATTCGGAATGAGTCCACGGCGGCCGGCACGCCGCAATAGATCGCCACTTGCAGCAGGACTTCGCGGATTTCGACGGGCGTCACGCCATTCACCAGCGCACCCTTGATGTGCGCTTTCAGCTCATGGGGGCGATTCAGCGCGCTAATCATCGCCAAATTGAGCATGCTGCGCGTCTTCTTGGGCAGCTCTTCGCGTCCCCAGATTGCGCCCCAGCAATATTCCGTCACCAGCTCCTGTAACGGCCGGTTGAATTCGTCCGCTGTGTTAAACGCGTTGTCCACGAACTCCTTGCCAAGCACCGAGCTCCGGATTTCACGTCCGCGATCGAAAGTCTTCTTATCCATGTCAGTGTTCCTCTTTTCGTTGGGTAGTTAGGCCAATCAAGACAGCGACAACTGGGCGCCCAGCATGCCCACGTCTTTCTGCTTCTCGAGCGAGTCGATTGTCGCCTCGATCGTGCCCGTGGTCTTCGCTCCGAGAGCTTTCTCGGACGCCGACCGGAATCTCACTCTGATGTCGCTGGCGGTGGCCGGCAACAGATCGCGCATCCTCTGTCGCCGCGTCCCGCCGTCGCGCAGAGTCACGGACACCTCCGCCCCCTGCGCGCCGGGGTAGTCTTCCGTGAAATTCGCGTCTTCTTCGAGCGTCGTCGCGGCGAGCAGGCGCGTTACTTCCGGATCGGAAAGCAGATGATAGTTCGCCTCGTCGATCCTGCCTTGCGCCAGCGTCGCAGCCACGCAATAAAGAACGCTCATCTTAGCTTGCAGAATGCGATCGAACGGGCCAGCGAAATTGCAGCCGGGGTATCCGACCGCCACCGCTGAGCACTTGATCCGAATTCCGACGATGTCCCGGCTCTCGACGCCATCCTCGGTCGCCAGCGCCAGTGCCGCCTGGCACGCCGTCTGCGCGTAGTTACATGCGGGCGCCGGCTTGTGATACACGGACATAATTTCGAGCGCCGCGCCTGAAAATGGCGTCACTTTCGGGACTCGCTCGCTTCTACCGAACGCAGCGAACAGTCCCGACCGCCCTTCGAGCGCCGTTTCGGATGCAACGGCTCCCAGTTCGGCGAGTTCGACTGCCGTGACCGCATTCCTCGCGGCGAATCCGGGATGAAAGAACATTTCATCGCCGCCGCTGTACGCCCATTCGTTCAGCCCGCCGGTCGTGTTCGCTGCAAGGCCCAAAGCGTTCACCGTTGCGTTTTCATCCAAGCCCAGAAGTATGCTTCCCGCGACGGCAGCCCCGATGGGCCCTGTGGTTCCCGTCGGCCGGTAGTGGCGCACGAAATCCGGATCGACGAGCGCACGCCCCACGCTCGCGCCGACCTCGTACCCGCAGATCGCCCCTAGGATGAACGCGTTGCCGGTCACGGGCTTGCGCTGAGCCAGAGCCAGGAGCGTCGGGAAAATCACCACGCCCAGATGGCTTACAGAGCCTGTGTGCATGTCCTCGCGCACGAGTCCATGCGCGAGCGTCGCATTGGCAAACGCCGCCTCCGACGTCGAGACACGGTGTGGCGTCCCGATCACCGTCGCCTTCCCGCTGCCCGCATTACCGCCCGACGACCGGCTGGCGATTTCGATCACCTGCCTGCCCCACGGAAGCTTCCGCGCCTCAATCGCGCAGGAGAGCATGTCGAGAAGCGAAATTTTCACCTTCTCGACCACATCGAGTGGCAACCGCTCCAGAGCCAACTGGCGCGCACCCTGCGCAATTCTGCGTGAGAGAGTCGCGGCCTGCGTCATCGTTGCTGTGGTCACCCGGTCCATGCGCCTCCGCTATTTTCCACCGACCTGCACGCCGGCCCACTTCTCCACGGTCTTTGCCATCGCCGTCATGTCCGCATCGAGCCCTTCGGTTTGCGTGGCAATCGAGAGAAGCTGCCTCACCGCGCTTCCGACAACCATCGGAACGCCGAACGCGTCCGCTTCGGCCATGCACAATCGAATGTCCTTGTTGAGAAGCCCGATCCCGAATCCGTAGCTAAACGACCGCGAGATCACGTGCTGCTTGATTTTGTCCTGCGTGGCACTGTTTCGCGCGGTACCCGCATTGAACACGTCAATGATGAGCGCGGGATCGAGCCCGGCCTTCACGCCCATCACGACGGCCTCGGACGTGATTGCCATCGCCGTCGCCGACAGAAGATTATTCAGCAGCTTCATCGTCTGGCCCTGGCCCGGCTGCGTGCCGACAAAGAAAATCTTCCCAATCACTTCGAGGATCGGCTTGATTGTCGCGAGCACGTCCTCCGGACACGAGACCATCACGGCGAGCGTTCCTTTTTCGGCCCCCGTAATCCCTCCGCTCACCGGCGCGTCCACCGCCCGGATCCCTTTGGCTACCAGACCATCTGCGACGATTTGCGCGACCGTTGCGCCCGTGGTTGACACATCTATGAAAATCTTCACGCGGCTGCCTTCAATGACGCCTTTAGGGCCCAGAGCCACGGCCTGCACGATGGGCGGCGTCGGCACGCTCGCGAATACGATTTCCGCGGACGATCCCACCGCTGCGGGTGAGTCAGCGCGCTTGGCTCCTAGTTCCATGAGAGGCGCCATTGCGTCCGCGCTCGTGTCATATATCGTGACCGGGTAGCCCGCTTGAATCAGGCGCCGTACCATGCGGACGCCCATCCTCCCGACTCCCACAAAGCCGATATTTTCCTTCGTCATGCGTCTTTCCTCCATCCACTTGGCCGCGTCCGCTTCTCAAGGACACTTATGCCGGAATGTGCGAACCCGTTGCGGCGTCGTTGATTCCGCCGGATAGTCGTTTTCCGACGCCGCATTATGCCCTATGATAGCGCCCTCTCACAATTGACGTTCCGCCCGGCACTCGACGATTTGGCGCGTCCGGCGGAGCAGGGAACCGCGCGAGGTACGCCGTGCCGATCGAACCTTTTGAAGTGCTGGCCCTCCGGTATGCTCATTTGGGCAATCGGCACTCCGGCGAAAATTTTATTCTTGGAGATCCACACGAGTCCTCGTCTGATCTGGACTATTTCGTGTGGCTACTGCGCCGGAGCGACTGCACCTTTGCCGTAGACACGGGATTTGCCAAAGAGGCTGCCGACCGTCGCAAGCGCGAATGGCTTCGCTGTCCGATGGACTCGCTGCGTCTCCTCGACGTTGATCCCGCCAAAGTCACCGATGTCATCGTGACTCATCTGCATTACGACCATGCCGGCAATCTGGGTAAACTGCCGCGCGCGCGATTCCATCTTCAGGATCGCGACATGGCCTACGCGACGGGCCGGTCCATGTGCCACCCAACTCTTCGCGGCCCGTTCGATCTCGAGAACATCCAGACGATGCTGCGGCACATCTACGCGGACAAAGCCGTGTTCCATGATGGCGATACTGAGCTCGTGCCGGGGCTTACACTTCATCGAGTCGGCGGTCATTCGGCGGGGCTACAGATCGTGCGGGTTTGGACGCGGCGCGGTTGGGTTGTCGTCGCGTCCGACGCTTCGCATCTCTACGCGAATTTCGAGCAGCGCCGTCCGTTTCCGATTGTGTACAACGTTGCCGAGATGCTGGAGGGTTTCAACCTGCTTTACCGGCTGGCTGATTCCCCCAGTCACATCGTGCCGGGACACGATCCGCTGGTGATGAAATACTACCCGGCAGTCAAACCGGAGCTGGAAGGAATTGCCGTGCGGCTGGACGTGCCGCCCGTGCGCTAAAAGAACGCCGTCGCTCGCCCCACGAGGATGAGCGCAATCCAGAGAAACAGCGACACGCCGGCCCAGCGCCTGGCGCTCGCGGGCGCGGCTGGAGCGTCGTCCCACGACGCCACGCTGCGATAGACGCCATAACGAAAAATTGCGGCGTTCACTCCGGCCACAAGAAGAACTCCGAGCGAAATCCAGAACATGACGTTATCGTAATATTCCATCGGATCGGATGCGGCAACGAGCGTGCCCGTGACGAGCAGAATCGCGAAAGCGACCCACTTCCACGCTCGAAACTGTCCAATCACTTGCGAAACGGGGACATCCCGCATCGTCTTTCCCAGCACCCGTAGGTTGCCGATTACCACCATGCCGCCGAACAGCGCAATGCTGATCACGTGAATGATGAGAAGCACCGGGTAGGGATATGGCGCATCGCGGAGCCAAACGCTCAAAGGTGTCTGGCTAAGCCATTGGCAAAAGCTCAAAAAAGACATGCCGAAAACTCCTCCAACGCGTCCCGATCGTCTTCGCGCCCGCTATAAATTTCCGATCCAAAGGCCGGCGAGCAACACACTCACCCAAAGTCCCAGCGAGACAACGGCCGCCGGCCTACGCCATCCGAGCGTGGCAGAATCCTGTGACTCGGCCGTCGCCTTCCGAATTGCCGTGAAGTGAAAAATCAGCGCCAGTGAAAGCAACAGCATCTTGTTGCGGAACGCCGCTACCTGCACGTATTCACCGGGATCACCTGAAAAAAGATACGCTCCCGTGATCAGCTGAATCAGGATGCCGGTGTTTATCCACGGCGCTAGATTCTTCGCAACTTGCGAAATAGATAACTGCGGGAAGAAGAGACCAAGCAGGCGCAGATCCAGAATCGTGACGGTTCCAACTAGCAGCGTGAACCCACAGATGTGAATGGATTCGACGACGGGGAACACCCACACCCAGCGCGCGATTGGATTTACCGGGATCGCCTCTGGAATTCCCTGAACAATGAACGTGAGCAGCATGGCGGGGCGGCCCCTACATTACCTTGATCGGTCGACGATTGTCGGAATTTCTTGAAGCGGGTCCGTTTGAAAACCTCAGTCAGGGAAAAATCGTGGCGCAGAGAAGCGCACCTCCGTGCGTAACGTAACGAAGAGGCTCGAGAACGAAAAAGGCGCCGGCGACGGCGCCTTTTTCCTATGAAAACTACAAACCGAGTTAGGGTGCTGGAGGCGGCGGAGGACATGGCGAAAACGGCGCAGTTCCTCCCTTCACAGTCAGCACGGTCGGGTCCGGGAAGCTATAGTCACCGTTGAATGCATCCGAGGGATTGATGCCCTCGAACCACTGCAGCAGACCCAACGTTTGCGGATGGTACGTGAAACCGTTCAGCGTGATCGGCTGCGAAGGATTGGGTAGATTTTCGATTAAGTCTCCCACTTCGAGGTCGTTCTGGCAGGTGCCGGAAGGCGCACCGGGAAGCTGGTAGCTGGGCGTGATGTTATTGACGAACGGATCGTTCAGAGTTTCGCCGATTTCGTGGGTCAGTGCGAAGACATCCGCAAAAATCGTCGGATCGCCGAACAGAAAATCGGAAATGTCGGAATCGAGCGAGGTGGCGAAGGCAAAGGTCTGCACAAACGTCTTGTTTCCGATCTGATTGGCCTCAAAGGCGGTATGAAAACCGCCGACGCAGCAACTCACGGGTTGTTGCTGGGCAAATTCCCCATACACCGCGTTGCGCGTGAGAAAGATCGGGATCGCGTTCACGTTAATAGGTTCGGTCTGACTGAGAGTGTTCAATTGGGAATCAATAAAGTTGATGTCGATCAGCGCGAACAGGTTTCCGTCTGGAGCCTGGAAGACTACCGACGAGCCGACCGGTACTTCGATCGTAACCGGGATCAGAGTTTGCGGATGACCGAGGAGCACATGGAAACTGTCACCTGGATCGTTATGGCCGTTCTTGCTGAAGAGCGGAAAAAATTCCGCCCGCATTTGCGCGTCTTCATACTGCGTAAATCCCGTGGCAAACTGGGAGGGCTCGAATAGCGGAGAGTCTTGGATTTCGTCGTTGATCACAGTTGCGTCGATCGTGATGTTATTGCCATTCTGGTCCACGAATTCGTCAAAGAAGAACGACATTGGGACGTACTGCGTAGGAACGAGCGTGGCCTGATTATCCCTAGGGTCTTGGCCGACCATCGTGTAGGGAAAGGTCTGCCCGTCGAAATTAAACGAACGGGTAAAATTAGGCACGGAAACGATGCGCGGGCTCTGCTGTTGGGTGGCTGCATTCGTGGCCGCGGACAATTTGTTGACCGCCATGTGTTTTGCTTTGGCGTTGAGAGATGTGAAGAAATTGGTGCCGACGATAACAGGACGACGGGTTGTCGTAGCCGTGTTCTGCTGACCGAATGCCACCAAACTATCCAAGAAGCAAAATGCGAGCAGGCACAGACATGCCGAGAGCCTTCGCACGGTTTTTCTCCTTTCCATCAGAAGCGAGAGGCAGGGACAGAACAGGTACTCTGCTGCAGATCTAACCGGATGTCAAATTACTATACTGTGACTGTGTGGGTTTACCGATTTGGAGCAGGCGGCCCGCCTCACGGCAGCATACTCACGGAACTCGTTGCTGTCGTTACGAAGCCGAGTGCCCGCCCACCGAGCCCCACGCCTGTCCACAAAAACAGCGAAACGAGAGCGACGAGTATGCGCACGGCCGGTCCAAACCGCCGTCCATCATCAGCCAGCGTCACCTTGCGATGAATTGTGAACGTGTAAATCACCGCCAGGAGCAGAAAGAGCATCTTGAATTGGAACGCCCAGTTCCCATACATCTTCACCGCTTCGGTGGAGAAGAGCAGAAATCCTGAAACGATCATCACGGCCAGGCTGCCCAGCATCCACGGCCGCACTTCTCCGGCCAGCTCCGCGGTTGACTCTGTCTTGAACGCCAACCGCATCAAGCGCAAATTCAAAATCAAGACCGCTCCGCCAAGTATGCCCAGGCCAAGCAGATGAAATATCTCCACGAACGGAAACAGCCACGTGGAATCGCGAATCCCGTGGCCCCACCACGAGTTGTTGCACCACTGGCAAAAGCTCAGCAGCAGCGATCTAATCATGCGGGTTGGCCTTCCTCACACCGCTCATGGTGGCGGCAACACGTACGCAATCGCGCGTCCTGCAGCGACGATCAGAACCCACAGCACGATCGAGACGACGGCCGCCACCTTTGCCGCGCCCGGCGTATTCGGAGTCAAATCCCATTCCGCGACCTTGCGGCCGATTGTCGCGTTGAAGATCAGCACATTCAGCCCGGCCAGCATGAGCATGATCATCTTGATTTTAAAGAAAGGAGGATGCGTGTTGTAAAAGGAAACGGGATCGGCGGAAAACAGGAGCACTCCGCTGACGATCATGATGGCGAAGCCGCCAAAGAGCCACGGATTGAACTGCGCGAGCACTTCAGACATACGCCGCCGCTTCAACACCACACCCAGCAACCGCATATCGAGCATTACGGCAAATCCCAGAAAAAGTGTCAGCGTCAGGACGTGAATGGATTCGACGATCGGTTCGCCCCAGGTGGACTCGCGCATATAGATGCTGAATTGGGTGTCGGAGAGCCACGCGAGGAAACTAGCGATAGACATCCGTCATCCTCGCGAGACTTGGGGTCGGCCCGAAGATTGCCAAGGGAGTTACTTTGCCGTGCACGGCGTGGGATTCCAGCCCGTGGCGTCTGCCTGTTTCTTGAATTGCGAGCTTGTGATGAAAGACTGATCCATAAACTCAGGGTCGGTGACGACGGCCGTCACCACCAACCAGGTATTTCCGGCTTCCGTGAAGCTGTCGAAGTACTCCTCCACGGTCGCTCTCGTGCCGTAGGGCAGCCCGTTTTTTCGCAGGTATCCCGGACGCAAGTTAGTTGTGATCACTTTCAAGTAGCCTTCTTGACCGGGCCGGGCGCCTCCGCTTCCCGCAACAACGGGCAGAACAAATCCTCGCGGCCGAAGTCCTTGCCAGCTAGCCACCGAGAATCCTTGCCAGGAAGGAGTTACATTCGCGGGCGGAGTTGCATCGAAGTGGAACACGCGCGTCTGGGTTCCTGCGTCCGTCTCAACCTTCAGCGTGTTGTCGTCCACCCACGTGATGTGCAGGCGAGTCGGCACGCGCATGATCGCAGCCGCTCCGTAGGCTTTGCATTGATTGCCGCTTGCGATGTCCTTCGCCGGATCCCATTCATTGGCGATGCGACGCCCTTCGGTATTGAGAGGCACTCCCGGAAAGTCGTTCTTGTCCGGAGTGAGCATGCGATAGCGCCAGTCTTCGGTGACCACCGAGACCCAGTAGCCGGTCAGGTCCAGTGGTTCATCGGCCTTGGGGTTCATCTTGGGTGGTGCGGGGGGATTAAACACGGACGGTCCGACCGGGCTCTGCGAGCCAGCCTGTGCGCCCGCCTGCGCGCCGGCGTAAGACGGCGCCACCAGCGACACCACCGCCAGCAATCCGAGTGGTGCGCTCACTCTCCGTAGAATTCCGCGAATCATTCTTGCCCCCCCAACTGGTCCAGCCATCGCCGACTCATCCTCCGCCGTTCGATCCAGCGAAGGCGCGCCGCTTACATGATTACGCCTTCCCACTTCCAGCCGTCCGACGGCCGCACGATCTTGTGGAGGCGAATTCTGTGTTCGGTAGGATCGCGGCCGGGATTTCCTGTCACGACCACGTGGTCGCCCGGTTTCAAAGTGTCACGCGTTACGTGCTCCTGCGTGAGCTGCGCGCCGCCGCCCCACTCAACTGACCAAGTCTGAGCCGGCCCGCCCTTTGGATCCGGCACATCCACTTTTACGAACGAGTGTGGATTGCGATACATAAACTGCGTCAAGGTCCCTTCCACCGTGACTTCCTGATCCACGAAATACGTCGCGGCGAACGAATGGTGGGCATATGCCGTGCCGCCAGCCAACATCACAGTGGCGACAATCAACAGAACAAGTAATGTGCGCTTCATTGGGTCTCCTCCAAAAACTTCACAGCCTTCGTTGCCCGGCCGTTCCGCCCAGGTTATTTCTTCGGGCTCAAGCTTTTGAACACGGCCTCGACGAACATATCGGTCGTCCAGAAGCCCGTGTCCTTACCATACCGGGGATCGTAATCGAGCGTGGGCTTTGCCGCCTTCACCTGGTCCAGCGTCATGCCCTTGTTCACCATATCCTGGATCCGATCTCTAATAATCGTCACCATCTCCTGGTAGAAGACCACGTCGGCCACGTCGCACAGCCGCCCGTGTCCCGGAATGATCAACGTACCGCCTTCCTGCTCGTCGGCGGGAATGGCGAGATCAATGATGCGATTCAGTCCGGCAATCACTCCCTGGATGTTACCGCCTCGCGAGAGGTCAACGATCGGATAGCCGGTGGTCACGAAAATATCGCCTGTGCTGATCACATCGGAGCGCCGAAAGAACACGATGGTGTCTCCGTCGGTGTGCGCCGCCTGGGGATGAATCATCAAGACGCCTTCCCCGTTGAAATAGAGTTTTCTTTCCGGTGTCGTATAAGTTTCCGTCGGCCACGCTCCCTGCGGCATCGCCGGTTGCGTACCGTTCGCGGAGCTCATGCGGTCGAGCACTTCTTGGGCTGCGATCACCGTCGCTTGATTCCCGGCGCTCGCGCCGATATCGCCGACCACATTGCCTCCAGCGATCGTATTGCCCAGTTTGGCGAGTGCTTCGTTGCCGCCCACATGGTCCGCATGGACGTGAGTATCTATAATGTAGCGAATCGGCTTGGTCGATATCGACCGAATGGCAGCGTCAACCGCATCGCTTGTCCCAGCGAGGCCCGCATCGACAAGCAATACGCCGTCGTCACCTGCCTGAACGGTGATATTCCCGCCCGCGCCGATCAGCATGTACACGTTGCCCCGCACCGGCAACACATGGACTTCCACGTCCGTTGGATTCCGCTGTCCGGGGGCGGCGGTAGTCGCTTGCGCGGATACGGAGGCCGCTGTTCCGGCCAGAGCGGCAGCCGCGAGCAAAATCATAAGGGCCCGATTCTTCGACGATCCGAACGCTTGTTTCGCCAGGGTCCTCATCGATTTGTGACTTTCTTCACCGGTCGCGGAAGCGTCTTCATTGTTTTCATTTTGAGTTGATACTCCGGATACATCGTCTCGGCACCACCTCGGGTCGCTTCTGGGGGAATTCCGTAATTGGCGGGGAATTCGTTCAAGAACGTATTCTGCCCGGGCAAGTGGGCCGGGACCACTCCAGCGGGGCGGTCCACTTCATCCACCGATTCGCAGGGCCACGGGGCCATCTGCTGCTGCGGGTTGTAAATGAAGTCGCTGGTGCGAATGAAGGGCTCGGTCAAATACACGGGATCGTAGGTAATTGCCGCCACGGTCAGATAATTTCCGTGCCTCATGATATGTGCAGTAGCCGTAGCAAGGTCGCTGCGCGCCAGTCCGTTTCGCCTCAGCCAATTTTCTTTCAGGTGGGTGGTCGTCACCACCAGAATATCGCCATCCCATTTTCCAGTGGAGAATCCCTGCCAAGTGTGCGGCGCGTAGTCCGGCGGATGCGGACGCCCGTCCATCCAAATCGTTTGCTCCGCGCCGTACGCCGAAAGGTGCGTGTGGTACGCGATCACTTTCTGCGACGCCCTGTCCACTTCCTTCCAAATACTCAAGTTCGACGGGCCACGCCATCCGTAATCCGATCCGTGCGCGCGACATTGATTTTCCGGGAGCTCTACCAGCGTCGCGTCCCAGCTGTCGCCTCGCAATCGGTCGGCTTGATTGATCGGTATCCCCAGATAGTCGCCGAGTTCCGGACCCGGTATGCGCTCCTCCCAATCCTCGTCAAATCGCGGCGACCAGCTTCCGGACGGATCCTCCTGAGCTTTTGCCGGCCAACCCGTCAGCCCTGCCAGAAACAGCAGCGCAATCAGACCGCCCACGATTTTGACTTGATTGACCTTACCCATTGTACTCCCCCAGAAAAACTCGGCTCCGCGTGGCAAGCTCCTGAACGAAATCAACTCTTATCATAAATGAGCGCTCGCGAATCATCAAATTAACGACTTCGCGATTTGAATTGGCATTTTTCCGACATAGGAACCGAAGTTCTTGCGAAATCTCGGCCTCATTGGATAGAATCCGGGCCCTGCGGTTCCGAAATGGCACGCACGGACCGCACCGGGGCGCGACTCGCTGCTGCAACTTGGTGCAATTCCATCTGTGCTAAAATCCTCGGCGGAGGTAAAGGACCATGTCTCTCGTAAAAGGTATCCATCACATGACCGTATGTGTCGCTGGCGCGCAGGAAGATATCGACTTCCAGACGCAGATATTCGGCCAGCGCATGATCAAGCAAACCGTCCTGTTTGATGGCCGCTACGCTCACTATCATTTGTACTATGCGAACGCGAACGCGGAGCCTGGTTCCGTGTACACCACCTTTCCTTATGGACGCGTCAAGGGGCGCCCCGGTTCCGGTCAAATTCAGACCACCGCGTACTCCGCTCCGAAGGGTTCGTTGAAGTTCTGGCTCGAGCATCTGAAGCGTCACAAAACCAAGAACGGCGGCATTCAGGAGCGCTTTGGGCAAAAATTCATCCGCTTCGACCATCCCTCGGGAATTCAATTAGAAGTTCTCGAAGACGCCGCGGACACGCGCAAGAGCTGGGTTACGGGAGAAGTCACCGGGGACGTTGCCACGCGCGGCTTTCATGGCCCCGTGCTGTCGGTTCGCGAAGTTGCCGAGACCGAGCGCTTCTTCGTGGACGCGCTGGGCTTCACGAAGACCGGTCAGGAAGGCCCGTACCACCGCTTCGAAATCGGAAAAGGCGGAGCAAACAAGACGGTCACTCTTCTGCACGAGCCCGATCGACCCTCCGGGAGCTGGATATTCGGGGCAGGCACCGCTCACCACATGGCGCTTGAAGTTGAAAATGATGAAAAACTCGCGGAGCAAAAGGGGATCTACGAAGAGCTTGGCTACACGGACGCATCGGAAATCAAGGACCGCATGTACTTCCACTCCGTGTACTGTCGCTGCCCCGGTGGAATTCTGGTCGAATGCGCCGCCACGGTTCCGGCAGGATTTGCCGTGGACGAACCCGCCGATCAACTTGGTCAAAGTCTGCTACTTCCGCCCTGGTTTGAAGCTCGCCGCGCTGAGATCGAAGCGATGCTCGAGCCCATCCACGTGCCCGAAAGCAATTTCCCGGGTGGCATGAAGAACAAGGCCGCAACGAAACCTGCGTCGGTGGTTTCCAGCGCACCGGCCAGCGGGGCATCGCGGCGCACCTCCGCGGTCTTTATCGGTGGTGATGGTTCGAAGAAAAAGAAGAAGAAAAAGTAGGGAAGGAACTTCCCCGCGGTCGATCCAACTCCGCAAGTACCAGCGGCCGCGGGAACACTCAGTAGGAAGCTTCGAGCAGGCCAATCACCTCAGCCTTCGTCACCGGCCGATCCACGACTTTCGATTTCTCCAGTTCATGCATCACCGGTTCCACGATGTCGGCCATCTGCGCTCGCGGAACGCCTGCGGCTTTCAGGGTATGCGGCACGTCAAATCCCGCAATGAACTGCGCGGTGCGGTCTGCGCACGCGAGCGCGCCCGCCTTGGGATTTCGAGTGTCGAACGGCAAATGGAAACCCTCGGCAATCGGCGCAAACCGTTCCGGCGCGATTTCCGCCATGAACCGCATCGCGTGCGGCAGCGTGATGCAAGACGTGACGCCGTGCGGCACATCCCACCTAGGCCCGATCTGATGTCCGAGCAGGTGCGAGATGCCGAACCGCGTGTTCATCGAGCCATAGATGGAAAACCAGGCCGCCATCTGACAAAAACCGCGGTGTGCGAGTTGATCCGCGCCGCCGGTCTTGATCGAAGCGGAGAGATGCTCCACCAGCAGTGAAATCGCCTTCGCTCCAAGAGCGTCGCTCAGCGGATGATGCCGGATTCCGTAGCTTGACTCGATCGCGTGATCGAGCGCGCGCATTCCCGTCGCCACCCAAAGCCAATCGGGAGTCGCCAGCGTCAACTCCGGATCGTTTAGCACCGTGCGCGCCTGCAAACGAGGGTCGGAGACGCCCGATTTCACGCGTGTTGTCTCGTCCGTCACTCCGCCGGCGTGCGTGTATTCGCCGGCCGAAAGCGTTGTCGGGATCGCAATGTGGACCAGGTCGCGGCTCGTCAAAAACGCGTAGCTCGCCACCTTGCATGTATCAATCGGACTCCCGCCGCCAAAGCTGATCAGGCAATCGCCATCCACGCGCGTGATTTCCGCCTCGAGCTGGCCCACCACGCTCCGCGGCACATGCTGTCGTGCGCCTTTGAACACTGCGGCGCAACGCGCACCGAGCGCTCCCGTCACTTTCTGAAGTAGTGGCGAACTGCCCAGCGTCTTGCCAGTCACCACGATTCCGCGCTTCAGCCCGCGCCGGTCGAGTTCCTCGCCCAGCGTGGCGATTTTTCCCGGTCCCGAGATCACTTTCTCGAGACGGCTTAACGTGAAGTCAACGTTGGGCGCTTCCATGGACCAAAAGTATACATCACCCCGTTCTTTCTCCGCCCGGCTGGTCAAGGTCGCGCTGGCGCACAACCGATCAGGTAAGTAATCGACATTTCAGTGCCCGTTCCCGATTGCTCGCTAATTTTCCACTGGTATCGGTTTGCGTTCAGTTTTCCCACCATCGCGCGCAGTTCCTCTGGCCGATACGTACGCAGGCAAGAAACGATTCCATCGAACAGCAAGACGAAGGAAACGACGGGAATCACATAGGTCCAAAGTAGGCGTGACCAACGGAAGGGGCGGATCCACGGAGTGAAAAAGAGGGGCATGAGGGACCAGGGGAGCATGCCGGCCATTGTTAAGAAGGAGCGCCTTGTCATCTCAAAAACGCCGATGTCTTGGCCGTCGTCAACTGCATTTTGGAGCACGGAGCGGGCCTGCTCCGGCGAAAAATGATGAAAGGAGGTGAATATCGTTCGGAAACCCTTCAATTCACTGGGCACGTTCATCGCGTCAACCGACTCCGGGCTGAAGGTAATGCGATCTTCGGAATCGGCGCTGAGTTTTTGGAATGCTCGGAGGTTCGGATATTTGTCCGTCAGGCAAACGTGAACGGCCTGCGCCGATCCCCAGAGCTTTCGGGACAGGTAAATCCACGGCCCTCCTCCGCCTGAACACATGTCAACGACCGAGTGGCTCCGCGCGGACTCGATCGCGCTGTGAAGTAGTGGCCCGATTGGCGCGTAAGCGTTCAAAAGACTTAACCCGAATTGAAGCGCATCGGTAATCTCATCTCGAATGGATGGCGGAAACCATGGTTGATCGTGGAGCTCGATGAATTGTATGCGGCGCATGATCATAGGGCTCCGCGACGTTTGTCAGAAGGTCTGCTCGCGGCGTGTACAAATTCGTCGTAAAATAATTATGTTGAGACTATTTACTTGCACGGAGCGCAGCGAAAATTTCCGGCCGCAACTCGTGACCTAAAACTCGATTGCTTCGATTGCATCAGTCAAAGTATCATCCCCACCCGCGAGGAACCGAATGAAACTTAGCACCGAGCGTATTCTCACAACGCATGTGGGTAGCCTTCCGCGCTCCCAGGAAGTTGTCGATCTGTTATTTGCGCAGGATCGTGGTGATCCCGTAGACGAGGCGCAATTCAATGAAGTAATGCGCCGCGCCGTCGCAGGCACCGTAAACCATCAAGCCGAGGTTGGTGTGGATGTGGTCAGCGATGGCGAAACCAGTAAAATCAGCTACGCCACATACATCCGCCACCGTCTCACCGGATTCGAAGGAGATTCCGCCCGTCCCACTCCTCAGGACCTCGACGACTTTCCCGAGTATCGCGATCGCCTGGTGAAATCGGGCCATTCGGCCACCTACAAGCGGCCGGTGTGCAAGGGACCGATCAAGACCAAGAGCCTGAAGCCGGTTGAACACGACATCACCCATATGAAGGAGGCGCTGTCCAAGGCCAAGGTCACTGAAGGATTCATGAACGCGGTCTCTCCGGGCACGATTGCCGTCTTTCAGCCGAATGAATATTATCCATCGCACGAGACATATCTCGAGGCGCTCGCCAGCGCCATGCGCGAAGAGTACGAACTGATCGTCAAATCGGGACTGTTGTTGCAGCTCGATTGTCCCGATCTCGCCATGGGGCGGCACACACGCTTCAAGAATCTCAGCGATGAGGAATTCCTGCGTTACGCAGAGCTTCAGGTCGAGGCGCTGAATCACGCTCTCGCCAATGTCCCCGCCGATCGCGTCCGGCTTCACGTCTGCTGGGGCAATTACGAAGGCACGCACATCAACGATATGGACTGCGCCAAGATTTTCCCCATCGCAATCAAAGTAAAACCCATGGCGCTGCTCATTGAGGGCGCGAATCCGCGCCATGAGCACGAATGGGAGGCTTGGACTCGTATCAAACTTCCGGACGACAAGATTCTCATTCCCGGCGTGGTGGCATCGAGCACCAACTACGTCGAACATCCCGAAGTCGTGGCGCAAAGGCTCCTGCGGTATGCGGATGTGGTTGGGCGCGAGCGGGTTATTGCCGGAACGGATTGCGGCTTCGGCACCTTTGCGGGATTCGGCCCCGTCTTTCCGGCCTTCTCGTGGATGAAGCTGCGCTCGCTTGTCGAGGGCGCTCGCATCGCATCGAAAAAACTGTGGGGTCGCGCAGCGTAGACTTGCAAAGAACTGTAATTTCAAGGAACGGCACATTTCATGCGCTTGCGATGGAATTAGGATATGGGAGAGCCATCATGGATCGGCGATCATTCATCTGTTCTGCCATCGGCTTCGGAACGTTGGCTGCAGGAAGTCTCGTGAGTAGCAAGTTAGCCAGCGCGTTGGGCCAGGACGCTAAAGCCGCACCGGGAGCGACCGTCGAGACCACGCTCGGCAAAGTTCGCGGCACGACGCGAGCCGGTGTGCAGACGTTTCGCGGCGTTCCCTATGCCGCGTCCAGCGGTGGAGCTAATCGGTTCATGCCACCCACGAAGCGCCAGCCCTGGAATAACGTCCGTGAAGCGTACCAACTCGGCCTGCGTGCGCCGCAGAGGAATTCAGATTTCTTCGGGCAAGTCCCGAAGATTTTCGAGGTGATGTGCCCGGCCGAGCCCATGGGTGAAGACTGCCTGGTCCTCAACGTGTGGGCGCCTAGCACCACCGGCGGACGGAAGCGTCCGATCATGGTGTGGCTGCACGGCGGCGGATACACTTCCGGCTCCGGCGGTTTCCTCTGCTATTCCGGTCAGGAGCTGGCGCGAAAGCACGACGTCATCGTGGTCACCGTCAATCACCGGCTCACGGTTTTCGGTTATTTGTATTTTGCGGGAATCGGCGGCGAGAAATACGCAAAGTCCAGCAACGTTGGCATGCTTGATATTGTCGCCGCGCTCGAATGGGTCCGCGACAACGCGTCGGCGTTCGGTGGAGACGCTGGGAACGTAACGATCTTCGGCCAATCCGGCGGCGGGGGGAAAGTCAGCGCGCTGATGGCCATGCCTCCCGCCAAGGGACTTTTTCATCGCGCTATCATCGAGAGTGGCGCGGATGTGAAGGGCGTGCCTGTGGATGTGGCCAACAAGTCCGCCGAGATGTTTCTGTCGCGACTGAATCTTAAGCCCGACCAGGTTGACGAACTTCAGAAACTTTCAATGGAACAATTGCTTGCGGCGATTCCGCCGGGAGGCGGGCCCGGCAGCCCGGGATTAGCGCTTGCTCCGGTTGTTGATGGCAGCACGCTGCCCTCCGGTCCTTTCGATCCGACGGCGCCCGATATGTCCGCAAATATTCCGCTGCTGATCGGCACCACGGAAACGGAAGTCACCTTCTTCCCAAATCAGGTGCTCGACCCGATTGACGACGCCAGCCTGCGCGCGCACGTGAAGCAAACGCTCGCCAAAGCCAGCGACGCGCAGGTTGATGAAGTGATCGCCGCCTATCGCAAGGGCCGGCCGGGTGTGGCCAACACGGATCTGTATCTGGCGCTGGCTTCCGACGCCACGTTCCGCGCAGGCGTCCTAACGGAGGCGGACCGCAAGGCCGCGCAAAAAGCAGCGGTCTATCAGTACTACTTCACGTGGAAATCGCCGGTCGAGGATGGCAGGCTCCGCTCGTTCCATACTCTCGAGATTCCGTTCGTCTTCGACAACGTCGATTCGGCGACATCAATGACCGGAACAGGTCCCGAGCGCCAGGCGCTCGCCGACAAGGTGAGCGGCGCGTGGGTGGCGTTCGCGCGCAGCGGCAATCCCAACCACGAAGGTTTGCCAACCTGGGCGTCTTTTGACACCACGAAACGCGCCACGATGGTGCTCGATAACGAGTGCAAACTGGTCAACGATCCGCACAGCGAGGAACAGCGCCTTCTTCACAGCGTGCAAAATGGTTAGACGTGGGTCCCCGGTAGCGAGCGCCGTCTAGTGGACCATGACGTCGGGTGCCGCGCTATACGCGCTTATCCGGCCGCCCATTCGCTTGCTCATAAAAATTGCGAGCCACGCGCATGCCGCCGCCGCAGTGCCAGAAAGGAGAATTTGCGCGGGCTTCCATCCCATGGACAAGAACATTCCTCCCACCAGCGGCCCGACGATTGATCCGATTCGGCCGACGCCTAGTGCCCAGCCGATTCCCGTGGATCGCACCGCCGTTGGATAATAACTCGCCGCCAACGCGTTTAATCCCGATTGCGCTGCGACCACCATGAATCCAAGTATGAAGGTCACCGCGAGCATCAGCGAAAAGGAACTGGGGATCTTCGAGAGCGCGCCAATGAACGCGGTCGCGAGTCCAAACTCGAACAGCAGAATCAGATATGCGCCGCGCCGCCTGATCAGCCAGCCTTCCACGAGACACCCAAAGACGCCGCCGAAATTGAAGAACGCCGTCGCTGTGACGCCCACCGCGATCGTCATGCCCGATGCGCGCAAAAGCGCCGGCAGCCAGCTCGTGATGAAGTAGATGATCAACAGATTCATGAAGTAGGGAATCCAGAGCAGGATCGTTCCGAAGGCTCGGCCCTCGGTGAAAAGGTACTTCACCGGAACGCCCTCGTGCTGCGTGTCTCGCGGGCTGGCGCGGAGATTGGCCGTCGCGAATTCCGGCGCAATCCGCGACATGATCGCAGAAACCCTCTGCGGATTTTTCCCGCGCACGGCAAGGAACTGGACCGATTCAGGGAGGCGCGCGATCAGCAGAATCGAAATCACCAGCGGGAATGCGCCGCCAAGATACAGCACCGATTGCCAGCCCCACTTCGGTATGATCGCCGCGCTTAGCAGTCCGCAGGTGACTCCCCCTAGCGGCATCCCAACGAACAACAGCGAGACCACCGAGGCAACCATGCGCTTCGGGACGTATTCCGACGCGAGCGCCACAACATTCGGCATAGCTCCACCGAGGCCCAGACCCGTTAGGAAGCGGAGAATGAGGAGCTCACGAAACGACGTCACATGGACCGTGAGCAATGAAAACAATGCGAAGCTGAAAGTGGAAAAGAGAACCGGCCATTTGCGTCCCCAGCGGTCGGCAATAGGGCCGGTAGTCATCGCCGCGATCATCAAGCCGAAAAGTCCACCGGAGAAAATCGGGCCAAACGTGCGAATGGGAATACCAATACTGTCCGCGATCGAAGGTGCGATAAAATTGATGGCTTGCGAGTCGAATCCGTCGAGTACCAGCACGAGGCCGCAGAGAACAATTGTCCAGATTTGGTAGCTGCCCAGCGAGCGGTGCTCGATGATCTCGGCGACGGTGAAGGTTTGTGATTCGGTGGTGGCCATGATGTTCGCGCGCCTCTCGTGGCGACGTTTGAATTTCCCGGTGCAGAGTGTACACCGACGGGACGCGATCGGGTGCCTCAGCCGTTTTGTTTCGGGACAGGTTTGCGAAGTCCGGCCTGCTCGAGTGGCGGGAGGACTTCGCGAATGAACCGATCGACGCCATCCACATAGTCAACCCAGGTCATGATCACGCCGTCGATGCCCACGCTGGAGATCGCCGCCAATTCTTCGGCAATGCTCTGCGCGGTGCCGATCAGCGGATGTCCGGCGCCGACGGCCATTCGTCGCCGCATGAACTCCAGCCGCTCCGATCCCATGGGGATATTATTCTCGGCGCTGATCGTGCGCATCAGGCTGTTCATCACCTCGGTATCGAGATACTCCTCGGAATAACGGTGCAGATATTCTTCCGCTGCTTTCTGGGTCTCGCGCTGGACGACCGAGCAGTTCGTCCAGAGCTGAATTTCACGGCCAAATTCCTCGCGGGCCATCTTCTTGTAGTTTTCCACTTGCGGCCGCCATTCTTCGGGCGTCGTTCCGTGTGGGCTAATCAATCCGATATCGGAGTATTTCGCCGAGAAGCGCATGCCCATGGGAGACAGCGCCGCATTCATCACCGGCACTCCACCCGGCTGAAGTGGGAGGGGCCGCGAGATCGCTCTCTTCATGCGGAAGTATTTTGATTCGTAATCGAATTCCGTGGGGCTGGTCCAGAGCCTGCGCAATAGTTGCAGCCATTCCTCGAGGTAGACGTACCGCTGGTCGTGCTCCATCAGGTCAATGCCGAACATCTCGAATTCGCGGCGATTCCAGCCGCCGACAATATTCAGCGCGAACCGGCCTGCCGAGATCGCGTCAATCGTGGCGGATTCTTTCGCGACGAGCATCGGATGCATAGTCGGCGCATGGGATGTGGCGAAGACAGCCGAATACTGGGTCGCTGCAGCGACTCCTGCCGCCCATGTAAATGTTTCGAACACGATGTTCGAGGGGTGATCGGCCTTATCGTCGAGATAGCCTTTCCACCGTGCGATGGGCACGATCGCCTCCAAGCCCGCGTTGTCCGCTAGGCGCGCCGAAGCGAGTGTGTTTGCCCATGTCGGCTGGCGAACCTCCGGAACCAAACTCATGTTGGGGATGGTGTTGGTGCAAAAGGTGCCGAGCTTCAGCTTGTTGTCGTTGAAGATCGGGTTTGTTGGTCTGTTTATCACGCCGGCAATTTTGCCAGAGATTCCAGGAATTGTAGTAGCCATTATTGGCTTCGACTGAAGCCGCAGGCCTGCGGCAATAGCTTCTGAATCCGTGCGGGCGCGTTCCGTGCCGCAACGGTTGCGCAAAACGACCAAAGAACAGATGCTTCGCGTTCACTCGAACTTGAGCAAAACGATCTCGGGCCGCGTGCCGACGCGCAGAGGAGGCCCCCAGGTGCCCGCTCCGCAGGACGTGTAAACGAGAAGGCTTCCCAGCCGATTTAGTCCGTAAACAAAGGTGCCGTAGATTCGGGAAGTGAATAGTGTGAACGGGAAGAACTGCCCGCCGTGCGTGTGTCCGGATAGTTGCAGTCCAATTCCTTCGTCCGCCGCCACCGCCAATTGATCGGGGGCATGGGCTAGCAGGATGCTCGCGGAACTCGAGTCCAATCGAGCGTTCTGCAAAATCGCCCGAAAATGTTCGGGATTTACCGCGTCTCGATAGTGGACGCCGACGAGCTGCAAGCCGTCGAGCACCACTTTTTCATTGTTCAAGACGCGCACGCCCGTGGCACCGACCGCTTCGAGATATTTCGTGTGGTCGCCAAACTCCTCGTGATTTCCGGCGATGAAATACGCTCCATGCGGAGCCGAAATTCCGCGCAATGGCTCGGCAAGCGCGCGCACGTTCGCAGCCGTGCCGTCGTAAAAGTCGCCGCCGATCAGAACGATATCCGGCCGCAAGCGTGAGACCAGCGCGACAATTCGCGTCGCAAAACGGACGCCACGCACATGGCCCAGGTGCGTGTCCGTGACCAGCGCCGCAACACGGCCCCTCCAGCTTGGAGGCAAGTTCGCCAGCTTGACCGTAATCCGCGTCACCCGCACGCGCGCGGAATTCACCAGGCCGTAAAGCCCTGCGACTGTCGCAAGGCCGAATAGCAAAAATGCAATATGTTGCTGCTGCCCCGGCACTCGCAGTGCTTTCGCGAGTCCGTAAACGATCCAGGACGCGCAGGCCGCGAGGAAAAAGAAGTTGAAGAAGCCCAGCCAAACCGCCGCTGCGGTGTAATACACCCGCACAGGCATCTCGGAGTAGCGCCACGCCAGCAGCGATGCGGTGACAAACGTGATGGACAGTACCGCAAACACGATGCCAAGGATCGAAATTCCCGGCGGGTCAGGCGCCTGTTGAAAAGTGGCCCAGGTCCGGTACACGAACCAATGCGACGCCAGAAGGATCGCCTGAATGATCGCCACGACGAGAATTATTCGTCTTCGCATTTCTAGAGGATGCTCGCGACATTGGATGAGTTCGACGCGGCGCGCGATTCGCTACCGTCGGGTTGCATCTAGATCACGGGCTGCGGATCGCGGAAACGACTAGAACTCGGTGGGAAAAAAAGTCTGGTCCTGAAGGACCGTGTCAACGGCTAGCAGCAGTTTTTGTATCGCGTCTCCCTTTGTCACGTACCCTCGAACGCCAATTTTCTTGGCCTCTTCGACGACCTGCTTACTCTTGTGCACCGACAGGATGAGAATCGGCAGGTTCGGCGCGAACGATCGAATCTGGCGGGCCGCGTCCAATCCATTTAGTTCAGGCATGGTGATATCGAGAATGACCAGATCTGGATTCAACTCTCTAGCTTTTTCGACGGCTTCCTTTCCATTGCAAGCCTCGGCGCACACTTCGAGATCGCCCCGAGACATAAGGGTGGCCACCACTCGCTTCCTCACGATCGCCTGGTCATCTGCAACTACAATTCGCACGATACCACCCAAAACGTGCATGACATCCTCGCGGAATCGGCTGCCGACGCACCCATTCACGCTCCGATCGCATTTCTCTCCCCCAGAAATCGAAGCCCCGGTTCTGGGGCCGTCACGGGGATGGTCACTCGGATCCCCGTTCCCTTGCTGTCGGATTCGATTTCCAAATCCCCGCAAAGACCCTTGATTCGTTCCCGCATTCCTCGCAGGCCTACGCCTGACTCACCCGAGGAAATGATCTTGGCCAATTTTTCAGGGGAAATGCCTTTTCCTTCGTCCCTCACTTCCAGATTGATGCCACCAGCATAACGGGACACGCGAATGCTCGCCGTCGGGCTCTCGGAGTGACGGTGAATGTTTGTGAGGCATTCCTGGATCACTCGAAACAGCGCAATTTCCAAATCTTGCGATAATCTGCCCAGGTCCGCAGAAAGATCCAGCGTAATTTGAATATTACTACGTTGACGGAATCCGTCGACATACCAGCGAAGAGCGGATTCCAGGCCCATCTCCTCCAGCAGTGGCGGGTGCAACAGATAGGAAAGCGTTCGCAGTTCCGTAGATATTTGGCGGACAATTTCCTCATTCTCCACCAAACTTTTTAGCAGGCCCGGATTCGATTTGCTGGCTTCCGCCTCCATGGCTGAGAGGTTCATGCTGAGCAGAGCGAGGGACTGCCCCGTGCTGTCATGCAGGTCGCGTGCGATTCGCCGCCTCTCTTCGTCCTGTACGCGGAGAAGACGAGCCGATAACTCGCGCAGGCCTTGGTTTGTCATGTCCAGTATTTCCGCTTGCTTCAGTACTTGAATATTCTTCTTTCGGAGTTCGTCGGTTCTCTCGCGGACGCGCTTTTCCAAATCGTCGTGAGCTTGTTGCAGCGCCTGCTCCATCGCCCGCCGTTCCGTCATATTGTGGATGAAGGTCCGGGTATGAACAAACGTTTCGCCTTCCCAGAGCCCGTTCGAGTGAATCACGACGTGGACGACGGCTCCGCTCTTGCCCCGCAGCTCGGCCGGGTAATCGTAAACCTCCTCCCGCCGCATCAACTTGGCCCAGAAATCGTCGAAGGTTCCCTGGTTGACGAAAAACTCGTCGAAGCGATGGCCGATGTATTCCTCGGGCGCGTATCCCAGAAGCTTCAGCACGGCCTTGTTCGCCCATGCGATTTTCTGGTCTGGTCCGGTACGTTGCACGCCTTCCAGAGCATTCTCCAGTAGATCGGTGAGCTCGGATTCCCGCTGCCGGAGTATTTTCTGAGCTTCCTTTCGTTCTGCGGTCGCAACATCGAGGGCCTGCGCCCTTTGCTGCAAAAGGCTGATGTTGCGCAGCCGCTCTTCGTCTGTGGTAAGCGCCATGTAACTCTCGCCGGGAATCACGTGGGAGTGTTCCGAACAGATTTTCAGGAATTGCTCGCTGTGGTCCTCCCGATTAAACCCTGCCATCGGATAGGCGCAGCGGAGCGCGAAGAAGTGGGTTTGGCGCAGGCGATTCCAGTATCGCTCGAGCTGAATCGCTGTACCAAATTTTCCCTGCGCCCACAAAAGAGCGACCATCTCCCCGAAAATCGCGAGACGTCCGTTCGCATTCCGGGCCGCCTCTTTGGCGCGCGCAACAATGCCGCCGACGACTTCACCGAATCCCACCGGGTCAGGCCAGCCCTCCAGCATGAATTTCGAGAGAGTCTCTGTTGCGTCCAAGGAGACGAAGCGGCCCTGTTCGGCCGCTGCCACGGTGTCAATTCCCCGAGCTTCCAGCCGCTGTTCCAGCCCTTGCCGATGAGCTGCGGTCGCCACAACCACCGCTGAGCCTTCTGCTTCCAGTGAATCGCCGATGAACCGGCTGAGTTCGTCGAGGAGCACGGCATCTTCCCCATAAAATTGAACGGTGTGACCATCGTGGGCACTGTCGCTCGAAAGCGCGGACCCCAGGGGAATCGTGTCATCGGACACCTGTGCTCTGCTAGTGCTCATCTTGGTTCTCCTCGTGGCCAACCGGCGAGCGCGACCCCTTCGCCACTCCGCGGCTCTCGATGATCTGGGCCATGTGGACGGACTTCACACCGCGTTCTCAGGGCGAGACCCAAATATATTGTCACAGGCTTGCCGCCGCCCACCAATACCCTAAAAACTGTATGATAAACCCACTCCGCTGGAACGTCCCAGGCTCGCGGTGTTTGGCACGTTAGACCACTCTGTTGGGAGAGAGTGGAGGGGCCGCTGGTGCGTTCGGGGGTAAATCCAAACGGCCCCTTAGGGGGTGGGTAGCGTGGTGCGGAAAAAACGGGGTCTTGGTGTCACATGCATTCATGTGATGGACGATACAAAATTGCCGGTAGCCATGCCATCAGACAAGTCCCTTATTCGCCTCCGGAATACCTTGTAGGGAATTGCACTACGTTGCAAACACCGGGTCAGTAAATGAAGACCTGACCCTGCTCACCGGCCGGCAGTGAGGCCCGCGAAAACTCCCAGCAGCTGGAAAATGATTTGTCCCATAGCCGATGGGGGCCTTGAGCCCCGAAAGCCCGCATGGAATGCCCCTGCGCTATTGCCTGGCTATTATCTGGTTTTCGGAGGGTCGATGCCCAACGCGGTTGCGAGGGCGATTAAGTGATCCTGTTCGTCCATCAGGATTTCGCGAATGTGTTCGGCCATCGCGAATTCGCCAAGCTGATCGCATTGACGAACCCGTTGCGTATAGTTACGAATGGTTTCGGTCTCGCTCTCGAGGTCGAATTGCAGCATTTGCTTTGCCTTCTCCGACGTTCGAACGGGCTTCGGCTGTACGGTAGGCATGCCTCCGAGATAATCAATCTGGTTGGAAATAATTAGCGCGTGACTCAGTTCCTGCGCCGCATGCTTTTCGAGCTCGCCGGCGATGTTCATGTATTCGGCACCCTTCAGCACCTGCGAATACACGACGTAAGCGATGATGGCTTGATATTCGCGCGCGAGATCCTCGTTCAGCAACTCGATCAGTTTTTCGCGCGATATTTCCGTTTGGGATTCTGACGTCTGCTTGGCTTGAGCCATCTGGATCTCCCATGAACTGTAGTCAAAGCGCCGCGATTGAGTCGCGGCGCCTCGACCGATCGGTTGCGATGATACCCTATCTACCGCGTCCGGCCCGCGCTGCTTTTTCCTGCCGCTTGTCTTCGGCCTTCAGGGTCTTGACGAACTCGTCTGCTTCCTTTTCTGAGATTTCCCTGGAGGTTCCGTAGTACTCCTGAATCTTGCCGACGAGCAGTTGCCGCCGGCCGTCGATTACGTCCAGATCGTCATCGGTCAACTTGCCCCACTTTTCCTTCATCTTGCCCTTGTATTGCTTCCATTTGCCTTCCACTTGGTCCCAGTTCATGGTTTTCCTCCGTGTTGATTTGTTGCGGGACTCTACCGGTCTGCCGGTGCCCGCAGGTTCGGGAGACGCATTTGACGGTAGGTATTGGCCCCCAAACAAGGAAACCGCATTCATGGGCCGGCGACTATACCCCGCGCAACCGATATGCGCGGGTAAGAGCGTGTACTTCGCCGCCGCGGATTAAGCCTCGATGATTTTATTGCGGATTGCGTAGCGAACGACTTCACTGACCGAGTGGCAATCGAGTTTCCGCATGATATTGGCGCGGTGAGTCTCGGCGGTCTTCACGCTCAGATCGAGCGCGACGGCGACCTCCTTGCTGCTCTTTCCTTCGGCGAGAAGCTGCACGATTTCCCGCTGTCTCGGTGTCAGGCGGACGGCGCCCGACTCGTTGTGCTGGGGTCGCGGATCGCCCTTCAGAAAACCGTCCAATATCATCTGCGAAACCCGCGACGTGAAGAACGTCTTGTTTCGGCGCAACGAGTCCACGGCTGTCACGAGATCCCGTCCGGCGTCCGTCTTGAGAATGTATCCTCGGGCTCCGGCGTCGAGAACTTCGCGAATTACCGAATCCGATTCGTGCATCGTCAAGATCAGAACTTTCGTCTGAGGTCGCATCTTCAGAATCTGCCGCGTCGCTTCCAGTCCGTTGAGGGTCGGCATCCCGATATCGAGGATCACGACGTCGGGATTCAACTCTTTCGTCAGCGTCACGGCCTGCCGGCCGTCTCCAGCCTCACCGACGACTTGACATTCGCGCTGAGCCTCGAGCATCGAACGCAGTCCCTGTCGGACGATCTCGTGATCATCGGCGATCAGCACCTTGAGAGCGGGCATGGTCGGCCTCCTATTGGCAGACGACAATAAAGCCTCGAGCGATTCCTGGATCTCGGCAACCTGAGACATGGTAAGCGGATGCGAGCCTTTTATCACTACTGTATTTCCTGTACCTGCTTACACGCTCGGCCGGATATCCGTTTCGACCGAGACGATCCATCTTGACTAGGTCAGGCTGGGTAGCCTGATCGAAGTCTGGTTTTAGCGGCCAAAGCAATACGTTCGGAAGGAGAGAACGGTGAGTTCCACAAAAACAGCGCGATCCTACGGAGTGGTATCGGCTGGCATCCTTTCGACTGCAGTCGCTCTGCTATCAAGCCGCTTGGACCGCGCGCTCTTCTACGTCCTCGCAAGCGGATCAATCTTCTTGGCGCTGGCGTTCAGCTCTGTTCCGGCGAATCTGATCCTTAGAAGGTTCAGGCCGACAAATGAGCCCACAGGTCAGCCCGCATCCCCCGTAGCGGCAGCTACGGGCCGTCCCTAGCCTTGTTGCGCTTTCTAGTTTAGGGTTACCATCCGTTAGTCAAAGCGATTGGTCCTGTCGGACAGCACTCGAAATGATTGGAAGAGGCTCCGCGATGTCCAGGACCAAAGTCACGGCGTCCACTCCAACCCCATCTGCTGGCTCGCGATTCAAAGTCACAAGACTTCTTCTGAAACTGGGCCCCGGATTAATTACTGGCGCGGCGGACGACGACCCCAGCGGCATTGCCACCTACTCACAGGTTGGAGCGAAGTTCGGATACGGCATGCTATGGGTCATGCCTTTTTCCTATCCTTTGATGGCGGTGATCCAGGAGATCAGCGCCCGTATCGGACGGGTAACGGGCGCCGGTATCGCCGCCAATATTCGCCGCCACTATCCCAAGCCGATTCTCTATGCCATGGTTTCGCTGCTGCTGGTTGCCAACATTTTCAACCTCGGCGCCGATATCGGAGCCATGGGCGCCTCCGCCAAACTGTTCTTGCCGGGTCCCGCGTGGACCTACATTCTCCTGTTCGGGGGCGTGTCTTTGTCGCTGCAGATCGCGGTTCCATATACAAAGTACGTTCCGTATCTCAAGTGGCTTACCCTCGCGCTCTTCGCCTATATAGCCACCGCAATCGTCGTGGGCGAGCCCAAGTGGCAGGCGATCCGTGCCACGTTCTGGCCATCCATACATGCAAACGGCGATTACTTCACATCACTCATTGCCGTCTTCGGAACGACGATCAGTCCCTACCTGTTTTTCTGGCAAGCCTCCCAAGAGGCTCAAGACGTTTCGGTCACCGCCAAAGAGGGGCCGCTTAAGCAAGCACCCGAGCAAGCTGAACGGCAATTCGACAGGATTAAGACTGACACGTACATCGGCATGGCCTTTTCGAATATCGTCGCGTTCTTCATTATCCTGACCGCGGCCGTCACACTGCATGCGCACGGCATCTTGGACATTCAAACTGCTGATCAGGCCGCCAAAGCTCTCGAACCTCTCGCCGGCGGATTTGCTTTCGTGCTATTTGCCACCGGGATTATCGGCACCGGCCTGCTCGCTGTCCCGGTGCTGGCGGGCTCCGCTGCGTATGCCGTGGGCGAGGCATTTCAATGGACCGCCAGCCTCGAGAAGAAGCCGCGGCGAGCCATCAAATTCTACGCAACCATCGGCCTCGCGACCGTGATTGGCCTCCTGCTGAATTTCGTTCATCTAAATCCCATCAAAGCCTTGTTCTGGTCAGCGGTGTTGAACGGGATCGTTGCTGTCCCCGTCATGATATGGATGATGATTCTCACGCAGAACCCGAAAGTGATGGGGAAATTCACACTCCCGCTCTATTTGCGCATCGGCGGATGGATTGCCACAGTCGTGATGCTAATCGCGTCGCTTGGAATGCTCGTCACTCTCCGGCCGTAACCCTCGCTGATTGAAGCCTACAGCGTTCTCGCTATCTCGCTACCAGTTTGCGGGTATTGGCCCGTCGCCCGAGATCAACTACAAGAGTGCGTTCCCGGAAGCGCAAGCCGGCGTTCGATTCCGATACGCGCGATCGGGACTCTCACAAGGAGGATTTATGCTGCGTTGGGCGCTGGCGTTTTTCATCGTGGCTTTGGTTGCCGCGGTATTCGGCTTTCTTGGAATTGCCGCAGCAGCTGCAGGAATCGCAAGAATTCTGTTCTTTATCTTCCTGGTATTGTTTCTCGTTTCGCTCGTGGGCGGCCTTGTACGGCGAGCCTGACGGGCGGCCGGAAGCCTTCCGCAACACACGCGGGTTGAATTCAACTGAGATCAAAGTGTGCGAGGAGGGAATCTGATGAAAACTGCTCCACTGGTGGGAGTCATCCTGATTATCCTGGGAGTTGTTGCACTCGCATATCAGGGCATTACCTACACGACGCACAAGAAGGTGCTGGACATCGGCCCGTTGCAAGCCACGGAAGAACAGCACAAGACGATTCCGCTGCCTCCGATTCTCGGAGCCCTCGCGCTCGTCGGCGGAGTCGTGTTGCTTGTCGCCGGCAGGAAACAAGCATAGCGGTTTTCCGTGGGCATCTAGATGAGAGCGAGGGGGACTCCCCTGTTGATTGCGTCTCCCTCGCTGCACGTTATCTCCCAGGTCCCAGCAGTTCTCCATTTGCAACCCTTCTTTTCTGGCCAGATTGTGCTGACTCGGTGAACTCGTGTGCGCGCAATTCGGGAATTTGAGAGCCCTACAGGGTGTTCCAAAGTCACCTAACACGTTGCCTGTATTGTCTCTTTCGCGGGTTTGCTCGACGATGGGCGTGGCGGGAGAAGACGGAAGTGGCGCCGAAGGATCCTATAGGGATTCGAGGGCTGGGGTCGGCGTCGCTCCTCTTCTCCTAGCTCCAGATCGGTCCCCAAAAAGGAGACCCATATGTTGCTCGCAATCCTGGTCGTCGTTCTCATTCTCGCGCTCGTTGGTTCTGTTCCCACGTGGCCGCACAGCCGGGATTGGGGCTATTACCCAAGCGGCGGGCTTGGACTCATTCTTCTAATTCTTATCGTGCTGTTCCTGATGGGTCGGCTCTAGCCTTTGCGGGCACCGCGCATCTGGCTTGCGGAAGACGCCAACAGGAGATGACCATCATCCGAATCTTAAAACGTGCCCTCAAGGTTGGAGCTCTGTTTTTGGCGGTCCGGTCGTGGCCGCCGCGCAGCAGCCGGCGGTTCGCGGCAGTGCTCAATCGAACGCTGCAGTTATACGCGAGTTGCGTCACGAACTGGTCATGCTGCCGTGGTATTCCGTCCTCGACAATTTGGCGTACGGTGTGAATGGGGCCGGGTCACTCTCACAGGGCAGGTCGTTCGTCCGACGCATTATGCCGAAGATGCTGCGCCGCCCATTCATAGTCAAAAGTGGCCGCGTGACCCTCGAAGGTGCGGTTGCCACCCAGGCCGACAAGGACGTCGCAAACGTTCAGGCGAATGGCGTGTCGGGTGTCTTCTCGGTGACCGACAACGTGGTCGTAGCGGGCGGTAAATAGCTCATAACTTCTGCGGGGCCTTCACGATCCCGGCTTCTCGATCGTGAGGGCCTTCAGCGCGTCGAGCTCCCCGGTCGTTCTGGCCCACTCCTTCTTGGTCGTTTTCTTGCCGAGCGGTCCCTTCACGCTGGCGTAGTAGTCGAGCAGCGTCGTTCGAAGTTCGGGCGAGACATCCTGGAAGTGGTCTTTTGCCAGCCGATCGAGCAACTCCGCATACGTTTTATCGGCAAGTGGATACTGTCCCGGCCCGGTGACGGTGCCCGTATCGAAATTGTCATTCACCAGCTCGACCTTTCCGCTCTCGCGCTCGTCCTTCAGGGAGCCTTCGTAGTCCTTCAACGTGGCGTTGAAGCTGGCCATGAACAGCTGATCCGTCTCCGGTGTGGGCGCGCGCAGAGTGAGCGTTTGGAGCGGCCCTATCTTCGGAATTAATCGCAGCAGAAAAGCCAGCAGCCTCGCGCCAAACCCCGGCTTTCGGTATTTCGTATTCCATTGGTGCTCGTAGTCGGCGCGCGATAGATGGTAGAGGAACTTCTGGCGGGTAATGCCGGGGATATCCTTCTGGATATCATCCTTTTTCATCTGCCAGGCGACTCTAGTCATTTCGGGGATCACTTCGCTGACACCGCGCCGGTAGGATCCGATCGTCAAATCGTAATCTTTAAAGATGGACTTCAAATCAAGCGAATATGTTTCCTTGAATGCACGCTCGAGGAGCGGTTGCGAGACTTCGAACCCGATGTAATCGTGATACGCATCGGGCGCGTAGTGCCCCTTCGCTATTTGCAGTACGTCAAACGCGAATTCCGTTTTCAAATGAGCGGCGGGATCCTCGTCGTATGTAACGTCCCGGCCGTACTTGCGTCCGAGCTTGGGATACAAAATTGGAACGGACAGGTTCACGGCGATCCGGTGCCCGTCATTGTCGGCGGCATAATGCGCCAGGGCGCCAAGGGCGAACGCGTATTCGTCGACATCGCTTGAATCGCGAAGCAGGGCTTCGATGAAATCGCCCGTGCGAATGTAATGCACCACATCGCTGAAGAATTTATTGCCGAAGGGATAGTAGCCGACGTCCTGGATCGCGCATCCGCCATACGCAAACGCGTGCGCCTTCTTCAGGTCGTCCGGAGTCGCGTTCGGGAACCGTTTCAGAAGCGTTGGCCGGATGGCGTCGTCCCACGCGGAATCGACGATCGCTTCATGGGTCAGAACCGCATAGGCGTGCGAAGTTGTCGCGCCGGACAACAAAAAGACAAGAATCAATAAGCAGGCACCGACTCTCGCTGAGCGCTTTCGAGCGCATGTCGGCCGGCTGGAACCCAATTTACTTTTTCTCCGCGTGTCCTTTAACAGTCTAGGACGGAAGTGCCGCAATGACAAAGACATCAAAGAAGGCGTAGTCGCCCATCTCCTAGCGCCGCCAATCGTCTCGCTGGCCCTCTCAAGTATTCGCGGTATGGGAAACGAACACAATCTCCCGTACTATATCGTCCGGCCCGCGTAACCATTCTGTCCGCCTGGTTGCCCAGGCGGAGAAAGCTCAGCTCGGTACTCATGCGAAAATGGATCGTTGGTGGCGTGCTGGCGCTCGTGGTTGTGGTCGCGTTAGTGCCCGTAATTGCCTTGTATGTCCTCGGCCCGAAAATACACGCCATTCTTCGCAACCGCGTCGAGACCGTCCTGAAAATTCACTTTGAAAGCCAGGTAGACATTTCGGATTTCAGCGTTTCTCTGCTTCCGCGTGTTCACGTCACAATCACGGGTCTGGTGCTTCGCCATAAAGGCCGGACCGACATTCCTCCGTTGGTCGAAGTCCGCAAAGTGTCGATGGATGCGGATATTGCGAGCCTTCTGCGAGCTCAGCCACACGTCGCATTCGTGCAGCTCGACGGATTGCAGATTCATACACCGCCCCGCGTGCCTGGAGGAAGCCCGCTCATTCACGGCACGGATCAGGATCTCGCCACGAAATATCCCGTGCTGATTGATCAGCTCGTCGCCGATGACGCCATCATCGTCGTCCTGCGCGCCGATCCTGGAAAGCCTCCACGCGAATTGCCGATTCACCATCTGCAGCTCCGCGATCTCAGCTTCGATCGTCCGGCCGATTTTCGAGCGACGCTGACCAATGCTGTGCCCAAGGGTGAAATTAATACTGCCGGTCAGTTTGGGCCATGGCTTCCGGACGAGCCGAGCGAGACTCCCGCGGTCGGAACCTACACCTTCTACAACGCGGACCTTGGCACCTTGAAAGGGTTGAAAGGAATCCTTTCTTCGACTGGAAAATTTAGCGGCCCGCTGGACTATTTGAGCGTGGACGGAGAGACGGATATTCCCAATTTTGCCTTGCGGACGGCGGATCACCCGGTGGCGTTGCATACGGATTTCTCCGCAATCGTTGACGGCACCAATGGCGATACCTACCTCAATAGCGTAACGGCCCGCTTTCTGCACACGACCCTCATGGTGAGCGGCAAGGTCGTGGATGAAAATAAGGAAATTAGGGGCCGCACGATCGTGCTCGACGCTGTCTCGCGAGAAGCGCAGGTCGAAGACTTGATTCAGCTCACCACAAAGGGAAGCCACCCGGTGATGACGGGAACGGTCCGCCTCCGTACCAAGATCACGATACCTGAGGGGACGCCCGATCTGATGGAGCGCTTGCAACTCCAGGGGCAATTCGGGATTGGCGATATTCAATTCACCAAGGCCTCCACTCAGGGAAAGATAGACACGCTGAGCCGCAAAGGGCAGGGTGCACCGAAAGATCTCGATATCAGCAATGTCGAATCGGATATGAAGGGCGACTTTGGGTTGCGCCATGCCGTCGTGAATTTTTCCGATCTCCAATTCGGCGTCATCGGTGCGGCAATCAAACTGACCGGAACCTACAACCTCGATACTGAGGAGATGGATTTTCACGGCAAATTGAAGCTGAAGGCCAAGCCGTCTGAAACGACCACGGGCATGAAGTCGTTTTTCCTGAAGGCGATTGATCCATTTTTCAAGGGGAAGGACGCCGGCACCGTCCTCGCGATCAAAATCACCGGGACGAAAGACAATCCGTCCTTCGGGCTCGATCACGGTGGTCCCTCGCCACCGGCCGATTCCTCGGCTCCCAAAGGCCAATGATTTTTGCGGGTCGGCGGCGATCAGGAAATTGAATCTGTCAGCGATTAAATCGAGGAAGAAAACTGGGGTGATCGACGAGTTTGTGCCGGTCGCTCAGGCGCGGCCGTATTTCGAATCGAGTTCAGGCCGAAGAACTTGAGACTCTACGATTCGAGTCGTGCGCTCAACGCGCAAGCCCGCTACGATCGCTATGAGTTCCGGCGGAAGGTCCTCGCCCTCCCTGAACTTCCGCCCGGAACCTTGCGGCGGCCAAACCAAATCGGGCGACTCGGTGCTGTTCTGGGGTTGAGCTCGTGGCGGCATTGGTCAGTGTTTCAGCGCGGCGACGTGGAGCCAGGCGATGTCCATTCCCGTATCAGAACTTATCAGGACTTGGCACCCAGCCGCCGACAGCCGCGAGAATATCGGACGCTTCGAGTCTCGTTCTTGGCGGTAGAATTATTTCTTCAACCCAGCTTGCCAGTTCAACACCACGGTGAAGGGCGTATGCGCGTTCTGCGCGGACGGAGCCAAGAAAAGAAGTCGCTTGCTGTCCCGAGTAGGGTCCCACCAGGAGTAAAGTGTGGCTATGGAGCCCTGGCTCGACCCCTGAAAGAGAACTCTCGGGGCTTCCGCGCGGAACGCGGGGTCGGTGGTAACCGTGACAGCCATCACCTTTCCATCGATTCCACAATAATACAACTCCTTACCGTTCCCACTCCAACGAGGCTGGAAGCCGCCAGCGGCGGAAACTTGCCATTGTCCTCCTGGGCGCTGAGCTGTTGGGGAGGGACCTGATAGGAAGGGGCGGACGTAAACCTCCTCCCGGCCCGATTCTTGCGATGAGTAAGCGATCCAACGACCATCGGGAGAGAACTGGCCACCCTCCGCATTGTAGTCGTTGCGCAGAAACGGGAACGGCTTCTTGTCACCCTCGAGTGGGAGCGCCCAAATACTTTCTTTCGTCTTCGGGTCCACCGCGGTGTAGAGCAAGTACCGCCCGTCGCGGGACCAGCTCGTAGGGTACTTATCCTCAGGGGACTTCAAGAGGAGTTCCTCGTCCTTCGCGCCGCTTGTCAGCTTTAGATATAGGTTGAAGGCACCGTCGCGGTTGGAAGCGAAGATGATGCGCTTCGCGTCAGGTGACCAGACCGCGTTCTGATTAGCGTCTGGACCAAACGTGAAGCGTGTGTTTGTGCCGTCGGAAACGTCCAGAACCCATATATCCCGATTGGGATCCGGGGCGGCGATAATCGACACCGCGGCTTTGGTCCCGTCAGGCGAAAGGGCCAGGGCGACGTAAGTAGCTGCTGGTCCCATCGTGCCGAGAACCTTCCCTTGGCGGTCAAACCACGTGGGCCGATCGCCCGAAGGGCCCGCAGTTCTGTAGACCAGAGCGTCATTCGACGAGACTGAAAAGAATCCAGTGCCGATGTACGTCCCAACCTGTTCGGCCACTGTCATGGGTTCGTCTAAAGGTTCCAGCCGGCGTCCGTCGAACCGTTGTGCCATCAGCGCCCCATCACGAATAAACAACAACTGTCCGGAGCCGTCATCGCCGGATGGCGCGAACGCTGGCCCAAACTGAGTTGCGATCAAGCGCTTTGAACTCTGGTTTTCCGGCCTTGCATCCAAGGAGCCTAGGTACACGCCGTTGTTCTCGGATGCCGTCGATCGGCGCAGGTAAATGAAGTGCCGTCCGTCGGGAAGGAACGATGGAGCTACGTGAACAACTTCGCCACGCGATCGGTCGACAGCGGTGAGGGGCGATGGTAAGCCTCCTCCTGCGGAAACCTGCATGACTCCCCCGGGGATTTGCCCGAAGACGATTACACCATCGCGGTTCCAAGAACCGCCCGTTGTAATTCCGTTTATATCGCATATCGTTTCTGCTGCGCCGCCGGAGATGGCGATTTTCTTGAGCTTTCCACCAGCATCAAAGGCAATGAAGTGGCTATCGGGCGACCAGAAGAACGGACTGCTGCCACGCGATTCCGAGGAGGGCAAGGGCCGGGCTTCGAGCGAGTCCAGTCCGCGAATCCAGATACGCTGAACTCCGTCGGGACCGATTCCAGCGAACGCCAACTGGCGGCCATCTGGAGATAGTGCGAACGGACCGGCGCCTTCAGTGGACACCGAATCCGGTGGCGAGACCTGAAAGCGCGCCGGCTCGGCCGGAGGGGCTGGTTTTTCTCGGAAGTGAACGATACCCAGTGCTGCGAGCGAGCCCGCAGCCACGGCACATAACGCCCACGGCAACGCGCGGCGCCACGCCGTCATTGGGGTTTGCGCGGCGTAAGCCATTGCTGGATCCGGCGCTCCAGAGAGGATTTCTTCGAGCGAAATTCGCGCGTCGCCGATAGCTTGTAACCGCTGCTTCAGGTCTTTCTGCAAGCAGCGGCGCAGAAGTACTCGCACGTGTGGCGGCGTCGCGGGGGGGAGCTGCAACCAATCCGGCTCCGCGCGGATCACTGCAGCGAGTGTATCGGTCACAGATTCGCCGCGAAACGCCATCTTCCCCGTCAATATCTCGTACAGCACGCAACCGAACGCCCAGATGTCCGCGCGGCGATCGACGGCCTTTCCTCTAGCCTGCTCGGGCGACATGTACGCCGCGGTGCCCAACAACATTCCCGCTTGCGTCGCCATCGCGCTGATCGTCGGCGAGCTGGCCAGGTCCGTTTCGCTTTCGTCGCCCTGGATCGCTTTCGCCAATCCGAAATCGAGCACCTTCACCGCATCATCGTTCGTAACCTTCACGTTCGCTGGCTTCAGGTCCCGGTGCACGATCCCACGCTCGTGGGCGTATTCCAGCGCCTCGCAAGTCTGCTTTGCGATCGGCAGGGCTTCCGCGAGTGGAATCGGGCCGGACTTGATGCGATCAGCAAGAGTTGGCCCCTCGACTAACTCCATCACCAGCGCATGAGTGTCGCTGGAATCTTCCAAGCCATAAATCGAAGCGATATTGGGATGATTCAGCGACGCAAGGACTCTGGCTTCGCGCTGGAAGCGCGCCATGCGCTCGGCGTCGCTTGCGAATGCCTGGGGAAGAACTTTCAGCGCCACATCGCGTCCGAGCTTCGCATCCCGTGCGCGATAGACTTCACCCATCCCTCCCGAACCGATACGAGCGAGGATTTCGTAGGGCCCTAGGCAAGTGCCCGAAGTGAGCGCCATTTGGGACTGGATTATAACTCTAGAAACATTAACGCATACCAGAAGTTAGGCGCCCAATATCGCGCCAAATCTGCGACGGGGCCCTTCCCAAGTGACGACGCACCCTCGAAAAGTGATCCACATGTCCTAATCGGTAAAGTGGGTTCTGGTACGCAAGTTACCGGTTATCAGGAGCTGGCGGGCTGTCTGAGCTGTTCATTCACTTGTCATACGGATTTGTCGACAGCCTGGTCAAATAGCAGTCCGCCGCAAACAAGCAACAACGCGGCTGTGCCGA
>Ga0210398_10000110_pt1 | contig 99732 bp, 83 predicted proteins | sample IncBWC4OmetaG_FD_161047 | JGI IMG/M metagenome (GOLD analysis project Ga0210398, IMG submission 161047) | Forest soil microbial communities from Barre Woods Harvard Forest LTER site, Petersham, Massachusetts, United States - Inc-BW-C-4-O | ecosystem: Environmental > Terrestrial > Soil >... | reverse complement strand
GCCCCTGGTGGTGTGGTTGCCGTCGTGGCAGCGGAAACAGCCGGGATAGGCCATGTGCCCGATGTTGTTCGGGTACGTGCCCCAGGTGACCTTCATCTCCGGGAAGACATTGCGATCGTAGATAGCCACCAGCCGTCGCGCAGAGGCATCCACTTTGGCGCGCTGCGAGTTCCAGACGTCGGGATACTGCGTGCGGTAATAGTCCTCGAGTCCGGAGACGATCTTCGAACCGGCTTCGGCCTGGGAAGAATACGTGGCCTGGATCAGCTGCAGACCTTCTTTATGGATGAAGGGCAGGTCGGGGCTGGGACTGCCGTCGAGCATGGCTTCGTCCATCGCGTCCTCGGCGGTCTGGAAGACGTGGGTCGCCTGGTTGTGGCAATCCATGCAGTCCATGGTGCGGCGCACACCCTGGATAGGGCCTTTCCAGTCCGAGCTGACGTATTGGGTGGTCGTGCCATCGCGATTGGGCTTGGTCACCGCGATGATGGTTTGCGCGGCGGGATCGGTGGCAACGTACTCGAAGTTATTGAGGTGCGCACCGTGGATGCCGCTCAGGTGCGAGACGGAGTCGATGCCGCCCAGGTGCAGCACCAGCACCGTGCGGGTGACGGAGTTCTTCTCGTCATCGCCGAAGGTGGTTTTGACGAGCAGCTTTTCGCCGATGAACTTGGCCGGCGTGTGGCACTCTTCGCAGGTTTCGCGCGCGGGGCGCAGACCGTTGAGAGTGGCGCGGATCGGGGTCGGCCAGGTGTGGAAGGTGACCTCAACCATCTGTTTGGTGCCGTTCACCTTGGCCTGGACATACGACTTCATACCGGAGCCGACATGGCACTCGACGCAATCGACGTGGGCATGCGGCGACTCCTGATAGGCGGCCCACTGCGGCGCCATCACGTGGCAGGATTGACCGCAGAAGTGGGGCGAATCCATATAAGCGACGCCGCGATAGGTGGCTGTGCCCAAAATGACGAAGTTGATGAAGGTGGCCAGGGCGACGGTCTCAATCCCCCGGCGAAAGACGGGGTTCTGCAGGTCGATCTGCGGATAGGTCGCCGGCATGGCGCCGGCGGCGATGAGTTGGCGACGACGCAGCCAGATGCCAATGGGGATAAGAATCAGTCCAAGAACAAACAGGCCGGGCAGAAACAGATCGAGCACGATCCCGAGATAGGGATTCGAGGACCCGCCATGCCCAAAGATCGATACGATCCAGAAGCCGACGAGGACAAAGGCCGACGCGGTGGTGATCGCACCGCCAATCAGGCTCAAAGGATTGTTGCCAAAGAAAAGGAAAGGCTGGAGCCACTCTTCCTTCAGTTTGCTCAGCAGCGACATGGAGACGGACCTCTTATTCAGCGATATACGCGCTCAGCGTCAGCACGAGGAGGGTGAGGCCAATCAATATAGCCGCAAACCCGACCACTCGGCTGAAATTTATCAGCCACTTCGGGGGCGCGTCTGTGATCCTTGTCGCAGACCTGCCCTCGCTGAGCATGCGCTGGTATTCCTCGGGGCGCCGGTTTTTGAATTCCTCTTCGCTTTCGCGCCCGGTGAAGATCACCATGTCCATGGGGAAGCTGTCGGGTCGCAGGTGCGTATTGACGAAGTGGATGGAGAAGATGAAGAGGATGGCCAGCAGGCCCTCTTCGCTGTGGATCACGAGCGCGGCGTTGAGCGCCCAGCCGGGCAGAAAGCGCGCGAAGAACGGGGCGAACCACATGGCGTATCCGGAAAAACCGATGACCACCATGCCCCAGAACACCGCCCAGTAGTCGAATTTCTCCCAGTAGGCGTAGCGCTCAAACTTCGGCTTCGGTCCAAGGCCGAGAAACCACCGAAAGTGCCCGAACAGGTCCTTCACGTCCTTCCAGTTTGCCACCATGGACGTAGGTCCCCAGAAGATTCCCTTGTCGCCTTTAAAAATGCCGCGAGCGACGATCTCCCGGACGTGGATCAGAAAGGCCAGGGTGAGCACGAGCGCGCAGAATTTGTGGAAGAACAGGATCGTGCCGAATCCGTCGACGAGCTTGGCAAAGCGAATCGCCCAGATGGAGCCGCTGAAACGCATCATGAGACCGGTGGCCGCCAACACCAGGAAAGTGGTGAAGAGCACACCATGGAGGTACCGCTGGCCCAGGGTGAAACGGAGAAAATAGCGAGGCTCCGATTGGGCTGGCGACGGCGCGACAGCGACTGCCGCTTCTGCGCCGATCTCCTCGGTCGGGATGGGGACGTGGGTGGCTGAATCAGACATTTTTTCCTCCCGACGATTTGTTTGTGACCTGCTGGAAGCGAGACCGGACCAGCCACAGCACCGTGTGCAGCATGAAGAAGGTGAGTACGCTGGCAAGGAGCAGATTCATGAAGAGCCGGATGTAATAGAGCGCCGGGTTCAGCCTGCGATTGCGCGCGTTGGCGTGCGGCTGGTACTGAACAAAGCTGGCATTCGCGCCCGCATGGCAGCGGCCACAGGTGGCGATGAGGTTGGCTGGGGCAACGGGCGAGTTTCGATCCGAGGTAGGAAGAATCTGGTGCGCGCCGTGGCAATCCCAGCAACGCGCCGTCTCCACGTAGCCGCCGAGCAGGCCGAGCTGCGAGTGGAAGGTGTCGCGATAGGTCGAGAATTTGTCGCGATGGCAGGAGCCGCAGATCGGCGTGGACTGCATGCGGAAGTCGGCCGAGGTGGGCTCAACGATCCCATGGGCGGTGTGGCAGTCGGTGCAAACAGGAGCGCTGGTGCTGCCCGCGGCGACCGCCTTGCCGTGCACGCCGTTCTGATACTGCTCGTTGATGCCGACGTGGCAACTGCCACAGGTAGCCGCGATATTGGCTCGGTTGGTCGAACTCTGCGGATCGGTGTGAGGCAGAATTTTGTGCGAGCCATGGCAGCTGGTGCAGTTGGCCGCGACCAGCAGCCCTTCTTTGCCCAGAGCGAAGCCGTGAATCGAGTCAATGTAGAGCGCGTACACATTGGGCAAATGGAATTTCTTCGCCATCGCCGGATCGCCATGGCACCCACCGCAGGTCTTCGGAATGTTCAGCGGATACACCGGGGATTTGGGATCGGTTTTGGTGACGATCTCGTGAGCATTGCCGTGGCAGCCGGTGCACGGGTGATCCTTCCACTCCGACGCAACAGCCCCGGCCGTGCCCGCGTGCGCTGCACTGGCCTTCGCATGGACGCTGCCGGCAATCGCCGCACCCTCATCGACGTGGCACGACTCGCACTGTACCGCCGCCGGATGATCGGGATGGGGATAATCGTGGATGTCCTTGTGGCAGTCGCTGCACTTGAGGCTGGCGTGGATGCTTCCGTGAAACTTACTGCCATCGATGCCGATGCTTTTGCTGTTGGGGTCCTGCAGGGTCGTATCGCCGTGGCAGGAGAGACAATCAACGTCGGCGTGCAGCGCTCGTGCAGGCAGAATGAACAGTAGCGCTGACGCAAAAAGTGTCAGGCCGAAAGAAGAAAAGGTCTTCATTGCAACTCCCGTCTTGCGTGCCGTCGATTGCGGAGACTGGAAGAGGCAGTCTTGATCGCCGCCTCTTCCCTCGATCCACCGCATCCATGGCGGCCTGCGCTCCGCTCCGCTTATTTCTGCAGGGTGCGGATGTAGGAGACGACTTCCTTGATCTGGGCATCGGTCAGTTTGCCGGTGTAAGCGGGCATTTTGCCTTTGCCGTCCTTCGTGATGGCAGCCAGCTCCGCGTCAGAAGACTTGACCACCGCCGGGTCTTTGAACGAGGGGATCTTGTACATCTTGCCCATCGGGACTGCCGCTGTGCCGTCCGGACCGTGGCACATGGCACACTTCGATTTGTAGGTGTCGGCACCGGCGCTCTGCGCGAAAGCAGGCGCCGCAATGGAGGCGGCGAGCAGGATCATAGCCGCGATTCTGATGCGATTCATCGTTGATGCTCCTTCTTGGGGTTCTTTGGGTCCCAAGCCCTTCCCGTTGATACCGCACCGGGAATGGCCTGGTCTGTGATCTTTGCTACAGACACAGCGGGTCCATCGTATGCTGCCGGCGTGGTTCAGTCGTCGCCCTCCGCCTGGGAATGCGGCGTTGGCTGCGCCGGGCCTGGTGTTGCAGGGGGAGCTGGATCGGGCGAATTCTCCTCGGTCAGCTCGCGCACTTCGTGTTGGGGACCCCGACCGGTGAGGAACGTCCATTTCACCGGGTAAACATCGGGGTCAAAAATGACCGCGTAGAAATGCCAGATGAGAATGGCCAGCGTGGCGAGGATGGCCTCATAGAAGTGGATCGCGGTGCTGACGTCGAGGATCGTCGCCGGATGTGGGAGATGGGCGAGAATCCAGTCGTTGAGCCAGAGCAGAACGCCAGTGATGGCCATGACGATGGTGCCCCACACCAGCGCCCAGTACTCGGCCTTCTCCGCGTAGTTGAAGCGCCGATAGCGCGGGAGCTGCTCGCGCCGGCCGAGGTTGTACTCGACGGTCTGGACGGCTTCTTTGGCATCGCGCAGGTCGGGAACCATGTCTTTGAGCCACCGTCGGCCAGCTTTCTTCGCTGACAAATAGACCATGTGGTACACCGAGGCGCCGATCAGCACCACGCCGGCGATGCGATGAATCCATCCGCGGATGGGCAGGTGGTGTTCCCAGCGCACCATGGGCGCCGCCCAGAAGGAATGCGGATACTTGAGCGCAAATCCCGTGATGACCAGCACCATGAAGCTGACCACCAGCAAAGCATGTTGCCAGCGTTCGCTGAGGTTCAGGCGGATCTGGCCAGGATGCTCGCGATAGCCCGCGAGGATGGTGCGCGCTTTGCGGCGCAGATCGATGAGGTTGTGCAGCAGCATCAACCCCAGGGTGACGGGGATGACGATCAGGTAAAAAATCTTGACAAAGTCGAGGATGCGGCCGCCAGGGGTGGTTCTGGACAGCGTGTGCACTGGCCCGATGGCGAAGCGCCTGCCCGCATCGGTATGGCACTGGCCGCACGTCTTGGCGAGGTTGGCCTTGTTTACGGTGGAGCGGGAATCACTCGACGGATAGATGTTGTGGACGCCGTGACAACTGGCGCAGTTGGCGACGGTTTGGCTGCCGCCGTGGGCAGCCAACCCGTGATAGCTGTCCTCATAGGTGGGGACACGGTCGCCCGGCATATTAAAGTCGGCCATCAATTGCGTGTCGGCGTGGCACCGGGAGCAGGCCTCCTGCGAGACATTCGCCATGTAGACTGGCGAGCCGGGATCGCCCGCAGCGAGGATGCGGTGCTCGCTGTGGCAGTCGGTGCAGGTGGCCGCCTGCAGGACGCCTTTCGCGACGGCCTGGCCGTGAATGCTCTGCGTGTAGGTGTTGTAGACGCCGGTGTGGCACAGGCCGCAGGTAGAGGCGACGTTTTGTTTCCAGATTTTTGAGCGCGGATCGGAGATGGGCAGAATGTCGTGCGTGCCGTGGCAGTCGTTGCACGAGGCAGCGTTCGGGTTGCCATGCTCGAGCGCCCGGCCGTGCACGCTTTGGCGGTAGGCCTCGACGGGGCGCACCTCGGTAAACATATACTTCGCGGCCAGCTGCGGATTGGAATGGCAGGAACCGCAGGTGTCCGGCAGACGCTGCTTGCTGACGGGGGATTGCGGATCGCTCGCGGATAACGCGGCGTGTGCCGATCCGTGACAGCTCTTGCAGGTGGGCACGTCGGCATTGCCGTGGTCGCGGGCCCGCCCGTGGACACTGGCGCGATACTGTTCGACCTCAGTCGCGTGGCAGGTGGCGCAGAATTGTGGCCCGGCGACAGCACTGACTACGCTGGCAGTGCCGTGACAGGCAATGCAGGTTTGTGGATCGTTGGGATTGCCGAGCGCGGCATGCGCGCCGGCAGTCATCTGTTGAGCGGCGTCGGCATGGCAGGTGATGCAGGAAGCCGAAGCAGTCTTCGCGCTATGCGTTGGCGCCGAGGCGCCGGCGTGACAATCCACGCAGCCAAAGGCGGCGTGCGGACCCTTCATGTGACCAGGGCTGACGGTGATGTTTTTGCCTTGCGAATTCTTTAGTCCGCTGGAAGGACCGTGGCAGAGCAGGCAGTCGGAGGCTTGCTGGGCGCTGGCGGGAACGGGAAGGGTTGCTAAAAGAAAAGTAAGTAGAAGGACGGAGCCGGTGATCAGGTTCTTTCGGGCTCGGTTCACTGCTGAACGTTCCGCAGGCAATTCTTCCGCCCTGGTCCCCATGCTTCTGCTTCCCGATTCCGCCTGGATTGGCTGGGATCTCCCGGTGAAATCTCCGGGCCTGGAACGCGCGCGCGCTCAGGCCCGGCACTCCCGGCGGGGTCCGGCGCAAACACACTTAGCCGGCCACCGCTCTCGTTCGTACTGCGCTTCTCAGCTACTTCTGCAAAGTGCGGATATAAGTGACGACGTCGTTGATCTGGGCGTCGGTCAGCTTGCCCGCGTATCCCTGCATCTTGCCTACGCCGTCTTTGGTCTGCTTGAAGAGCTCCGCATCCGTCGTCTTCATATCTTCAGCAGATTTGAACGAACGCAGCTTCATATTTTTCCCCATGGGCGTGTTGCCGGTACCGTCTGCGCCGTGGCACATGGCGCACTTCGCTTTGTAGGTAGCCTCTCCGCCCTGTTGCGCGATGGCCGGAACGGCAAGAGAAAGACTCAGCACACCCAGTACCGCAATACGAAAATTCGCTTTCACTTTTCCTGCTCCTTGCTGCGACGGCCGGGACGAATCCCGGCCATCTCATTGGACCCAGCGCTCAGAATTCGTAGTGGAATCCGAGCGTGATGTTATTGGCGCGGAAGGCCCGCGACGCCGTCTCGCCCGAATTCGGCAAGGTGAGACCCGTTTGCAGACCCGCCAGGCTGGTGGAGTTACACGCGACCACAGGCGACGGCGCTGTTGGTGAGGGGTTGACCGTGGTGCAATACGGTGCTCCGGAAGGACCGCCCTCGCCGTAGCTGTAGTAGTTGTATTCTGCTTTCCAGATCCAGCCAGGACGCACCGTCCACGCCACCTTCGCAAAGGGCGTCTGGTATTTGGAGACCAGCGATCCGGCGACGTCGCGCGCATCGTTGTAGAAGCGGGTGCCGTTCACATCGCTGATGCGATAGCCGATGCTCGTGTTGACTGACTTGTCCGGCGAGATCATCAGAGCTGCCGACCCGTACTGCGTCGGAGCATCCATGAAGTCTCTCGTCGGCCCCATGTCATAGCCTCCTCCGCGGTTCGCAGTCGGAGACGGGCACGCCGTGCCGCTCGGCGTTGAAGCACCCGGCAGCGTTGCGGTGGCGCCGGCAAGATAGCAGATCTCCGTCGTCGCGAAGACATCGCTGTAGGAGTAGTTGAGATCGAGGCCGTAGTGCTCATTCGGGCTCAGCTGCGCGCCCACGCTCGCAATCCGGGTGTGCTCGTTATGATGGAGCGGGCCATCAAGAGGAGCGGTGCCGGTATTGTTCGTGTTGTTACTGCGTTCGAGGTCGTTAAAGGCACCCGACAGCGTCGCCCACGACTTGGCCCTGTACAGGGTGTGCGCTCTGAAATGCTCCACCTCTCTTGGCCCTATAGGAGTAAAGGCGTTGTCGTCGAAGAGTATTTCTGCACTGCCATTCACATCCCACTTGCTGGTGGGACGCAGCGCAAGGGCCAGGATTCCGCCGTCTTCATTGATTGTGACCGTGCCGCAGGTCACTCCGGGAGGGTTCTCAGCAACGCAGGAGGCTATCGGGACGTTGTGAGGCAGACCCTCCGAGATGACATGATTGCGGTGGCGATAGGTAAGGGAAATCGTGGCGTCCGACCACCCGTCCCACGTGCCTGTCACATCGTTAGTGATCCATCTTTGCCCAAAGAAGTCGGGGTTGGGCACGCCGATGGAGCCGCTCCCCTCAAAGGTGCCAGTTCCGGCCGCTGCATTCGCCGACGTCAGACCGTTATAGTTGATCGTTTCGTTGCCCGCAGTCGCGGGAGTCGACACCGTGGTCAAACTGGTCATGGTAGTCGTGCCCGGCTGCTGCACGTTGGAGAAGCTTGCCTGATCGGAGACGCTGAACTTCTGCGTCGCCTGCCAGACGATGCCGTAGTCGGCCGCCGTGACTTCACGCTTTGCGTTGGCTGTAGCGGTGTAGGTCAGTGAACGGGTGGTCTTCGTCAGGCCCTCGAAATTCTCGTAATAGTCAGGCAGGTTCATTTTCGCGCTGGTATAGCGAAAATCGCCGTTCATCGCGAGACTTCTGATGCTGGAGCTCTGGAAGCGGAAAATCTCCGTGGGATAAAGGAAGCGTGTCGGCTGCAGGCGCAGGTAGCTGGTGATGACCGCGCAGGCCGGATTCACCACCGGCAGTCCGCCCGCAGTTACCGGCGCGGAAAGCAGGGGGGTCGTGCCGGCGCTGTTGGCGTTGCACAAAGAAGTGCTGGTGGGAGGCGTCAGGCTGTCGTAGTTGGCGAGCAGCGCGACGCGGGTTCCGTCCGGTTCCTGCACGTTGAAGTAAGACGGATCCATGCTGAAGTACGAGTCGGCCTTGTAGTGGTCAATCTGCTCTTCAAACGTCAGGCGCGTGTCCTTCACCGGCTTCCAGTCCACTCCACCCGTGAAATCGTCGGTGCCGTTCCGCTGATATTCCTGCAGCAGAACGTCATAGGCGCCGGCAAACTGATACCCGCTGGGGGTCAGGCTCGGACCTTCAAAGGTTTGGTGCGAGTACGCCAGCCGATACGTCACCTTCGCCAGGGGTAGAAACGTCAGGTTGGTATCCGTCATGCGGCGCACGCTGTTGTTCAGGAACGGCGAGTCGTTCACCTGCGAATACGGCAGCGAACCGGTCGGCGCCGTTGAGGGCCCGATGGGAATCGACTGACCCGACGGAATGTTCGGATTGCCCAGCAAATCGTAGTCGAAGTACTGGCGATCCCGACGGAACAATCCCGAGAATTCATAGAGATTGCCCTTGTAGAAGCCCAGTCTGGCAAAGCTGTACGGATCGCCGCCAAAACCGCTGCCCGCCGCGCTCAGGGAGTCGAACAGTGTGTTCTTTGCGCCCGGTAGCGCGTGCATCTCGAAGGTCTCGCCGAGCACGCGCGGGCCGGACTGCATGTTGACCAGCGTGTCGTACATCGCTCCGCTGCCCGAGTTGGCGACGATGTGCCCGCCCAGATCGATGGTCTCGTGCAGCGTGTATCCGTTCGGAGCAACCGGCTGTGTGTCCGGCGCCGGAGTCTGAGCGACTGCAATACCCGTCGTCAGCAAAATAGCGACTCCAATCCCCGCAGCAATCCGCTGCACCATGAGAGGTTGATGGAAGAGCCGCGAAAGCCAGCCTGTTTTCTTCATAGGAAGCCTCACTTGAATAACCTCGACGCCTTCGATATCTCCGGACCCCGTGCCCGAATCAACTGAGCCGCGTCTTCCGAATTGTGTGCAGCTGCGGCTCAGTTTCATGACACGTCCTACCTGAGGAATGCCTGGTTGATGTTCGATCCGTGAATGTAGGTGTGGCAGCTGGTGCACGGCGCCAGCTCATCCGATCCCGCGCCCATTCCGCTGATCGTGTGGTTGGCGACCCGGCTGTGGCACTGGTTGCAGAGCGTGTTGATCGACGGCATATTCAGCAGTCGCGCGTTCTGCGAACCGTGCGGAGTGTGGCACCCCGTGCAGCCTTCCGCCTTCACCGCAGCGTGCTCGTACACAAAGGGCCCGCGCGTCTCCGCGTGGCATTTCGTGCAGATCCGATTCTGATCGGCGGTGGCCTTCAGGTTGTTCGCCTGGAAGGTGCCGTGCGGATCGTGGCAATCGCTGCAGCCCACCGCGCCTTCATTCACCGGATGATGGAACGGCATTTCGAATCCGGCCTTCTGATCGCTGTGGCACTGGAAGCAGAGCTTGGGCTGTTCGGCCACCAGCAGGTGCTCATCCGTCTTGGCGTCATGGACGCTGTGACAGCTGGTGCAGCCAACATCGGCCTTCGCATGGGGGGAGCGCTCAAAATTCGGGTGCGAGCCGGCGTGGCAGCCAAGGCAGGTCTGGTCGACCTCCTTCATGCTCAGCTTGTCGAAGCGGCGAATCTTCGTGACATCGCCTCCGCCTTCGACGTGGGCCTTGCCGGGGCCGTGGCAACTCTCGCAGGTCACACCCTTGCCGGCATGTTCGAGGGCGAGATGAGAGTGGGGATTCGTGCCAAACTTCTTCACGACATCCGCGTGACAATTGGCGCATGTGTCCTGGCCGACGAAATCCGTCGAATCCACTGCCGCCTTCGGTTGGGAAGTTGCCGCTGGCTGCTGGCCACCGCCGGCAGCGAGCGCCAGCCTGGTTCCTGCGAACCCGGTCAGTAGCAGAAGACACGCGATGCTAAGGAAGAAACGGCGCATGCGTATTCACCTCGCGCAGCGAGCGGGGCCCTTTGTTGCATCCACGACCCCTTGGCTCGCTGAATTTACGTCTCATGTTCTGTTGGAGAATAAGGGTGCGTCACAATGGGACACAGTGATCCAAATCACAGGGCAGGGTTACTTCTGGCGCAGTGATTTGTGTCACTTAGCGAACGCAGATCGGGACGTGCCGCAGGCGGAGGGAACAGGGGCAGCGCGATGACCTGCCGGGGTGTAAGTCGTGCAGAATCGTTGACTCAGGCCCGTCTCACGCCGGCAAAAGGACTCCGGGGAGAGCCGTTACTTTGGTTTCTGGTTTTTCGCGATTCCAGCACACCGAGAGCTGCGCGTGCGGATTGCCTTCGACGTCAGACGCGCTCGTTCTTGGCGCTGATCGCGCCGCCGGCGGCAGCCGACTGCCTCTTCGACCGGCGCTTCTCCAGCCATGCACGCCACTCGTCCATTCCTTTGCCGGTTGAGCAGGCAACCTCGAGGATCTCGATGTCTGGATTCACCTGGCGGGCATTCGCTTTCGCTGCTTCGATGTCGAAGGGCACGTACGGGAGAAGATCGACCTTGGTGAGGATGAGCAACGTGGATTTGTGGAAGATGGATGGATATTTCAGCGGCTTGTCTTCCCCTTCCGTCACGCTGAGCAGAACGATCTTCGCCTCCTCGCCCAGGTCGTAACTGGAAGGACAGACCAGGTTGCCGACGTTCTCAATGAAGAGCACGTCGATGTCGTCGAGAGACCACGCCTCCAGGTGCCGCTCGATCATCTTGCCGTCGAGATGGCAGACACCGCCCGTGACAATTTGCTGCACCGGAAAACCGTAACGCGCAAGGCGGCGCGCGTCGTTCTCGGTTTGCAGATCGCCGGTGAGGACGGCGATTTTTTCTTCGGGGCCAAACGCCGCCAGCGTGCACTCCAGCAGCGTGGTCTTGCCGGAGCCCGGGGAACTGACGAAGTTCAGGCAAAGGATGTCGTGTTCTTCGAAGCGGCGGCGCAGATCGAGGGCGATGCGCTGATTCTCATTCAGGACTTTCTGCTCAACACGGACAACCGTCACGGCTCCTCCACTTCTATGGACGCAATGTCCAGCTGATCGCCGCTGACGAAACTGGTGCTGGTGGCGTGGCAGCGCGGGCAGGGTGCGTCGGTAAACGGCGAGGCCTCGAGCGAGCTGAATTCGTGGCAACAGCTCTCGCAACGATTCACCCGCGGACACTTCTCCGTAGTCAGCACCACCTTCTCATCTTCAGTCTCTGCGGTGATGCAGTCGAACGCAAACCGCAGCGCATCGACGTCGACCCCGGAGAGAACGCCCACGCGCACGCAGATGCCCATCAGCTTCGCGCCAGGACGGCGTGCGGTCTCGTCCCGTCCCGCCTCGAGAATCGAGCTGGCTATGCCGACTTCGTGCATCAGGCCTGCCTCCAGCCGGAGGCACGGCTTGTCGTTGATTTTGTCATCGATCCCTCTGGAGCGGGATAGACCGGCCGGTCAGATCGCCTTCTACCAATACCAAGTTTCTTCGGCTGCCGCCAGATGCGGGACGACGGCCTGGGCTGTCAGTTCCTGCCGCGGCTCTCCCGCGATCTCCAGCGACCACCGCATGACCTGACCGATCGCGGTCTCGACGAGCGTCACCAGAGCAGCCTCCACCGTCGAAGTCAGCCGGGTACCCCACTCGATCAGCTCGGGCTGAATCCCGAGGACAACGATCTCCGTCGGCGCACTTTCCACCAGACGCATCGCGCCGATCAGATCCGAGAAACCCAGCAGGTGCACGCTCTTCGAGACCGGCAGATCGTCGATTTCCTCGCCCGAATAGCGCAGCAGCATACCGGGCCGCGCGCCGGCATCGATCGCATCGAGGGCCAGCAGATGCGTGACACCCTCCAGCGGATAGATCAGGTCGAGGCCCAGCGTGCCGCCCTCGATCAGGGGAACCGCCTGCGGGAAGCGCGGATCGGCGCGAAGCTGCTGGAGGGCCAGCATGCCGATCGCATCGTCCGTTCGCATCAGGTTGCCGAGGCCCAAAACCGCGATGCGGGGAGCGGCGATGTGCGGTGTCTTCATCGATCCCAGTCCCGCGTGCGGTGAATTCTCCTCTTGCTGAACAGACGTCCGGGCTCCAGCCTGGCGATTTCCAGTTCCTCGTCGATGGTCTCGTCGTCCACAAATTTGTAACCGCTGAAGATACTTTCCATCTCGGCGTTGCGCTCCGTCATGGCCACCAGAACCGCGCTGTAAACGTGATGGATGAAGAATCCCATCAGGAAGAACAGGAAGAGAAAGTGAATGAAGCGGATCCACTGAATGTCGATGATTCGCGGGATCCAGCCCACGAAGAAGCGCAACGTCGGCGAGCCCTCCACAGTGGCGAAGAGAACCAGGCCCGTGACGCATTCGCAGGCAATGAGGAAGTAGACGACGATGTACGTAAGTCCCGCCAGGGTGTTGTGCCCGATCTGTTCGAAGGGCTTGCGCTGCTGGAAGGTGTAGTAGCGCACCATGGCTTTCAGGCTGTGCCACTGACGGCGAGTCAGGGGCAGGAACTGCCGCCACCGTGCCCAGTGATTGCCGGCGAAGAACCAATAGATGCGCACCAGCAGCGCACCGATCAGCTCAAAACCCGCCAGCTCGTGGATGAAGCGCACCGTTCCCATCGTCCAGGAACGCGGTCCGGGAAAGATGAGGAAGGGATGATTCATATAGAGTCCCGTCCAGGTCAGGACGGTGACCGCGGCAACTATGCCCCAGTGGCTCAGCCGGACGGGCAGCTCCCAGACATAAACGGGGACGAGATGCTCTTCGCCCGCCGCTACGTGTTTTTTTGGAGCGGGACGGACCAGGGTGGCCATCACATGCCTCCCGCCAGAACCCGAGCCACTGGAACTGGAGGAAGCGACGTGGATTCCTCCGGTTCCCGCCCAGCCGCGACCTCACGGCTGGTGCTGCGAACCTTTCCATCGATCACATGCACCGCGCAGGCCAGGCATGGATCAAAGGAATGAACGGTGCGGAGCACTTCCAGCGGGCGCTCCGGATCGGCGATCGGCGTGTTGATCAGCGCGGCTTCATACGCGCCACGCTGGCCGTGCGCATCACGAGGTCCCGCGTTCCAGGTGGACGGCACAATGCACTGGTAGTTGACGATCTTCTTGTTCTCGATTTCGACCCAGTGCCCGAGCGCGCCGCGAGGCGCTTCTTCGAGCCCGAAACCTGCGCACGACTTCGGCCAGCTCTCCGGGTCCCATTTGTCACCGTTGTGGATACGAATATCGCCGTGCGCCATGTTGTCGTCGAGCTGCGCAATGTACTCCGGCAACTTCTGGACCACAATGTCCGCCTCGATGGCACGCGCGGCGATGCGTCCCAGCGTCGAGAACAGAGCCGTCGGCGGAGCATTGAACTTCGCCAACACCCCATCCACCGTTTTCTTCACCGTGGCGTCCCCCGAGGCATACGCGATCAGCGTGCGCGCCAGCGGACCCACTTCCATCGGCTTGTCGTCGTACCGCGGCGACTTCAGCCAGGAATACTTGGCGTTGGTGTCGAGCTGCAGGAACGGCGGCTTCGGTCCCGCGTACTTCGGGCTGGTCTCCCCTTCCGCCGGACGACGGCTGACCTGGTCGCCAGCAGAATATTCATACCAGGAATGCGTGACGTATTCGGCGACCTTGCCCGGATCGACCGGATGCACGGTGCCCAGATCACGGCCGAGCAACACGCCGCGCGGGAAGAAGAATCCCGCCGGGTCGCCTATGCTGCCCGAGGGCAGGTCCCCATACGCCATGAAGTTGCCGAGCCCTTCGCCATAGCCGAACCACTGCTTATAGAAGCTGGCAATCGCAAGAACATCGGGAATGTAAACCTGCTGGACAAAAGTCTTGGCACGAGCCGCAAGCTCATTAAAGAGCGTGATGCGTTCAGGATTAATGACTGCTTCCGGCTCGTTGCCATCGATTGCGGTCGTCATCCCACCCACCAGATAACTCTGCAGGTGTGGATTCTTACCGCCCAGGACCGCGTGGATGCGAATAAAATCCCGCTGCATATCAAGCGCTTCGATGTAATGCGCGACAGCGAGCAGGTTCGCTTCCGCCGGCAGTTGGTAAGCAGGGTGTCCCCAGTCACCGCTGCTAAAGAGGCTCAACTGCCGGCTGGCCACAAGGGCCTTGACGCGGTCCTGGACTCCCTTGAAATACGTTGTGCTCGACTTAGGCCACTCCGAAATCGACTGCGCCAGCTGCGAAGTCTTTGCCGGATCGGCCTTCAAAGCCAGGGTCACATCGACCCAGTCGAGCGCATGAAGGTGGTAGAAGTGAACAACGTGATCCTGCACGTTCTGCGCGGCCGCGATGATGTTGCGGACCAGGCGGGCGTTGTCAGGAATGTCGATGCCGAGTGCGTTCTCAACGGCGCGCACCGAAGCCAGCGCATGAACGGTGGTGCAGACTCCGCAAATACGCTGTGCCCAGATCCAGGCTTCGCGTGGATCCCGGCCGCGCAGGATGAGCTCGATACCGCGGAACATGGTGCCCGAGCTCCACGCATCCGTGACGCGCCCTCCGTTCACCTCCGTCTCAATGCGAAGATGGCCTTCGATGCGGGTTACCGGATCAATGACGACGCGTGCCATCTCAGTGCACCTCCGTCGTCTGCTTTTCGCGAGCTCGTTCGGCCGTGGCTTCTTCGTGGGAAGCGCCGTTGCCGTTCGGATGGAAGTGATCCCGGACCACATGTCCGGCGGCGTGCGCGGCCGTCGCTACCGCAACACCGGCGACGACCGTCCAGCCGATTTCCGCGGCGGTGACATCCACGCCGAAGCCCGCCGGATGCGGCAGCCGTTCGTAGAACGGCGATTTCGTATCCCAGAAGCGCGAGGAGGCGCACGCGATGCAGCCGTGACCCGCCTTCACTGGCCAACTGGTGGAGTCGTTATACCGAACCGTGGGACAGTTGTAGTTTGCTTCAGGACCCTTGCACCCCATCTTGAAAAGACACCAGCCCTTGCGATGACCTTCGTCGCCCCAGGCCTGCACATAGCGGCCGGAATCGTAATGAGCGCGGCGCTCGCACTGGTCGTGGATGAGCTGGCCGTACGCGAACAGCGGACGCCCCTCGCCGTCCAGAGCCGGCAGCACGCCAAAGGTGAGGTAATGCACCAGCACCGCGGCTGTGTTGGTGGGATTGTGCGGGCATCCGGGCAGGTTGACAACCGTCAGGCCAGGCACCGCCTCCTGCAGTCCCAGCGCGCCGGTGGGGTTGGGATTCGCGCGGGGTAAACCACCGTCCCATGCACAGGATCCGATAGCGACGCAGGCCGCCGCGCTGCTGCAAACCTCGCGCGCAATGTCCAGTGCGGTCCGGCCACCGATGGTGCAATAGATTCCGCCCTCCGCGGTGGGAATGGCGCCTTCGACCACCACGAGGTACTTCCCTTTCTCTTCGTCGACCACCCGTCGCAGCGCTGCCTCAGCATGCTTGCCGTAACCGGCCATGATGGTCTCGTGGTACTCCCACGAGAGGGTCTCGAGGACCACTTCTTCGACGGTGGGGTGTGTCGAGCGCAGCATCGCTTCCGAGTTCCCTGCGCAATCCTGAAACTCCAGCCAAACCAGCACGGGCTTCCGCTTCTGCCCCAGCGTCGCGGCGATGGTCTGCGCGTAGCCCTTCGGCAGCGCCAGCGTCGCGGCCATCGTGCCGCAGAATTCCATAAAACGCCGGCGCGAAATACCGCGCCTTCGACATGTGTCCAGAACCGATTCTTCTGTCGCCATTCGGCCCTCCTGTCTGCTCTTCGGAAACCTGGAGAATTGCAGACAGAACCTACCGTTGGAGAAAAACGCTTGTATGTGATTTGCATCACCGGAGGCGCCTCTTCTCGTTACGCTCCGGTCTCAGCCATTAAGCATCACGGGATCGCGATTCGCTCGTGACCGCCATCACAGCCGCTTGTGCCGGCAGTCACAGCCACATGAATTGCAGTGCAGCAGACTCTCCCGCAGGGAGGTTTTCGCGATGAAAACCCTCGACCGGGCTGTCTTCAACCACCGCACCTTTGTCGTGCCTGAAAAAATTCTGGTAGCCACCGATCTTGCCGATGCCGAGTATCTGATCCCCCATGCCGTAGCCCAGGCGCGTGCCTGCGGAAGCACGCTGACACTGGCCCATGTCATTCCTCCAGGCCAGGCAGTTCCGCTCGATGCCAGCGCCATTCCCTACCTCGACGTCTCTGAAATGAAACAGGAGGCAGAACTGACCCTGCAACGCGTCGCGGCCCAGGCAGAGGCCAGCGGTATTCCCTGCGATTTCATCGTGACCGAAGGCAATCCGCGCGAGCGCTTGACCGCACTGGCGCGGGAGCTGAACGTGGGCCGCATTCTGGCCGGAACCCACGGCCGGCGTCACCTGAAGAAGTTCTTGCTCGGCTCCGTCGCTCATGAGATTCTTCGCTCCGCCGACGTCCCGGTTTGCACCATCGGCCCCCATGCTCACGAGGCTTCCTCCTTCGGCGCGCCACGCAAGATCCTGCACCCGGTCTCGCTGTGCGCGGGATACGAAGAGAGCGCCCGCGTCGCCATCGAGATGGCGCAGTTCTATCGCGCGGACATCACCCTGCTCCATGTGCTCTCGCGCGGCGTGGGCAGCCAGGCGGATGCGAATCGCGTGGTGGGATGGACCAAATCGGAGCTACGACGCGCGATCCCGGACGAAGCGCCGCTGTGGAGTCAGGTGAATGTTCAGGTGGAGATCGGCGATGTGGTGGAAGAGGTCCTCAACGTCGCGGCCGAGATCACCGCGGACCTGATCGTACTGGGCGTCAACACCGATGCGTCATTCTGGCCGATTCGCGGCGATGACACGGTCTACAACATCATCGCCCAGGCGAAATCGCCGGTGCTCAGCATCCGCCACCCGCCAGGAACGCTGATGTGACCGGTGCGGCTTTCTTCTGAAAGCTGATCACTGATCGCCGTACGCCGGCCTGTTTTCACGTTTTGAAAGGGCACACCTTCAGCCGTGCCGCGACAGCGGAGAATGAATCGGGCTTCATCCCCTGAGGGGCGGTTTTCGCTGTCGGAATCAGATAACTACTTAGTTAACACGAGGGGGGTCCGCGCAAAACCCGCCCCATTCGAATCAGCGACATCCAGAGGGGTCGACCCCCCTTTAAGCCCGGATTCCGACGACCGAAAGCAGACGCCCGGTGAATCCCTGCTCGGCGCGGTACGAGAAGTAGCGGTTGTTCTGGCAGCGCGTGCAGTCGCCCACCACGGCGATCGCGTCGGCGCGCAGGCCGGCATCGAGCAGCTGCCGCCGGTTCGCCTCCATCAGATCCAGGTGCGGCGACGGCCCCAGATCGCTGTGTCCCGGCGCCCGTGCCGTCAGAAACAGCATCGGGTACTTCTGCCGGATCGGATCCGAATCCGACACCTCATGGAACAGTTCCGGCGCGTAGCTGAACTGCGATCCAAACTCGGTGCGTACTTCTTCGCCCACCGCGTAGCAGCACGCTGCGATACCTGGACCGATCGCCGCAACCAGATCCTCAGGACGGCTGCGAAACGCGACCCGCATCTTGCCTACGCCGCTCTCGACGATCCGCTTCACGGTGCCCCGCCATCCGGCATGGAACGCAGCCACGGCTTTCTTCTTCACATCGGCCACAAGGACGGGAATGCAGTCCGCCGTCTGGATGGCCAGCAGGATTCCCGGCTGATTCGTGATCAGACCGTCACCCTGGCAGGGCTCTCCGTCAGTCAAATCGCGCTCGCCTACGCTCAGCACGCTGGAAGAGTGAATCTGTTTGAGCGTGACCAGCTTCATCGACGCCGGCGCGCCCAGCGCTTTCAGAAACCGCCGCCGGTTCTCGAGCACGTTCTCGCGCGTATCGGACTGAGTGAAGCCGAGGTTCAGTTCTCCAGCCCGCTGCGCCGGCCGATAGCCGGTCGTGATGCCGCCGGTACGCGTGCTGAAGCCGTGGACCAGCCAGGACAACGACTCCCACGCAGGCACACGAACCACCTCAATCCGCGACTTCGCGACGCGCCTGGGTTGTTGCGGCTGAATGTCTTTGCTCTCGCGGGGCTCGCGGCTTCGTTCACCTCTCGGGAGAGAGCGGCCAGCCGAGCAAAGTCCGGCGTTGCCGAGCACCTCGTCGATTGCCTGGATCTCGGAATCGGCAGCGCGGGAGGGGGACATGGTATTCCCATTTTATCTGCGCGGAATTCTGTGCGAGTGGGATGGGCGTCAGTGCGGCAGTTCCGCCGCGTAGATGTTGGCTGCGGAGGTGCGCGCGCTCACCAGCGGGACATCGCCAGGAGCGAGGCCGGCAAATCGGTAATCGACAACATTGGCCGAGCGCAGGTCGTGCAGATCGGCCACCCGCTCGATCTTGCCGGTCCTGATCACCACCTTGAAAATAGGCTGGTCCACTTCGGCGAAGTCGTGGAAAAAGATGGCGCTCCTGTCATGGGACCAGATGGGGTCGGCGATATTCTGTTCGGCCAGCTGTCTCCAGGCCCTGGTTGCGACGTCGAAGAGCATCAGCTTCTTCTGGTCGATGGAGAGCGCCGCAATGTATTGGCCGTCGGCCGACCAGCGCGGGCTGAAAAGACCATCGGAGCCTGGCAGCTTCGTCATCGCTTTGGTCGCGAGGTTCACCATATAGATGGCCTTCGGCTGCGAAGCCTCGGCCATCAGATCCGGCAGCCGGCCCATGACCAGCATCGTTCCGTCCGGCGACCAGTCGGGATCGGCCTCGCTCCGCATCTCGTCCAGGACTTCCTGCAGGTGCCCCCCGTCGGCATCCATCGTATACACCTTCCAGGGCTTGCCCGGCTGACGGCCCATCAGCACCAGCTGCCGCCCGTCCGGCGACCAATGCATCATGAACACCTGCATGGGACGGCTGCTCAGTTGCAGCCGGCTTGATCCGTCGGCGCGGCTGCGCCACAGCGAGTTGTCGTCCTGCCGGATCCACGCGACCCACTCGCCATTGTGCGAGTACTCGACCCGCCGTGCGATGCTCAGTCCGGTGCCGGAAGGCACAAAAATGTTGCCCGCGCGGTCGTAGCGCAGCAGCTCCGACTGCGTGTTCAGACCGATAAAGAAAGTCCGTCTTCCGCCGCGTTCAATGATGGGCGCGCGATAATCCAGCGGCCCGTTCGTGATAGGGATCGGTTTTGCCGGTTTGCCAAGGAAGCCGCCATGTTCCGGGATGGCCCAGATGTTGCTGTTCCCGTTGCGCGCCGACTGAAAGACGTAGTAGCGGCCATCGTCGGTCCAGCTGCCGCAGCATTCCGCCGCCGGCGATTTGTCCCACCCGTCGAGCAGCATGTGCGCATGGTTGCCATCGCTCCCCACCTCCCACAGCGTCGAGGTATGGGTTTCGCTGTTCAGCAGCGTCAGGCGCAGGCGGCTGCCATTCGGCGACCACCGCAGCCAGAAGGCGCGGCCAGGCAACGTCGCGAGCTTGTGGCTCTCGGTTCCGTTGTCGCGCGCGATGGAAAGGTCGTCGCCCGCGGCATAGAGGATGCGCTGCCCGTCGGGCATCCAGGTTGCGTCGTGGGCCAGGATACCGGGAACGCGGCGCGCCGTTCCGCCGGTGGTGGAAACAATCCAGAGCGCCTGTTCGGGCGCGGTCGCCAGATGATTGCGCAGCAGCAGCCGCGATCCGTCGGGAGAGATGTCGCCAAGCGATGGAGCGGCCAGTTCCTCGGGCAATGGCAGAATGCTGGTCTCCCCATCCGCGATCAGAGCCTGCGCGAGAACGCTGCGCCCATTCTCAATTTGCGGAAGATAGATTCGGGAACCATCCGTCGCCGTGCCGGGAAAGCTCTCGAACAGCGGATCGCCGGGAGAGACGCGGCCGGAAAACGTGATCTGGCTGATGAGCGGCTGAGCATTCCGCGCACTACGCATCCGCGAGCCGGCGACAAAGCCGGCGGCGACCAGGAGGATGGCAGCGACCAGGAATGCGGCGAAGTGCAGGATTCCTTTCCCCAGGAACAACGAGGGCGTTGCGGTCCCATAGCCGGCAGGCGCCGGGGTCTCGCCGGCCGTTCGCCCGTGCTCGCCCGCCAGGCTGAGTTTCTCCTCGTGCCGCACCTCGGTTACAGTGACCGGAGCGAGGAAGCGATACCCGCGGCGAGCCAGCGTCTCGATGAAGCGCGGATTCTCCGCTGAGTCGCCCAGAGCCTCGCGCAACTTATTGATGGCTGTGCCCAGGCTGTGGTCGAAGTCGACGATCGTGTCGGTTCCCCACAAGCGCTGCTGGATCTCGTCGCGCGTGACCACCTCGCCCGGCCGCTCCAACAGACAAATCAAGACCCGGAAGGGCTGGGCCTGCAGCCGGATGCGGGTTCCGGATTTGCGCAGCTCTCCCGACGCGGCGTCGGCCTCGAAAAGACCGAAACGAAATCGGGATGCCGTCTTTTCCTGATGCTCAACGGGGGCCGGCATAAGAATGCTCCCGCATGGGCGAGGGAACCTTATTTTGTATCGCTGTTGAGGCGAGCTGGTCAATCTGCCGAAGTCGCGGGCCAGTTGAAACAAACCTCTATGCTCCTGAAATTCAGAGGCTTGGCTGGTGATCCTTATTTGATCGAAAAAAGGCACGCTGTGCATTGCGAGAGGTTGTGGCCGGCGAGTCTAGTTCACCCTGCCTCCGGAAACTCGAGCCACGACTTGTCATTCCGGAGGCGGCAGGACCTTTTTTTGGAGGCAACGCAATGAACATCAGTAAGACCATTCAATTCAGCAGTCGCTGGTGCAGCATAATCCTGATCACAGCGGTGATTCTCTGCGCGGGGCGGCTCGTCGCCCAGTCCGATAACGGAAGCATCGTTGGAACGGTCACCGATCAGACGGGAGCGGCGCTTCCGAACGCGACCATCAACGTGACCAACCAGGATACCGGTCTGCAGTTTCATGCCACGTCCAACGACGCGGGCGAATTCAGCATCTTCGCCGTGCCACGCGGCAATTACTCGGCCAGCGTCCAGGCACAGGGCTTTCAGACGCAGGTGATTCCCTTCACGGTGGAAGTAGCGACGGCGCAGACGCTGATCTTCAAACTGGCGCCCGGCGCGGTCAGCACCACGGTGCAGGTCACAGGCGCCGCCCCTCTGGTCGACACGTCGAACGCGACCGTCGGGGAGACGATCCAGGGCGAGCAGGTAACCGAGTTGCCGCTGAACGGACGCAACTTCACCGGCCTGGCTTTGCTCGCCCCCGGCGTCACCCGCGGCACGTATGGGGATGAATCGAGCGGAGTCAACGGCAACTCCGAAACCTTCCGCAACAATGAGAGCGGCGGCGCCGCGCTGTCCGTGAACGGGCTGCGTCCCCAAGCGGATAATTTCCTGCTGGACGGGCTCGATGACAACGATTCGCTCCTCAATACGATTCTGATCTTCCCGAATATCGACGCGACGCAGGAGTTCAAGATCGACACCAGCGTGGCTCCCGCGGAATACGGCCGCGCTGGCGGCGCGATCGTGGCCAGCTCCATCAAAAGTGGCTCTAATCAGATCCACGGTTCGGCCTTCTGGTTCTATCGAAGCGGCAATTTCGACGCAAACCCCAGCTATCGCTTTCTGGATGCTGCGGCCAGCCCGAACCCTCCCTTCAACCGGAACCAACCCGGCTTCTCCATCGGCGGACCAATCCTGAAGAACAAGCTCTTTGGCTTTGGCGACTATCAGGCCTTCCGCGAAAATCAGCCCATCAATCCCTACTTTCTGACGGTGCCGACCGCGCTCATGCGCCAGGGTAACTTCAGCGAGCTGCTCAACAACAGCAGCGTGGACCAGCAGTTCAGCGAACCCCACTGCCTCATCGCCGCGGGCGTGCCCTCCTCCTCCTACATGAAGAACGGTCAGCTGTATAACCCCAGCAACTGCACCGCGATTCCCAACAACGACATTACCGCGGCGGGAATTCCGGAGAACGCAGCGGCCCTCAAATACTTCAATGCCTACCCTGCGCCGATTCGAGGGGGAGTCGTCAATAACTTCCTCGCGCACGAGCAGCAGTTCACCCACTACAACACCTTCGACGGGCGTTTCGACTGGAACGCATCGTCAAGGGATGAGGCGTTCATTCGCTTCAGCTACGACAACTCTGCATTTACCAAGACCCCCGAACTCGGCACGCTGCCCTCCGGCTTCGGTACCGGGTCTTCTTACGCTCACGCACGTGCCTGGGGCCTGGGCTACACGCACACCTTTTCGCCGGCCGTTGTGAATTCGCTCCTGGTCGGCTACAACCGCGATGATTACGGCTATCAGCCGCCCTTCTACGGTGACCCGCTCTCCGCGAACCTCGGCATCGTAAATGCCAACCGCAACCAGGAAACCAGCGGCGGCGCTCTGATCGGCGGCAACGCCGGCATCGACTACACCGGCGACTACGGTCTGTACGCCGTTCCGCAAAACACCTACGAACTGAGTGACTCCGTCGACTGGGAGCATGGTCACCACTCCTTCAAATTCGGAGCGACGGGCATTCTGCGTAACATGGAATACTTTCGCCCCATCGCCGGTAAGGGCTACTTCAACTTCGGCAACGGCGACTTTACCGGTTTCCCGACGGCGGAGATGCTGATCGGCTTCACCGACTCCTACTCCATCGGTGCGCAGAATGGCTACTTCAGCAACATCTCCTGGGAAGATGGCTTCTTCGCGCAGGACGAGTGGCGCCTGAACCGTCGCCTGACACTGCAGCTGGGCATGCGGTACGACATCATCACCTGGCCCTATGAAACGCAGAATCGTCAGGCTTCCTTCGATGTCAATCCCAGCAGTTCGACCTACGGTCAGATGCTGATCGCCGGCCAGAACGGCGTTTCTTCGACGATCGTCAATAACGACTATGGCGACTTTGCTCCGCGCGTCGGTTTTGCCTACAACGTGCACGGAGATGGCAAACAGGTCGTCCGGGGTGGCTACGGCATCTTCTACTTCCCGGATTACGGTGGTATCAGCAACCAGCTTGGCCAGCAGATTCCCTTTGGCGGCAGCGTTTCCTACGGCGCGAACATCGGGTACTGCGTAACCTTCACCGGCCAGACGGCTGCGCCGGGCACGGCTTTCGGATGCGATGCTTCGGCACAGCAGGCCACCCCGCTTCCGGCTCCTGGCTTCCCGGGCTTCAACGCGGCCAAACCGCCCGCCGGTTTGAGCACCATTGCGGTGAACCGGAATAACGCCAACCAGCAAATTCAGGAGTGGAACCTGCAGGCCGAGCAGCAGCTTGGTAAGTACGATGTGGTCGATCTCGCCTATGTGGGCACCAAGTCCGATCACCTCTCAACCTACTATCCCTATAACATCTATCAATTTGGCACCGGACTGCAAAATTTCCCCACGTACGGCTCGATCACCTATGAAGACTATGATGGCGCCGCGAACTACAACGGGCTCCAGCTGCACTACCAGCACCGCCAGGGCAACAACCTGCTGGTGACCGGTTCCTACTCCTGGTCGCATGCGCTCGATGATTCGCCGGGCGCGGCGCAGAGTTCGACGGCGCCCCTCTACTACAACCCGAAGGCGGACTACGGAAACTCGCTCAACGATCAGCGCAACGTTTTCAGTTCATCCATCCTGTACAAACTTCCCTTCGGTCGCGGCCAGATGATCCTTGGCAGTGCCAGCTATCCGGTCAACCTGATCGTCGGCGGCTGGCAGCTGAACATCATCGGCCGCATGGCAACTGGATCGCCCGTCGATCTTTCCGTGGGCGGGACCTCGACCGCCGACCGTCCGGACCTCGTCGGAGCCATCACCTATCCGAAGAGCATCAGCGGCACTTGGTTCAATACGGCCGCGTTTGCCGCGCCTCCCACGGTGGTCGCCAACGGCCAAACTGTGTTCACCCATCTGGGAACGCTGCCTCGCGATCAGGTGTATGGACCCGGACAGCGCGCTGCCGACTTCTCCCTGCAGAAGAACCTTCAGTTCACGGAACGCTATGTTCTCGAGCTGCACGGCGATGCCTTCAACGTGACCAACACGCCGCAATTCACCAATCCTGACGGAAATCTGACGGATGCGAACTACGGTAAGGTGACGGGAACTGAACTGGATTCGCAGCGTGAGATCCAGCTCGCCGCCCGTTTCGTATTTTGAACCTGCAGTGATCGTGCGCGCCACGGTGCGGGCCTCCCCCCGTGGCGCAGTTTTTCGCAGTACTCTGCTGATCGATAGTCTGAATCCGTGAAGGTGATGTTATGAAGGGCTCCAGGAGGCTGCTCGCTCTTGCTGCGATGCTGCTCGTCTGCGCCGGATCTGCTTTCGCAGCAGCCACGCCGGCGATCGAAGCGGCGCTCCCACCCTGCGCGGCCGCAGCTGCCGCGAGTGCGCCGTGCGTCGATAAGGTCGATCCGCCGAACTGGTGGGCTGCCCTGCCCTCTCCCATGCTCCTCCTGCACGGAGCGCGCCTGAAGGGAGCGAAATTCTCTGTCATCGGAGCGGGCATCTCCATCACGCAATCCGAAGTCATGTCGAACGGCCACTACGCCTTTGTCTGGCTGGCGACCCGCAGCGCGACTCCGCAGTCGATCGTCATTCGGGTAAGTACTTCGGCGGGATCTGCCTCTGTCCCGTTCCATCTGGAACGGCGCGCTGCGGCTGCCCATGCCGGGTTTTCTGCGGCGGATGTCATGTACCTCGTCATGACCGACCGCTTCGCCGACGGCGACGCGTCGAACGACCCCCAACCTTCCGAGCGTGCCCTCCCGCGGGGATGGCATGGCGGCGACTTTAAGGGCATCGAGCAACACATCGATTACCTGCAGCAGCTCGGCATCACCACGTTGTGGCTCACGCCTGTCTATGACAACGCCGGCGGCACGCAGTCCTACCACGGCTACAGCGCCACGGACCTCTACGCGACCGACCCACACTTCGGCTCTCTGGCCGACCTGCGCCAACTCTCCGACGCGCTGCATCGCGACAAGATGAAGCTCGTCCTCGACACGGTGCCGAACCATATCGGGGCGATGCATCCGTGGGCCACCGATCCGCCCACACCGGACTGGTTCCATGGCACGCGCGCCGATCATCGCATCGCCAGCGACAGGTTCCAGTCGGTCATCGATCCGCACAGCACCTGGGAACAGCAGCGCAACGTGACCGAAGGCTGGTTCGCCAACGTGCTGCCCGACCTCAATCAGGAAAATCCGCTGGTCCGGCAATATCTCATCCAGAACGTCATCTGGTGGGTGGAAAGTACCGGCGCCGATGGCCTGCGCTACGACACCTTCCCCTATGTCGGACGCGCGTTCTGGCAGGCTTTGAATCAGGAACTGCACACACTCTATCCGCGCCTGACTACCGTCGGCGAAGTGTATAACGGCAACCCCGTCATCACCTCGTACTTTGCCGGCGGAGTCGTCCACGATGGCATCGACACCGGCCTGTCGACGCCCTTTGACTTCCCCATGCACTTCGCGCTGCGCAACGCGCTTTCCCAACACGATGCGAATGCCAGCCCGGCGCAGCACAGCGGTTTGTCGGCTCTCGAAGACGTATTGAGCGAGGACTGGTTGTATCCGCACCCGGAACGGCTGGTAACCTTTCTCGGCAATCACGATACGTCTCGCTTCATGAACCAGCCGGGCGTGACCGCGGCCGATCTAAAACTTGGGTTTGCCCTGCTGGCTACGCTGCGCGGCATGCCGCAGATTTACTACGGCGACGAAATTGCCATGCGCGGCAGCGGAGATCCGGACAACCGCCACGATTTCCCCGGCGGATTTCCCGGCGATGCGCAGAACGCTTTCACCGCTGCGGGCCGAACGCCGGAACAAGCCGAAGTCCACGACTGGGTGGCTTCCCTGCTCCGCTTTCGTCAAAGCCACATCGTATTCGCCACCGGCGAGCAGCAGGACCTCTTCTTTGATGAGTCGGCCTTTCTCTTTGTGCGCACACCCAATTGGCACGAAGGATGCGGTACAGCCAGCGGCGATCATTATCTCGTTGCCATCAACTCCTCGAACCAGCCACGCGACGTCAAGGTCGACCTCAACCGCACCGCACTCGCGAACTGTACGGAGTTCACAGCGCAGATTGGAGCCTCCGCCATTCTTCACCCGGATCAGTCGGAACTCACCGTTTCCCTCGCGCCCAAACAGGCCGAGATTCTCCAGGCCCGCTAGCGCCCATCAATGCGCCCGTCACGATTGGGATATATTGTTCGGGACGCGAATTTGATCGGACGTCCTGCTCATGCTCCCTCGAAGGCTCCTGAAACGCCCGCCCCGGCTTGCTCACCGACCTCGCGCTCGCGGAATCCTCAACTGGATCACCGGCGCCCTCCTGCTCTTCGCCTCCTCCGTCTCGTGTCAACTTTGCTTCGCGATCGGAGGTCCTGGTTATGTAAAGACAGCCTCAGCTCCCGGCAGTTTTCCTCTCGTTCAGAGCGGAACGGCCGCGAAGATCTACGTGGATCCCAGGGACTGGCCCGGCGTCCAGCGCGCTGCGCACGACTTTCAGGCGGACATCTACCGCGTCACAGGAATCGAGCCGCAATTCACCCAGGGTGAAAGGCCGCCTTCTGGCGAAGTCTTGCTGATCGGCACCATCGGCAGGAGCCCGATCATCGATCGCCTCATCCGCGAGCGGAAGATCGACGTCAGCGAGATTCAAGGGAAGTGGGAATCAACGCTGACCCAGGTCATCGCACACCCTCTGCCAGGGGTCGCGCGCGCTTTGGTCATCGCGGGCAGCGACAAACGCGGAACCATCTTCGGCATCTACGACCTGTCCGAACAAATCGGCGTCTCCCCCTGGTATTGGTGGGCAGACGTTCCGGTCGAACACAAAGATGCTCTCTATGTCGACGCGGGATGCTGGATCCAGGGTGAGCCGGTCGTAAAGTATCGCGGCATTTTCCTCAATGACGAAGCACCGTCGCTGACCGGCTGGGTGAAGGAGAAGTACGGCGGCTATAACCACCAGTTTTACACGAAAGTCTTCGAGTTACTTCTCCGTCTTCGTGCCAATTTCCTGTGGCCGGCAATGTGGAACAGTTCGTTCGCGGCCGACGACCCGCTGAACGCTAAACTGGCCGACGAATACGGCATCGTCATGGGCACATCCCATGAAGAGCCGATGATGTGCGCCGAAAAAGAATGGAAACGCACCGACGGCCCGTGGAATTTCGTTACCAACCAGAAGAAGATCGACGAGCACTGGCGCGGCTGCATGGAGCGCGACAAGAATTACGAGCAGGTTGTTACCCTGGGGATGCGCGGCGTCAACGACACGCCGATGTCCGATACTGCCAACACCAACCTGCTGGAGAAAATCGTTGCCAATCAGCGTCAGATTCTGAAAGACACCGTCAATCCGGACCTCGATAACGTGCCGCAGGTGTGGGCTCTCTATAAAGAAGTCCAGGGCTACTACGAGAAAGGCATGCGGGTCCCCGACGATGTAACTCTGTTGTGGAGCGACGATAACTGGGGCAATCTGCGCCGCCTGCCTACTCCCGAAGAACGCAAACGCAGCGGCGGCGCCGGCATCTACTACCACTTCGATTATGTTGGCGGCCCACGTTCCTACAAATGGCTCAATACCAACTACCTCCCGAAAATATGGGAGCAGATGAATCTGGCGCTCAACTATGGCGCTAACCGCATCTGGGTCGTCAACGTCGGTGACCTGAAGCCGATGGAGTTCCCCATCGAGTTCTTCCTCACCCTGGCGCGCAATCCCCAACGCTGGAGTAAGGACAATCTCCAGGAGTTCACTCAACGATGGGCAGCGCGCGAATTTGGGTCGGATCATGCGGCGGAAATCGCCGACCTCGTCACGGAATATACAAAGTTCAACGCGCGCCGCAAGCCGGAACAGCTGGAACCGGATACTTTCAGCTTCCTCCGCTTCGACGAGGCGGATTATGTCTTCGACGCATGGAAAGCTCTCACCGATCGCGCCGAGCGCATCAACCAGGAGCTGCCTGAGGACCGCAGGGCTGCCTACTTTGAGTTAGTTCTGTATCCGCTCAAGGCTTCGGCCATCGTCAACGAGCTTTACATCACAGCGGGGCGCAATCACCTGTACGCGACCCAGGGCCGAGTCACCACGAACGATCTCGCCAACCAGGCGCGGGATCTCTTTGCCGAGGACGCGCAACTCTCTGACGAGTACAACCACAAGCTCCTCAATGGCAAGTGGCACCACATGATGGACCAGACCCACATCGGCTACACCTTCTGGAACGAGCCGCCCGTCAACGCCATGCCCGCCGTCACCCAGGTCCAACCACTCCCGGGACCGCACATGGCCGTCGCCGTCGAAGGCGTGCCCTTCGTTGCGGCAGGACCTTTTCCTCCAGTAGCGCTGCCCGACTTCGATGTTTACAACCAGCAGTCTCGCTGGATCGACGTCTTCAACCGCGGCGATCAGCCATTCTCCTTCACCGCCACGGCAGATCGGCCCTGGATTCGAGTCAGCCAGAATTTCGTACCTGTCGCGAAGGATCAGCGGCTGTTCGTCACCATCGACTGGGGCGCAATTTCTCAGGGAGAAGCCACCGGAGCGATCCAGATCCAGCAGAAGGATGGCCCCGCGATCACGGTTCGCGTCCACGCGTTCAACCCCGCCACTCCGCCGCGCGACGCATTGGAAGGATTCGTCGAGACGAATCACCTGGTCTCGATCGAGGCCGAGCATTTCACCGCCCGGACGGCCTCGGGCGAAGCACACTGGGATAGGATTCCCAACTTCGGCGAAACCCTCAGCGGCATGACCGTCTTTCCCATAACTGCGGCAAGTCTCGAACCGCCGCAACCCGCGCCCATCCTCGAATACAAGATGTATCTCTTCGACAGCGGAAAGTGCGACGTGCAGGCAATTCTCGCGCCGACCAACAATTTCGTTCCCGGCCGCGGCCTTCGCTATGCCATCTCCTTCGATGACCAGCCGCCTGTGATCGTCGATGCGCTGGCGGATAACTCGGAGAAGGCCTGGGAAGAAGCGGTCAGCGACGGAGTGCGCAAAGTTACAACGACTTTCACGATCGACCAGCCCGGCTACCACACACTGAAGTTCAGAATGGTCGATCCCGGCGTCGTCCTCGAAAAGCTGATTGTCGGATTTGCCGATCCGTCTGCGCGCTTCCCGGGTTCCGCAGGCGGAACGAACCGACCGCTGATACCCGAGAGCTATCTTGGCCCGCCCGAAAGCTATCACCGCGTAACTTTTTCGCCGGAGAACTAACTGCTAAACCTGATCCGATTAGCGCCCACGAGAAGGATCGGGTAATCGGCTGATATTCAGATCGACATAAGTCTGCCGGGAGTGGGGCAGACGCGGCACATAACACATGCCGTCCTGCGCATAAGTCCGCTGGCAGGCAGCTGTATTCTCAGGCCGCCGCGGCGACTGGGCATACTGCCAAACCAACGCCTGGGAGAACCCACTCTGCGCGGGATCGAATCCTCTGTCCGCGACAATGCAACCCGGCGCCGGGGGACAACGATCGTTCCACACCCAGAGCTTCACACCGGCAAAGCGGCTCTCAACGTCCTCTGCGGTCGATATCATTTTCGGTCCGGACGGGACAGCAATGCCGGAGCAATACACGCCAGGCTTATACCGCGAATGGCCGAGGCCCGCGATCCACGCACCGATATAGGCGACCTGTTCGGGCAACAGGCTGCCGCCTTCCTCCTGATCGAGAAAAATGACGGCTCCCGCCGGAAATCCCTCGCGGCCTGCGGCTGCAATGGCGGCAGCAGCATCTGCGCGGCCAGGTTCGGCAGCATTCTGATTCCTGAGCTGGGCATCGAGCCTGCCATCGAACAAGATTAGAAATCCCAGACCGGCTGCGCGTACTACACCACGCTTCCCTGTCCACGGGTTGTTTCTCATACCGGGTGGATGATTGAGCCAATACCCTGTGAAGGCGAACGTCCGGTGTAATTTCGGCAGAAGATCGTCGCCAGGATAGTCGTCTTTGTCGAATCCGAAGTAAGTTCGCTGCGCAGAGAGTGTTAGTGAAGTTACAAGCAGAAGTGGAGCGATCCATTTCGCAAATCTCATCGTATCTAAGCCCTGATTCTCGGATTGACTACCATATACAAGACGTCTGTCGCGAGATTGACCAGCACGTACGTCAGTCCAACAGCCAGGATGCAGCCCTGCAGCAGAGGATAGTCGCGGTTGGAGATGGCGGAGACCGTTAGCCTGCCGATGCCAGGCCAGCTGAAGATGGTTTCCGTGACGATAGCTCCGGCCAGCAGAGCGCCGAATTGGAGCCCGATCAGCGTAAGCACCGGAATCATGGCGTTGCGCAGCGCGTGCCTGTAGACCACGGTGCGTTCCGTGAGTCCCTTGGCGCGCGCAGTGCGAATGTAGTCCTGGCCGAGTTCCTCGAGCATCGAGGTGCGCACCATCCGGGTGAGAATCGCAGCCAGCGCGCTGCCCATAGTGACGGCAGGCAGAATGAGGTGCGATACGTCGCCGGCTCCGGAAACGGGCAGCCATCCGAGTTTGATCGAGACCAGCAGGATCAGGATTGGTCCCAGCGCAAAAGACGGAAACGAGAGTCCGAACAGACTGACGACACTCAGGATGTGATCCCGCGGCTGGCCGCGATGCAGTGCCGCGCTGATGCCGGCCGGAATGGCGAGCAACAGAGCAAGGAACAGCGCCGCCGCGGTCAGTTCCACGGTGAATGGATAGCGCGCGACCACCAGGTGCGTCACCGAATCGTTCAGGCGGATTGATCGACCGAGATCGCCGTGCAGAACGCCGCGCCAGTAGCGCGCGTACTGCGTCTTGAGGGGCAGATCGAGCCCATAAGCGTGGCGCAGGGCCACAATGTCGGCCGGACGCGCGCCCTCGCCCAGCATCTGCTCGATCGGATCGCCGGGCACGATGTGGATGAGCAGGAAAACGATGGACACCACCAGCCACAGCACCGGCAACGTGTAGCCGAGCCGCGTCAGCAGCGATTGCAGCAGCCGTTTCACTGGTTCGCAACCTCCGGAACTGCCGGTAGCTGCTCGATGCGAACTCTGCTGATGCGCCTGCCACTCATCTCAAGAACCGTTAGACGCCGCCCTTCGTAGTCAATGGACTCGCCTCCCTGGGGAATCTTACCCAGCTTCGTCAGCAGAAATCCCGCCAGCGTTTCTACACCCCCTTCGCGCGGCAGATGCCAATTCATCTGCGTCTCCAGATCGCGCAGGCTCACGCTTCCGTCGAGCACCATCCCCCCCGTTGCCGACGCCAGCATGGCGCGCGGGCCCACGTCGAATTCGTCTTCCAGCTCGCCGATCAGCTGCTCGATAGCGTCTTCGACCGTCACCAGGCCGACCGTCGATCCGAATTCGTCCACAACAATAGCGATGTGCCGTCGGCGCTGCTGGAATTCGTGCAGCAGATCGAGGACCGGCTTTGTCTCCGGAACCACCAAAATTTCACGCATCACCTGCTTCAGGCGCATATCGCTCAAAGGTGCAGCAGAAAAACGCGTGGAGGCCGTCGCGCGAAAATGCATCAGCCGGCTGATGTCTTTGGAATAGACGACGCCCACAATATACTCGGATCCGCGTGTCGGATCGTAGACCGGCACACGCGAGTGCTGCTCTTCCACGATTCGCGCGCTCGCGTCCTCGATCAGCATGTCGGAGGGAAGCGAAAAGATTCGCTGCCGCGGGGTCATAATCTCGCGCGTCACAACTTCATTCACTTCGACAGAGCGGTGAATCAGCGACTCCTGATACTCGGGCAGCATGCCCATGCGCCGCGCCGCCGTAGCCATCAGCTTCAGCTCTTCCGGCGAATGGACGGCGCCCTCGTTGGTGAACGGCACACGAAAGACGCGCAGGACCAGCACCGCAGAACGGTTCATGAGCCGGACGACAGGGCGGGCCAGGTGGATGAACACATCCATGGGCCCCGCAACGGCGATGGCAATCTGGTCGGCGCGCTGCAGTGCCAGGGCCTTGGGCACCAGTTCGCCGAGCAGCACATCGAAGTAGGTAATCAGGGCGAATGCTAATGGCACGGCCACCAGGTGCGAGTAGAGGTGCGCATGCCGCAGCCCGCTCAGAGCTTGCTCGATGAGACCGGCGATGGCGGGCTCTCCCAGCCAGCCCAGCGCCAGCCCGCAGAGGGTGACTCCCAGTTGCACCGCGGGCAGAAAGTCGCCCATGTTTTCCTGCAGGCGGCGAACGCTGCGCGCTCCGGGCCTGCGCTCCGCGATGAGCTGTTCGATCCGCGTCTCCCGGACGCTGACCAGCGCAAACTCGGCCGCCACAAAGAAGCCGTTCGCCAAAATCAGGATGACAATGGCGACGCCGTGGAAGAGCAGGAACTCCGACATTGGCTCCGAGTCTATCCCATGGTCAGCGCTGCCGCGATCCGCCGAAATACCCACAGCTTAATGCGTATCTCCAGTACAACAGCGTTCCCACGCGCTGGCATCCCTCTCTACAAGGAGGTGGCCATGGATCCCAAAATCGGGTTGGTCATCGCAGTTGTATTAATCGCCGTGGCCCTTCTGGTCATCGCGATGGTGGTGGTTCGGCGGCGGCGCAAGGCACAGCTGCAGCAGCAGTTCGGTCCTGAATATGAAAGAACCGTGCGGGAAGTTGGCCCCCATCGCGCGGATGACGTTCTGCTGGCCCGCGAAAAGCGCGTCGAGAAATTTCGCCTTCGCGAACTGACGGCGGAGGAGCGTGAGCGTTTTGCCCATGAATGGAGGGTGGTCCAATCGCGCTTCGTCGATGATCCCGAAGGTGCCGTGACGGAAGCCGATCAGCTCGTGAATCAGCTCATGCTGGCTCGCGGCTACCCCATGAGCGACTTTGAGCAGCGCGCGGCGGATATCTCTGTCAGCCATGCAACGGTGGTTGATCATTATCGCGCCGCCCATCAGATCGCTGTGCAGCACCAGGAACGCCAGGCCACCACTGAGGACCTGCGGAATGCCATTATTCACTATCGTGCTCTGTTTACCGATCTTCTCGAACCTGCGCCTGTAGCGCGCGGAAAGGCAGTTGCATAATGCCGGAACCTATCCGAACAGACAATTCACTCACAACCGCGGATCTCGCGGAAACATCGTCGCCGCGCACGAATCCAGCATCAAGGCCGGACCCTCCGAGTCGCGAGAGCGAACCTACCGACCGTCCTCTCCTGGTTCGCAACACAGCCTCTCCGCAGAGTGACATGGGGGAGCGGGCGGCCTCTGTGAAGCAAATGGCCGGCCGAACCGATGACACAGCGTCGTTATTGCCAGATGCTGAACTAACCGATTTGCGCTCTCAGTGGAGCAACATCCAGGCTGGATTCGTGGACGAACCCCAGCGCTCCGTGAAAGAGGCCGATCAACTGGTGGCCGCTGCCATGCAACGGCTGGCGGAACGCTTCGTCCGGGAACGCGCGGAACTGGAAAAGCAGTGGGACAGCGGCGATAACGTCTCTACCGAAGATTTGCGCCTCGCGTTGCAGCGCTACCGCTCTTTCTTCGGCCGATTGCTGAACGCGGCCTGATCGTCCGAAGACTGAGTGCGGAACGCATCCGGAAAGCTATGGGGCCGCAAAGCCACTCCTGTTCCAGATTCCTGGAACGCCGTCGATGGACTTCTCGAGGCGATCGGCAATGAGGCGATCGTCATCGAGGGACGGATGCCAGTTGCACGCACTAAACTGGAGTCCATCGACGGGCAGGAACGCGACGCGTTTTTCTCCCCTTGCCCTCCATTGCTCGATAACCTTTTGTTCCTCTCGCTCGACTTCGCCATTCGCCGTGTCCGTCGCCCAGAGTAGGAAGAAGGCGCGCGGGTTCGCGGCGCGAAGGCTCTCCAGGAACCGGAGGTAGGTGGTCTCATAATCGGCGTGTAATGCATCGCGTGTCTTCCACTTTTCGCCGGGATTCAGTGAGGTGGAAAAATCGTTCGTTCCCAGCGCGATGACGATGACCTGCGGTTGCCAGTGACTGTCGCGGTAATTCTGTTTCTTATCGAAGAGGATCCAGGAGTAGGCAATGGGGATCGGATCCGCAGCAAAGCCGTTATAGTTGCGGACGATGCCGCGGCCTGAGATGGCATTGATCTGGTAGTCCGCGCCGTAATGCTGGGCGATCAGCGGACCGAATGCCTGCGAGGTGTCGGTCGTCGACCAAACCACATCGGTTGAACAGGTGCGCGTATCCGAAGTATTCCCGTAACCGACGGTATGGGAGTCGCCGATGAACTCGATCTGGCGAAGGCGTTGTGGAGGATTGAGCGGCTTTCCGGTCGCGGAAATGGCGAAACCGCCAAAGGTGTCCGGCGCATCCTGGCTCTCAGTGACCACTTGGATACGGACGCTATGCTGGCCGGGACCGAGGCCGGAGACCTGGTAGACGCCGGGCGCCGGCTTCACGAGCGGAACAGGCGGCTGATGGTCGACGGTGACGTGCAGGATTTCATCGCCCTTACCCGTGGCGAAGTAGACTTCGGTGCCCGAGAAAGCGGCTTCGAAGTAAATTCCCGGCCACTGATACGTATAGTCCACACCACCGAAGCGCGGGTCACTGTTCGCAACTGGCAGGACCCTGCCACCAATCGAGAAACCCAGAGGCGTGAGTTGCGGCGGGTGGTCAATGCGCGTGATGGGTGAGGATTGCACTGGCGCGGTGATGGTGACCGCGGCGACGAAGAGAGCTGCAGTAACAAGCCTTCGTGGCATGACTCATGAGTATGACATCGCGCCAGCGAAAAAATGGCCGCTCGTCGAAGGACCGGCGGCCATTGGCTTCCGATTGGGAATCGCGACTTACTCGTTGCCCGCTTCCGTGCTCTTGATGAACGCCGCTACGTGGTCGTGCAGTTGCTTCAGGCACTCGTCTTTCACGTACACCATGTGGCCTGATTCGTACCACGAGTACTCGATATTGCCGGCAAGCTTGTCCGGAATGGGCAGGTGCTTGTCTTCATACCGCGCCGCGTAGAACGGGGTGGCTAGATCGTAGTAGCCGCCGTTGACCAGTACTTTCAGCTTCGGATTCATCTTCATCGCCGAGGCCAGGTCGTTGCTGACATTCATCAGCGGGAATCCGTCGCGCTTGAAATCCCACATAAAGCCGCCGCCGAAGTCGGCTTCCGGCAAATAGGTCTGGCCTTCGCCGTACTTGAGGGTCTGACGGACGTACTGGTTGAAGAGCGCGACATAGGCCGAGGAGATGGCCGAGCTTTGCGGATCGTAATCCGCGGTTTCGCTCAGCGGGTTGATGGAGGGCCCGGTGAACCGAGTGTCGAGCCGGCCGGTGGTGTCGCCGGTGTCGTCCTGCAAGCTTTTCTCGAATTGCCCGCCTGCGATGCGCAGGTCGCCCCTGACCAGATAGTCGACGGGAAGGCCGGTATAGTCATGCAGCTTTTGCGCGATCGCCTGCTTATCGCTTTGGCTGAGGTCTGTTCCCTTGGCGAGAGCCTCAGCATAGGGACCCATGGCGAAATCCTCAACTTCCTTCAGGAAGGCCACCAGGTCGGGATGCTCCTGAGGCAGTTTGTGGTGATAGCGGGCGGTGGCCGCATACGTAGGCAGCGCCAGTTCATAGCTCAGGTCGATGCCCGGGTTCTGGTGGGCGCCATCGATGTCGGTGGCGAAGTCGAAGATCTGCGAGAGCAGAATGACGCCGTTCAGGTCGATGCTCTCGTCGTTCTCCAGAATGTTGGAAAGAACCGCCGAGCGGGTGGTGCCGTAACTCTCGCCAAAGATGTACTTGGGGGAGTTCCAGCGGTCGTATTTGGAGAGGAACCGCTTGATGAAACGGCCGAAGGCGTGACCGTCTTCGTCGATGCCCCAGAAGGCCTTGCCTGCGTCTTTGCCGGTAAGACGGCCGAAGCCGGTGCCAGGCATGTCGATGAATACGAGATCGCTGACATCGAGAAGCGAGTAAGCATTGTCGGCGAGCTTGTAGGGCGCGCCCGGCAGGTGGGTATCCATCTCGGTCACGACATGCTTCGGACCGAAGGAGCCCATGTGCAGCCAGACGGTTGAACTGCCTGGGCCGCCGTTGTACAGGAAGGTGATGGGCCGCTGCTCTGCTGCTGCGTCGCGCTTGAAGTATGCGACATAGAACATTCTCGCCAGCGGCGGATCCTGGCTGGCGTCCTTGGCCGCACCGAAAGCGGCAGCAAGATTGGTGTCGGGCAGCGGCTTGCCGTCAGGACCCAGCTGCGAATCGTCGGAGTTGGTGCTGCCGACCGTGATCGTACCTGCGACTGCGTTGTAGAGGACGTGCTGGCCTTCGGCATCGAGCGTGCCCTGGGTGGTGACCTCCGGCGTGGGTTTGTCTGCCGGCTTCTCCGCGGCCTTGTCGGCCGGTTTGTCATCCCCGGCTGCGCGCGCAAGGGCTGGAGAAAATGTAACGGCGGCAGTGACCAATACCGCCAACAGGCGAAGAGACTTAAGCATTCAATGGCTCCTGGGAAGAACAAGGATCGGAACAAACGACGAGGGGAAACGCAGATTATAGTGCCCCGCGGCCAAAAGCGGTCAAATCATGTGACCGGTGGGTACGGCGAATCGCGGGGAATCGGGAGTTCCGCGGTGCGATTTGCGGGGTGGAACCGCGATCACCTCAGTTCGAGCTCCCAGGTTTGTCCGACAAGATCCTTGCCAAAGCTGTGGTGCCGCTCTTCGCGCACCAGACGAAAGCCCGCGCTCTGGTAAATGCGGTGCGCCGACTGCAGGATGCTCTGCGTCCATAGCGTGATCCGAGCGTAGCCGGCCGCGCGCGCGAACGCGATGCACTCGCTCACCAGCCTTTGCCCTAACCCCATGCCACGAGCCGACGGATCGACATAGAGCAGGCGCAGTTTCGCCGTCTCCTTCTGCTCAGGATGCTGCACCAAAAAGATGTGCCCCACGTGCCGGCCGTCGAGCTCCGCAATCCAGCAGCGCTCGCGCTTCGCGTTGAAATTGGCGATAAAGTCGGCGACGATGCGCGCGACCAGAGCTTCGAACGTCCCGTCCCATCCGAACTGGTCGACGTACGCCGCGCCCTCCAGAGAAACGACCATACCCATGTCGCCTGGGCGATGGGTGCGCAAAGTGAAAGCCGGGCCGTCGGGCGGCTTTCCGATGACCACTCCTTCGATGGTTTGCGTGGCGCCGATAAAGCGCGCCCGTTCCGGAGCGGGCAGGCCTTTCAGCAGTGTCCGAGCCTGCTTCTCCGCACGCAGATTCAGGGTGCGAAAGGTGGCGCGCCCCCGAGCCGTGAGCCGCAGGTCGGCCGCGCGGCTGTCGCCTTTCGATGTCCTGCGTTCCACCAGGCCGGCTTTCTCAAACTTGCTCAGAATCCGGCTCAGATAACCCGCATCGAGATCCAGCGCGTCGGCAATTGCCTTTGCCTGCGGCTCCTCGGCCGCGCCGGAGCGCGTCGCCAGCTCGTAGAGCACACGCCCTTCCGCCAGGCTGTATTCCGTGCGCAGGAAACCCTCGTTCAGCGTGCCGAGGAAGCGCGTGTACACGCGGTTGAACTGCCGGAAGGCTGCGGCATCGGCGGCGAGATCGGCATCGGGCATGGGAACAGAATGTGCCATTTAGTTGACGATGTCAAGTATCTGCGTCTGTCGGAGGGCAGCCAATCGTTCCACCGCGCAGGGCGACAAACCTGCATCCGCGCGCTACCATGAGCCGTCAGAAACAGTGAGGAGGAAAGCATGAGTCAGGCGAAACTGCTGATGATCGTCGGCGACTACACCGAAGATTACGAAACGATGGTGCCCTTCCAGGCGCTGCAGATGGTCGGGCATACGGTCGACGCCGTCTGTCCCGGCAAGAAGGCCGGCCAATCCGTCCGCACCGCGATCCACGACTTCGAAGGCGACCAGACCTATACGGAAAAGCGGGGACACAACTTCACCCTGAACGCGACCTTTGCCGAGGTGCGGCCGGAGGATTACGACGGCCTGGTTCTGCCGGGTGGTCGGGCGCCGGAATACCTGCGCCTCGACGAGAAGGTGCTGGGCATGATCCGGCATTTTGTCGATGCGGAGAAGCCCATCGCCGCCATCTGCCACGCCGCCCAGTTGCTGGCCGCGGCCCGGGTCCTCAGGGGGAGGAAAGTGAGCGCCTACCCAGCCTGCGCCCCGGAAGTCGAGCTGGCCGGAGGCACCTATGCACCGGTCGAAATGACGGCCGCCGTCGTGGATCGCAACCTGGTCACGGCACCTGCCTGGCCTGCGCATCCAGCCTGGCTGGGCAAGTTTCTGATCGTGCTGAATGAGCACGTTGGAGCCAAATCCGAATCGGCCGTCGCGGCTCGATAGGCGCTCGAATTGAGCCGAAATGGGCACCTGTACCACTTCGGCTCAATTCAGGGAATATTCAACACGAAACTATTGACTGTGCGGTAATGCCGGGCTACTCTGACGGCAACTTCGACTCATTTGTTGCCGACCGCCAAGTCGATTCCTCCGCCCGCCCGGAAGCATCTAACCCTCCTGGAGCGAAACGGTTTGCGGACCCCGGCAATCCAATCCATATCCCAATCTCAACCGCGTGGCGCGCGCCCAGCCGCGTTCGGAGGTCTTTTCCTCGCCTGATGAGAAAACATCTCGAGATCACTCCCAATCTTGAGCCCCTGTTCGGGACCCGTGACGAAAATCTGAGACTGATGGAGGACGCTCTCCATGCGCGCATCGATTTGGTATCCGATGCCGTCATGGTCGAGGGTTCTGAGGACGCTATTGTCCGCGTCGAACGTATTTTTCACGATTACGAAGCGCTCCGCCGCCAGGGCATTCTGCTGCAGAACGGCGAGCTGAACGGCATGCTGCGCCTCGTCACGGCAGATCCCTCCGTCTCTCTGCGCAGCCTGGCGGAGAGCGGCAAGCAGCGCTCCGCCGGCATTAAGCGGATGGTCCAGCCTCGTTCCCTCAATCAGCGGCTCTATGTCGAAGCCATCGAGCAGGCGGATATGGTGTTCGGCATCGGTCCGGCCGGCACCGGGAAAACCTACCTCGCAGTGGCTATGGCGGCAGCCGCGCTTTTGGCCAAAAAAATCAGCCGCATCGTGCTGGTGCGTCCGGCGGTGGAAGCCGGCGAACGCCTGGGATTCCTCCCCGGGACCCTGCAGGAGAAAGTCGATCCCTATCTGCGTCCGCTCTACGATGCCCTCTACGACCTCCTCGAACCCGAGCGCGTCGACAAAATGCTCGAGCGCAACGTGATCGAGGTGGCCCCGCTCGCGTTCATGCGTGGACGCACCCTCAACGACGCCTTCATCATCATGGACGAGGCCCAGAACACCACCAGCGAGCAGATGAAGATGTTCCTCACCCGCATGGGCAACAACGCTAAAGCGGTCATCACCGGCGACATCACCCAGATCGACCTCCCGAACCCGCGCAAGTCCGGGCTGGTGGAAGCGATCAATATCCTCGACGGCGTCGACGGCATCCGCTTCGTCCGCTTTGAAGACGGCGACGTGGTGCGCCACCAGCTCGTGCAGCGCATTATTCGTGCCTATGAGGGATTCGGGCGCCAGCAGCCGCAACTGCCGCTGGCCATCGACGGTGAGGACGAGGTCCGTTTCTCACAGCCCCAGTAGGCCCGGCCGCAGCCGCCGGGATTAAGAGGTACCATCAAGGGTGGGAGGGTGCAGCTGCCCTCCCACCGTTGTTTTGTGCATCCGCCGCTCAAGGGGTCGGCTGCACCGGATCATGATCCTGATCGAACCCACCATACAAGCCAAATTCGGCCGCGCCGTGCGGCAGCGGGCTCTGGCCGCGTTTCTGAACAACGCCTCTGCAGCCGCCCGGCTGCGCGGCGACGTCGCCGTCCTGTTGACGAACGATCGGCGGATGCGCCGGCTCAACCACCAATTTCGGCACAAGGACTACCCCACCGACGTGCTGTCGTTTCCGGCTCCGGCCTCTCGCAACGGACACCGAGCCATGGCTGGGGATCTTGCCATTTCCGTTGAGACCGCGGCCCGCCAGGCGGCGGAGCTGGACCATCCGCTGGCGACCGAGCTGCAGATCCTGGTCCTCCACGGCCTCTTGCACCTGGCCGGCTACGATCACGAGGCCGACAGCGGGCAGATGGCGCGCAGAGAGGCGGCTCTGCGCAGGCGCCTCGGCCTGGCGACCGGGCTGATCGAGCGCACCAAAACAGCTCCCTCGCGTAACGCCTCCCGCCTTCGGAGCCGGCCATGAGCATCACCGCGGGGATTCTGATCGTCTTTCTGCTGACTGTACTCACGCTGGCCTCCTACATCGACCGCCTTTATTCCGAAATGGGCAAATTCCTCTCGCGTGAGTTCCAGGAAAACATTGATCTCTGGGAGCAGCGGGTCGAGCCGCGCCTCGGCATGAATCGCGACCGCATCAGCCGTTCCGCAGCGCTGCTGATGCATTTGTCGCTCGCCTTTTTGACGCTGATCTTCGGTATGCTGCTCTTCGACCGCGGGCGCGCCGGCGATCGGCCAACGATGCCCGAGATCGCCCAGGTGATCCTTGGCATTGTCCTGGTCATCGTGCTCTTCAACCGCCTGCTGCCCTTTGCCTTCTTCACCCGCACCCGCGGTGCATGGATTGTCCGCTGGCGATGGTTCATCCAGCTCCTGCTCTGGCTGGTCTTCCCCATCACGCTCTTCCTGCAGTTCGTTCTGTCCGTTGCGGCGCTGGCCGAGCCCTCTCCGAAAGCGAATCCGGATACGACCGCTTCCGAGGCGGTCGAGGCGCTGATTGAAGCGGGCGAAGAGGAAGGCATCATCGAAGAAAGCGACCGCGAGCTGGTCCGATCGGCCGTGGAGTTCGGCGACAAGGTCGTGCGCGAGGTCATGACACCCCGCCCCGCCATGTTCGCCGTCCCCGGCACCATCACCCTGGAGCAGTTTCTCGAACTGATCCGCTCGCAGCCCTATTCGCGCGTGCCCGTCTACGCGGACTCCCTCGACAACGTAACCGGCATCGCCTTCACGCATGATCTGCTGCAGATCTCCGACACCGATGCGCGCTCGAAAACCGTGGCCGCCATCCAGCGGCTCGCCGCCTTCGTTCCCGAAACCAAAAAAGTCAACGAGCTGCTGCGCGAGATGCAGCGCGAGAAACAGCACATGCGCATCGTCATCGACGAGTACGGTGGCGTTGCCGGCCTCGTCACCATTGAAGACCTGCTCGAGGAGCTGGTCGGTGCCATCCGCGACGAGCACGAAGACGAAGACAACGCTTCCGTGATCAAGGAGCCGGGCGGAAAATGGGTAGTTCCAGGAAACCTCGAAATCGCCCGCGTCGAGGAAATCCTTGGCGGCGTGGAACTCCCTGAGGACCTCGAAGCCACCAGCGTGGGCGGCCTCGTGAGCGAAACCGCCGGCCGCATTCCGCAATCGGGCGAAGTGGTGGAAGGCTACGGCTTGCGCTTTGAGATTCTCGCCTCCACCGACCGCAAGGTCAATCGCCTGCGCGTTTCCCGGCTCGCGGAAGCCAGCTAGTCTGTTGGTATGAAGATGCGCTCCGGCTTCGTCTCCATCATCGGGCGTCCCAACGCGGGCAAGTCGACGCTGCTGAACGCGCTCATCGGCGAGAAGGTTGCCATCGTCACAGCCAAACCGCAGACCACGCGCACACGCATTCACGGCATGGTGGAGGTACCGGAGCGCAAGGGCAAACATCCGCCCACGCAAATCGTCTTCGTCGACACGCCCGGGATTCACCGTCCCGCCTCGCAGCTCGATCGCAGCATGATGCACGAAATCCACGAGGCGCTGATGACGCGCGACGTTGTCCTGCTGGTGGTCGACGCGGTGCGGCGACAGACCCACAAGGCGGATGATGGCCCGCTCAAGCTGGATCGAACCAGCGAAGAGGCTCTGGCGTTCGAGATGATCCGCCAGCTCGACTGCCCGGTCTTCCTGGTGATCACGAAAATCGATCTGCTGGCGAAGGACCGGCTTCTGCCCCTGATCGAAGGCCTCAGCGCCCTGCATTCCTTCGCCGAAGTCATTCCCGTTTCCGCGAAGACCGGCGACGGGCTGAAGCTCCTCCTGCACAAAATTGCCGAATACCTGCCAGAGGGCCAGCGCTGGTTCCCCAAGGACCAGTTCACCGATCAGCCGGAACGATTCCTCGTTGCGGAACTCATCCGCGAACGCATCCTGATGGAAACGGGCGAAGAAGTGCCCTATGCGTCTGCGGTGATCGTGGAGCGCTTCGAGGAACCGGCGCCCTCGCCCCAAAAACCTAGCCCGGGCAAGTCCCCGGTCACGCGCATCTCCGCTGCAATTTACTGTGAGCGTGCCGGCCAGAAGGCGATCCTGATTGGCAAGGGCGGCAGCAAGCTGAAGGAGATCGGCGCCGGCGCTCGCCATGAGATTGAGGCGTTGCTGGGCACGCGCGTCTATCTCGAATTGCGTGTCCTTGTCCGGGAACACTGGCGCGACTCGCGTGTTTTCGTCGAATCGCTCGACTGGCGGAAACAATTCGAAGAGATGACAAAGCGGGAAGAGCTGGATTAATTTCGCCGTCCTCCCCGCTCTCGGCTTGACGATTCGGCCTCGGTGCGGCCCATCCTCTTTCGCATCGCTTCTACCTGCTCGCGCAGCTCCAGCGCCGCGGTTTTCCGGTCCGCGTACACCATGGATTCAGGGAAAAACTCGACTTCCGCCACCACACCATTGCGGGCCAGGGTTCGCAGCAAATGCGAAACAAACGGAGCATCGCCATACCAGCAGATCTCCCGCTCTTCCCCGTCGCGAACACGATACCCAATGGCCGCCGCTGTCATCTCCATGCTGCCTTGCACGGCGGGTTCCAGCAGAGTGGGGTGAAACCGCTGCACCTGGCTGCCATCGGTGCTGGTTCCTTCAGGAAACAGCAGAACCGGCACACCCGCTTTGAGTACCGCGGCGATCTGCCGGGTGGCATCCTCGGCGCTCGACCGGCTCTGCCGATCCACAAAAATAGTTCCTCCACAACGCGCGAACAGCCCAAACGCAGGCCAGCGACGCACCTCGCGCTTCGCGACGAAAACGCAGGGCATGGCGGCAGCGTAGACCAGAATGTCGAGATAGCTGAGGTGATTGGAGCAGATCAGCCCCTGGGCAGGGCGCGTCCCTCGGCATTCCAGGCGCATGCCCAGGCGGAAGAGAATCATCCTGCATGACAAACGCAGCCAGTGTGCCCTTTGCCAAAGTTCCAGGCGGGAACCATGGTGCATCCGCAGAAGAAAAAAGCGCGCTCCAACCTCGGCCAGACTGAAGAGCAGAATCAGTAAGCGCAGACCGGACCGGAAGGGGCCTGCGAGACTTCGCGATCCGGAAGGAAGCGGTGCTTCGCTGCCGGCGAGAGCTGCGCCAGATCGAGCAGCGTCAGAAAGTCGATCGTTCCGAATTCGCGATCCCATGCCGGTGCGCCGCCGATTCTGGCTCCCACAGCAATATACGTCTTCAGTAATTTCGGAACCTTGACCTCACCCGGGCTCTCCATCCGGGGAAGCTCATACGGTCGAGTCGGCTGCGTACGCAAAGCCTCCGGCGCCAGAAAAGGAGTAAGTTGCCGGTACATCGACCACCCCTGGCGGGGATCGCGGGAGTTCAGCGAAGAACAACCAATCAAGTAGCGAAGCCGATAGAACCGAGCATACTGGGCGATCCCACGCCAAAGAAGAGTGAGTACCTCGCTGGTGCGGTGTTCGCGATCGATCGAAGCTCGGCCTAGTTCCAGTACCTCACATCGTATAAATTCGTAGGGCGAAAAATCGAATTCCTGTTCGCTGTAGTAACCCAGTTGCCGCGCCGCGGTCACACCCGATTGCATGCGGTAGGTACCAACTACTTCCCTGCGAGAGCGATCCTCGACGATCAGGTGATCGCAGAATAAGTCGAAGTGATCCTGGTCCAGTCCCGTCTGGTAGGATGACTCCAACCCTTCACCCAGTTCAATGTTGAATACCTTGAAGCGCAAACGGCACGCTGCGTCGCGCTCGGCCAGCGTCTCAGCCAGCCGAATTTCGTACCTTCCCAACTGGATTGAAATACGGGGGCTTTGCGGGGTGCATCCTTCCGCAACAGGAGCCCTTCCCCCAGCTTGAATATCCGCGGGGCTTCCCACACCCGATACCATCCCGCGGGGCATCACAACGCGTCTAAGGGTGTACACGGCCCCATCTTGCCTTGGGTCCGGACAACCCGAGCTTACAGATCCAAGAAAAATCTGCGAATTATAAGTGAACGTACCATTTCAGAACAGTATTAAAAGAGATTTCCCACCCGGGGCCGGAATTGCAAATTCTTTTGTAACAAACCCCTCAATTTGTTATGGTAGGCGGTGTTACATCCGTTCCCTGGATAATTGGCTCCACCCTACGAGAGAAAAAAATGACACGTGAAGAACTTGTTGCTGCAGTAGATGAAGAAATCAGCCGCCTCGAGAAGGTTCGTGCTCTCCTGATCAGCACGGGAGGCACCCGGATCAGCTCCGCTTCCTTTGGCAACAAACCCCGCAAGAAGCGCGTTCTCAGCGCCGATGCGCGGGCGCGCATTGCTGCCGCGCAGAGGCGGCGCTGGGCCAAGCAGAAGGCAGCTCAGAACGCAAAGAAGTAATTTGCGGCACCGGCGGCTGCTTCGACGGCTGTCGTGATTCTCGCGATTGCCGAATTCCTGTCGGCATCGGAGTCGATTTGTGTGTGCGCACTTCGGGCGGTTTTGCCCCGCGACGCACGCCTGCCTCGTTTTGCGCCTAAAATCGCCACGCAATGCCACAGCCGCGTCTCACGACCGGGTATTTACCGGCCGATAGATTAGAATGCCTGTCGATGGCCTGGATGCAAATCGAACCGGGCCAGAAAGCTCGCTTGAGGACGCCGGGCATAAAGAACGGGACCCAGGAACTCTGACGGGTTTATCCGAAGGGCTGCGAGTTGACTAAGCCGTGCTGCGCAGGCCTCGATTGCGATGAAACCTGCGATATCAGCCACCTTCGTATCGCATCTACGGCCGACAGGCGCCCTGCTGACCTATCCCGCGACCCCGTTTCTCCCGGTCACCCTTGCCGGCTGGATCCTGCTCGGCTGTCTCGTGCTCCTCTTCCTGGGCGCCTGCATTCTGGCGTCGCGATGGATCCGCCTCCGCCTGCGTGGACCAGGCGAGAAGTTCCCCGGGGAGCTGACCATGTTGCGCGCAGTCATTGCCAGCGTGCCCGATCTGATCTACGTCAAGGACGCAGAAAGCCGCTTCTTGCTTGCGAACCACGGCACCGCCGAAGTGATGGGTGCCGCTTCCGGCGAAGAACTGCGCGGTAAATCCGATTTTGACTACTACCCCAGCGAGATGGCCGCGGGTTTCTATCAGGACGAACAGAAAGTCATTCAGTCGGGCCAGCCGCTGGTCAGCCAGGATGAACATGTCCGCGAAACCGATGGCAAGGTTCGCTGGCTGCTGACCACCAAAGTGCCGTTCCGCGATCCCGACGGAAAAACGATAGGGATCATCGGCATCGGTCGGAATATTACGGCCCTGAAGGAGACGGAGGCCGAGCTGAAGCGCGCCCGCGGCAACCTTCACTTCAAGGCTACCCACGATTCGCTTACATCGCTGCTCAACCGCGAGGCCATCCTCGACATGCTTGGCCGCGAGATTGCCCGCAGTTCCCGGGAGCGTGCCTGCGCATCGGTGCTGCTTGCCGATCTGGACAACTTCAAGAATATCAATGACCGGTACGGACATCCCATCGGCGATGAGGTGCTGCGCGAGACGGCCCGACGCTTTATTCGCGCGGTGCGCACCTACGATCTGGTCGGACGTTTGGGCGGAGAGGAGTTCCTGGTCATCCTCGGCGGCTGTAATGCGCACGAGGCTCTGAACCGCGCCGATCAGCTCCGCCACAGTATCCAGGCAACCCCGGTGCCGACGTCGAGCGGACCCATCAGTCTGACTATCAGCATCGGGGTCCTCCCCGCGCGGGAGTGGGGGTATCCGCGCAGGGAAGACGTGCTCCGCGAAGTAGACGTAGCTTTGTACGCCGCCAAGGCGGATGGGCGCAACCGCTGCAAGCTGGCCATGCCGCCTGACGACGATGCCGCAGCATTGATCTGACCGCCGTCAGGATGCGCCGATTGGCCGGGCCAGAAACCTACTTCCTCAAGTACGCATCCGTCCCCGCAATCCAGTCGGCGCGTGGCGGAGCAAAAACATCCAGATCGACCGTATCCTCCAGCGCCTCGGCCCTGTGCGGCAGATTCGAGGGGATCACCAGCAACTGGCCGGCGCCCACCGTAATCACCCGCCCATCGCCCATCGTGAAGCGCAGTGCGCCCTCGAGGATGTACGTAATCTGCTCGTTCTCGTGGCTGTGCTCGGGCACAATCGCACCTTTCCGCAGCACGATACGTGCAAGCATGGTCCGCTCGCCATAAACGAACTGCCGATCGATCAGGGAGTTCAGGTGCTCGACCGGAATGCTGTCGAAGCCTGTGTATTGCAAATTCCTGTTGTCAGCCAACTCGGTCTCTCCAGGATCATTTTCAATTTCGATTGCAGCGCGAACGCCTCGACTATCATAGGGCGCATGGACACAGGACTAAAAGGCAGAGTCGCCATTGTGGCCGGCTCCAGTGCAGGAATCGGGAAAGCAACGGCTCTGGCTTTTGCCGCTGAGGGCGCGCATCTGGCACTGTGTGCGCGTCGCCAGCCGGAGCTGGACCAGGTGGCAGCCGACGCGCGGAACCGCTTCGGCATCGAGACTTTCACGCAGGCATTCGACGTTGGCGATCCCGCCGCAGTACGCGCCTTTGTCGAGGCTGCACAGGCTCGCTTTAGCCGGGTCGATGTCTGCGTTCCCAACGCCGGCGGACCCCCGGCCAAACCCTTCCTCGATACGACGCTGGACGACTGGGAGCGCGCGTGGCACCTGAATCTGCGCAGCGCCATCGTCTTCTCCCAGGCGGTGCTGCCGCACATGCAGCAGCAGCACTGGGGACGCATCGTCACCCTAACCTCCTACACCGTGAAGCAGCCGGTTCCGGAGCTGGTCCTCTCCAACACTATTCGCGCCGGTATCATGGGCCTGGTGCGCTCCCTCGCTGGAACCTTCGGGCGCGATGGCATCACCATCAACAACGTCGGCCCAGGCTTTACGGCTACAGACCGCTCCCGCAGTCTTCTGGAAACCCGCGCGAAGAACCGCAACGTTTCTTTCGAGCAGGTGCAGACCGAACTGGAGCGCGAGATTCCCATCGGTCGCATGGCAAAACCGGAAGAAGTGGCCGCGACGATCGTGTGGCTGGCTTCAGAAGCCGCCGCCAGCATCACCGGCCAGACCATCCTGGTGGACGGCGGGAGCTACAAAGGGCTGTAGCCAAAGAGCTCGCGGGAGTTCGCCTCTTTGCTTGCCTCGGACTCCGTAGAAACAGCTTACTGGTCCGTGTCCGGCCGCTTGTACGGCGTCTGGATCCAGTGCCGTGCCTCGTTCAGCGCCCCCGCCGTGTTGTCGTTCGTCTGGATTGCCTGGCGGTATTCGGAAATCGCACGATCGCGCTGCCCGGTCAGGTCAAAAATCTTGCCGATGGCGATGTGACTCCACACTTCGGTCCACCTCGGCTCATCGTCGCCATTCAGCGCATCCCGGTACGAATTCACCGCAGCCTGATAGTTCCGCATGTTGAACAGCAGCTCCCCGGTGCGGTAATTCGCCAGCGAACTTTGCGGATTGGCCTTCAGAGCTTTCTGATACTCGGCGATCGCCCCTCCCGTGTCGCCCTGCGCCGCCAGCTGCTGCCCGCGCAGAATCGACACCCGCACCTCGAGATCGGGCGTGTTCTGCAGCACCCATTCCTGCGGATCGATCACCACCCGCCGCGGCCGGCCAAACGTATCGATCACATATTGCGAATCGGTGCCCACCACGTCCACCCGCTTATCGACAGTCTTGCCCTCGGTCTCCACGCGCAGATCCACCGGCATGTTGAACAGATCCATGTCGCCCTGGATTTCCCCAATGGTGCGGAACCCTTTGTTATTCCCCAGACGATAAACGGCGTACTTGTCGGTGAACTCCGGCGCGCCCGTCCCATCGAGCCATTCGCTGAAGAATGGGGTCAGCGCCTGCTGCGACTGCTCCTCGGCCACGCGTTCGAATTCGCCCGTCCGGATGCCTTTGTCTTTGTACTGTGCCAGCACCGCGCGCAGAACTTTTTCAAAGCTGTCGTCGCCCACCTCCCAGCGCAGCATGTGAAATACCAGAGCGCCCTTGTCGAGGGTCATGGACTGGAACTGCGGCGACCAGGCCTGCAGAGATCCCACACTGGAGAGCGGAATGGTGTCATAGGCCAGCGCGCTGGCGGCAATGTCGGGAAGCGCCGACTGCAGTGCCGAGCGTCCCGCGTCGTCTTCGAGGTACATCAACTCGCCATAGCGCGCCATGCCGTTGATGATCCAGGCGTCGTTCAGCGTGGCGGGGCTCACCTCGCTCCCCCACCACTGATGAGCAATCGTGTTGGCCAGCAACCGGAAATCGTTTCTCCCACCAATGTGCGCCCCTGCAACCGCCGCGATCTCCGGGGCCCATGCCACCGGCACCGTGTCGTCGGGCAGCTCCACCACATTCAGCTGATTCGATTCTGGAAATCCGAAGGTGCTGGTGAAGTAGGCGAACTCACGCAGTGCCGTTCCCGCGTAATCCTGGGCCGCGGCTTTGTGCGCGGGTGTCGTATAGACGTGGATGTTCGGAGCGGCGCCGGAAACAGGAGGGTCGAATTTCCCGGCAATGATGGTGCCCGGAAAACCGGGTTTATCCCATTTGAAATCCCACTCCGCGCCTCCAGCGCCCTCTTTCGGTTTTCCTGTGCTCCCGCTGCCGATAACGCGATAGCCTGCCGGGGCCTTCACGTGAATCTCCGCCGTGAAGCGGTCGGTCAGATAACCCGTCGTGGGAAACCATCGCCCCGCGTACAGCAGATAGCTGATCGGCTCGCCCACGTACGCCAGCTTCAAACCTTCCACCGGGCCGCCCGCGTCGCTGTCCAGCTTGCCTGCGTAATGAAACGTCCAGGTCACCGATTGACCCTTCACCAGTGGCGTGGTTGGCGTCACTACCAGCGTGGCTCCGGCCCCGCGCTCGCCGTTCAGGGTTCCGCCCTTTGCATCGGTCACCTTATCCACCAGCAGTGCACCGTGCAGGTCAAACATCGCCGAAGGCACATCCGCCAAAGGCGTGAATGTCACCTGGGTCGTCGCGTCCAGAGAGTGATCGCTGGGATGCAGCTCCAGGTTGATCTTGTAGGCCGTGATGTCCAGGGTTTGCCTGGGTGGAGCATTCTGGGCAAGGGCAGGCAGCGCCGGCAACAGGGCCGCCGAGACGATCGCTGCGCAAAAAACGGCAAGGCGCGAGGAGCGATTCCCGTCCGGCGCGTGGGTCTGTGGGTCATTCTTCATGGAACCTGGCTCTGTCTTTCTTCCGGCGTTGATCTTTTCCGCAGCATCTCGCATGTGATTTGTGCGACCCGGCCAACCGCGCTTTGCTCGCCGCGCAGCATCTCTCCGACGCGCCGCAGATTAGTTTGCATTCGGACCCGCGCCTCTTCCTGGTCGAGCAGGGGTCTGAGGTGTGAGACGACAGCATCCGCCGTAAAGTCACCCTGAATCAGCTCCGGTACGATGCGTTTTCCGGCGATCAGGTTCACCATGGCCACATGCGGCACGTCCACCACCCGCTTCGCTACCGCATAGCTGAGCGGTGAAATCCGGTATACCACGATAAATGGATTGCCGATCAGCGCCGCCTCCACCGTCGCCGTTCCGCTGGCAACAACGCTGGCACGAGCGTAGTGCAGCACCGCCCGGGCATCGTCGACCAGAACGATTTCCGGCGGATGGGTCCCCGCCGCGCCCGGCCCTGGCGTGGTGGAGCGGACCAGCTCGGCCAGCAGCACACGGATGTGATCGCGCTGCGCTCCAGTCAGCATGGGGGCCAGGGGCAGCAGGAACACCAGCTCCGGCCCCAGCATCCCCGCCGCTCGCACCATCTCCGGCAGATTTAGCCGAACTTCCTTGCCGCGGCTTCCCGGCAACAATCCCACCCACGTTTTGGACGCATCGAGTCCCGCCCGGCGAGCAAATTCCTCCCGGCTCTCCCCGGGCAGGTCCAACTCCGCCAGGGGATGCCCCACGAACTCCGCATCGACGCCATGGTCGTGGTAAAAGCGCTCCTCGAACGGGAAGATGGTCAGCATGCGGTCGACGTGGCGCTGCACGCTCCGGATCCGGTACTTCTTCCACGCCCAAAGCTGCGGGCTGACAAAATAGATCACCGGCACTCCCCGGCGTTGCAGCCGGCGGGCCAGCGAGAGATTCACGTCCGGAAAATCGATCAGGATGGCAATGTCCGGCTTCTCTGCCGCGATCGAGCCCCGCAGCCGCTGGTATTCCCGGTAAATGCGCGGCATGTGGCGCACCACTTCGGTGATGCCCATAACGGCAACGTCTTCCGAGCGCACCACCGGCCGGAATCCCAGGGCCTCCATGCGCCGCCCGCCCAGGCCGAAGAAGTCGGCGTCCGGCAACAGCCGCTGCAAGGCGGCCATCACCTGAGTGCCGTAGTATTCGCCGCTGGCTTCCCCAGCAGAGATGAAAATCCTCGGACCGCCCTGCATCGTTCTCCTGAGATCAGAATCGCTCCCCTGATCTTAGCTGGCGGGTGGGCGGGACGGGAGGGCCCGATTCAACCCGCGCCCGTGCAACAGGGTTGGGCGGAAAAACGTTCTTTCCGGGTTGCCGGTCACACGGCCCGGAACGCGGGAGGCGCTCAGGCGCCGCGCAGCACGCCGCCGGCTTGGCTTGTCCTGACTGGGTCAGGTACGTCGAATCTCCGAAGGCGTAGTTTGTCCCCGCCGCTACTTTTTAGGCTGTGCCGAAGGCGGCAACATCCCGTTCAGCCTCAGGTAGGCAGCCATCTGCGAATAGTGGTCCGCCAGGTCGACCGGCAACAGGACCAGGACCGTCGCCCGCGGCATTGTGCGGTGGAACAGCGTGATCGGCTCCCCCAGCTTTGTGTCCGTCATACCGTCGAGCACCGGGCCGCAAAAGTCGAAGGAAGCCTTCAACGCCGCAACCAGATCGGCCTTCGAGGCCGTGTCGCTCACCGTCAGCGCCGCCGGCGCAGGTGTGCCGGACAGCGTCCCGCACAAGCCTCCATTCGATTGCGCGATGTGCGAAACCACCTTCCCGAACGTCCACTGGTCGGGTGTCGGGTGGTAACTGTACTTGTCTGCGGGCATCTCTTCGGCGGCGGCGATCATGTTTTTCGCATCGCGCTCGTAGAGCGTCTTCGCGCTCCACACCACCGGGTTCGCAGCCGCTTCAGCGGGCAGCGGCGCGGCAGGCGCCTGCGCCAATACCACCGGCCCCGGCGTCAGAGCCATCACCGCCACCACCGACAAAAATCTCATCGAGACTCGCACCGTATCATCTCCTCATCCCTGATTTCATTGTGCGTTGCCGCAAACAGCGATCCATGGAAAATGGCCTGGACGGCTTCAGCCGGCAATTATATAGGCCCTGCTTTCTCCACTTGTCAATTGCGCGGTTGGCCTTCGGCAGCCAGTGTCTGTGGGCAGATGGTGTAGCCATTTTGAACGAGTTCCGTCTCGCGCGGTGAGAGTTGCCCCTGCCTTGCTACTCTTGGTCCCATGCTGGCGCGACCCGATCGGATCCTGCGTGTAGAAGGAGCCTTCGTCCTTGCAATGAGCATCCTGCTCTACTTCATCGTCCTGCACGGGCGCTGGGGGTTGTTTGCGCTTCTGATCCTCGCTCCCGATCTTTCTCTGCTCGGCTACACGGGCAAAAACCACATGCGCTTCGCCGCCATGCTCTATAACCTTGCGCACAACTACGCCCTGCGGGCGCTTCTGGCCCTGGCCGCCCGGAAATGGCACTCTCCACTCGCCGCGCAGATCGCGGCCCTCTGGATCGCGCATATCGGCCTCGACCGGCTGCTCGGCTACGGCCTCAAGTATCCCGATGCGTTTAAGCCGACGCACTTGCAGACAGTCGCTGTTTTCCGGAATTAGAAACAGCAATGCGCCTAGTCTGTTCCCAGCGCCAGAGAAGGCGTTAGCCCCGGCGCGGGCTCGCCCAGTTCCTGGTCCTTGTACTGAAGCTGGTACAGCTTCCAGTAGATACCCCGCACCGCCAGCAGCTCCTGGTGCGACCCCATCTCGCGCAGCTGCCCGCGATGCATCACCAGGATCACATCCGCGCGCTGCACCGTCGAGAGTCGGTGCGCGATCACCACCGAGGTGCGCCCCTCCACCATCCGCTCCAGCGCCGCCCGCACGCGAAATTCGGTGTCCGTATCGACGCTCGAAGTTGCCTCGTCGAGGATCAAAATTCCCGGCCGATGCGCCAGCGCCCGCGCAAAATTAATCAGCTGCTTCTGCCCTGTCGACAGTCCCGCGCCCCGTTCCCGCAGCGGCTCGGTGTACTGCGCCGGCAAGCTGGCAATAAAGTCGTCGACGTTCACCTGCTCGGCTGCCACCCGCATGTCCTCGTCGGTGATGTGCTCGGTCCCGAGCCGAATATTGTCCGCAACCGTCCCGCTGAACAGGAAAGGATCCTGCAGCACCACGCCGAACCGCTGGCGCAGCCGCGTCAAATCCTGTTCCCGCACATCGGCGCCGTCCACCACCACCTGCCCATGCTGCACATCGTAGAAGCGCATCATCAGACTCGTGATGGTCGTCTTCCCTGCCCCCGTGTGTCCCACGATGGCCGCCGTCTGGTTGGGTTCGATCACGAACGACACGCCCCGCATCACCCATTCGATGTCGGTCATCGCCTGCAGCTCCGCCGGGCTCGCCACCGCGATATGCGCCCTCGTCGCCGCATCCAGGCGCTGGTAGGTAAACCACACGTCGCGAAATTCAATGCGCCCCGAGCCGTCGCCTCGTTTCGGATCGGCCGGCGACACAATTTCAGGCGGAGTATCGAGCAGCTTAAACACCCGCTCGCTGGCCGCCATGGCCGCCTGCAGGATGTTGTATTTCTCGCTCAGGTCCTGAATCGGCCGGAAGAACCGCTGGGCGTACTGCATAAAGCCCACCAGCGTTCCCAACAGAACCGTTCCGCGCAGCACGCCGCCCCCGCCCAGCCAGATAATCAGCGCAATCGCGAACGAACTCAGCAGCTCGACTGCCGGATAGTACAGCGCATAGCACAGAATGTTGTCCTTGAACGCCTCCATGTGGATGCGGTTGATCGCCGAAAAATCCCGAAACGCCCGCTCCTGACGATTGAAGAGCTGCACCAGCGACATGCCCGAGATGTACTCCTGCGTATAGGCGTTGATGCGGGCAATCGCCGCCCGAATCCGCCGGTACGACTCGCGCACATACTTCCTGAAAATCTGCGTTACCACCAGAATCAGCGGCAGCGCCGAGAAGGCCATCAGCGCCAGCCACCAGTTCATGCGCAGCATCACGAAGACAATCCCGGCGAGAACGAACACATCCTCGAAGATGGCAAAAACACCCGAGGTAAACATCTCGTTGATCGCGTCCACGTCCGTCGTCAGCCGCGTCACCAGCCGCCCCACAGGATTGCGATCGAAGAACCCGATGTGCATCTGCTGCATGTGCCGGAAAATCTGCCGGCGCATGTCGAACATCACCTTCTGCCCCGTCCACTGCATCAGCCAGGTTTGCAGCGCTTCCAGCCCGTAGCTCACCACCATCGCCGCGAGCCAGATTCCGGCCAGCTCCGTCACGCCCGTCCACGCGCCCCCCGTCGTCGACCAGGGGCTGAGCCAGTGCGCCAGCCACGGATGCGCCGCTGCGCCGCTGGCCGCATCCGCCGCCGCTGCCTGGGGCGTTGGGTCCGCGGCCGGCTTCAGATACAGGTCGACGGCCACCATCGTCAGGTACGGCCCCAGAACATCCGCGCCCGCCTTCAGCAGGATCGCCACGATCGACGCAATGCAAGGCCATTTGTACGGGTAGAGATAGGTGATCAGCCGCCCCATCAACCGGCTGTCGTAAGCCTTGCCAACAACGTCTTCATCCTGTTGCGTCGAACCAGGCTTCGACACCGGCTTCGGATCGGGACCGTTCCTCTGTCCGGCGTTCTGGCCGGCGTTCTGTCGGGACTGGGGCTCTGCGCCGGGCATGGATCGCTGTCTCCATCTTACCGGGACGACCGAGGCTGCCGCTTCCGGTGCACTTGGGATATACTTATGTATATGCCATGAAGGAGCACCCCGACATGCAGAGAACAGCGAGAATCTTCATGAATAATCGCAGCCAGGCGGTCCGGCTTCCTAAAGACTTTCAGGTTCGCGCATCGGAAGTCTTCATCCGCAAAGTCGGCGACGAAATCATTCTCTCTCCGCGTCCTTCGGATTGGTCCGCTTACCTCGAAGACGGTCCTGTCGGCTCACCAACATTCATGGACGAAGTCGAGGACCTGCCCCTCCAGGACCGTGGCTTCTGATGCCGCTGCAGTACATGCTGGACACCGACATTTGCTCCTACATCATTAAGCGGTCCAGTGCTGCTCTGCTGCGCAAACTGCAGACCATCCCGACTCAGGACATCTGCATTTCTGTCATCAGCAAAGCGGAGCTCCTCTACGGTGTCGAAGTGTCTCCGCGCCGTCGGCAGGACGATGCGGCGGTACAGATGTTTCTCCGCCACGTCGAGGTCCTGGACTTCCCTGACCAGGCAGCAGCCCACTATGCGAGGATCCGAGCCGATCTCAAACGCAAAGGCTCACCGATCGGAGCGAGCGATTTGTTGCTGGCCGCGCACGCCCTCGCTCTGGACCTGATCGTGGTGACAAACAACACCCGGGAATTCAACCGCGTGCGAGGCCTGCACATCGAGAACTGGAGCCTCGCCGCTTCCTGAACCGCTCATCCCCGAACGCCAGATCGAGACCTCCGTAGTCCTGGCCAATCCGCACCTGAACGAAAACTGAACAGCCGCCCTCAGGCATCCCGGCCTTCTCTGCTTGACATCTTCCGCTCCAGCTAGCAAACTTCGCCTACGGGAAAAAGTCCCCCGCAAGACCCCGCATTCGCGAAGCGAGGAAGGGCATTTGACAGGACAGCAGGCAAGCCGCGTGACCTATACTCTGGATTCCTCGCTGGACAGCGTGAATAAAGTCGAGCAGACCGCCGAGCAGTTGGCCCGCAAAGCGGGTGTCGATGAAGACGAAATTTTCCGCATCTCCATGGCCGTCCGCGAAGCCGCAGTCAACGCGGTGCTCCACGGAAATGCGTACGATCCGGAAAAACGCATGACCGCATCGTTCGAAAATACCGGCTCGTCGCTGGTCATCCGCATTACCGACGAAGGCAAGGGCCTCGACCCCGCCACGCTGCCCGATCCCCTCGCGCCGGAAAACCTGCTGCGCGGCTCCGGTCGCGGCATCTTCCTCATTCGCTCCTTTATGGATGAGGTACACTTCAAGCAACTGCACCCCGGAACCGAGCTGACGCTGATCAAACATCTTGGAACCGCTCCAACCGGTGCCTAACTTCCCCGCGCTACAAGTTTTCCAAGGAGGAATTTCTCGTGAGCATGAAAATCAGTACTCGTCAGGTAGACGGGGTAACGATTCTTGATCTCGGCGGCCGGATCACCCTCGGCGAGGGAAGCGTGCAGTTGCGTGATTCGGTCCGTGACCTGCTCGCCAAAGGCCAGAAGAAGATTCTGCTGAACCTCGGCGAAGTGAACTACATCGACAGCTCCGGCATCGGCGAACTCGTCAGTGCCTATACCACCGTCCGCAACCAGGGCGGCGAGCTGAAACTGCTCAACCTGACACGCAAGGTCCACGACCTGCTGCAGATCACCAAGCTCTACACCGTCTTCGATGTGAAGGATGACGAGGCCAGCGCCATCGCCTCCTACGCACACGCCTGATCATCGGTGAATGACGGAGAAAAGGCTGCCGCCGGGCAGCCTTTTTCTCTTGAGCGCCGCACCAGCCCTCCGAAAACAGGCCGGGCCTTGAGCCGCGCACCACGCAAACCGGCTAGGAACGCGTTTGTCTGCGATTTCCGATCCACCCCGCGATCCACGCGAGCAGAAACCCATAGCAAAGGGTCCAGATCGCGTGGTTCTGCGCGGAGCCGACCCCATCTGCAGCAACCACGAGTACCAGGGTGCTGACGACCATCGCCGCTTGTGCCGGCAACGACCGGATGGAACTCGCGCGGCGGCCCTTTGAGGAGGTGGCTTGCCACCGTCGTCCAGACCATCCCGCAAACCATCCGAGAATGTAGCCGCAACAGAAACCCTCCGTCGGGTGCCGGCGCGCACCACCGTGGCGCTCTGTCAGGACCAGCAGGATGGCGAGAACCAGAACCACGATCGCGGTCTGTCCCCAGAGCGTCCTGATGAACTCAGACCGAAGGCTGACGGCGAGGTCTCTGGCAAGCAACAGCCAGAGCTCTGCTTTGGACCTCGATGCCTGTTCAAGATCCTCGAAGTTCTGCAGCATCTCTGCCCGGTGCTGCTGCAAATACGGGCGCGGATAGAGTTCCAGAAGCAATCCATAGATTGCCAGCGATCGCGACGTTCTGCTCGGTTCGCCCTGCGCCATGAGGGGAGGGGGGGTGGGCATCAACCACCGCAGCCAATAGCCGCTTATTTCTGTTCCAGCCCGCGATCCTTCAGCATCGCTCCGATCTCCGGAGCGCGCCCGCGCCAGTTCGCATACATCGTGGCCAGATTCTCCGTGTTGCCGCGCGACAGCACCATGCGCCGGAAACGATCGCCGTTGGCGCGCGTCAGCCCGCCGTTCTCTTCGAACCACTGGTACGCGTCGTCGTCCAGCATCTCTGTCCACTGGTAAGCGTAGTAACCCGCCGCGTAGCCGTTCGACCAGATGTGCAGGAAATAGGTCGAGCGATACCGCGGCGGCACGGCAGCCAGCGCCACGTTCGACCTCTCCAGCGCTTCCTTTTCGAAGTCATCCGCGTTTTGGAGCGGACTTCCCGCCGGCAGCGTGTGCCATTGCATATCCAGCATCGACGCCGCCAGCAGCTCCGTGAGCGAATATCCCTGGTTGAAGTCGCGAGCCTTCAGGAGTTTCGCCTCCAGCTCCGCCGGCATCGCCTCGCCCGTCTTGTAATGCTTCGCGTAATGCTGGAAAACCTCGGGATAGGTCGCCCAGTGCTCGTTGAACTGCGATGGAAACTCAACGAAATCCCGCGGAACCGACGTTCCCGCCAGAGTCGGATATTTCACGTTGCTCAGCATCCCGTGCAGCGCGTGCCCAAATTCGTGGAACATCGTCCGCACATCGTCGGCGCTGATCAGCGCGGGCTCTCCCGGCGCGGGCTTCGGCAAATTCGCCACGTTGTAAACCACCGGCAGATCGCCCAGCAACTGACTCTGCTCCACAAAGCTCGACATCCACGCGCCGCCGTTTTTGTTGTCGCGCTTGAAATAGTCGCAGTAGAAGAGAGCCAGCGGCTTGCCGTTCGCGTCGTTCACCTCGAAGACCCGCACATCCGGCTGCCACACCGGGATGTCTTTCCGCTCGCTGAACGTGAGCCCGTACAGCAGATGCGCGGCGTAGAAAACGCCGTTCTCCAGCACGTTGTTGATCTCAAAATAGGGCTTCACCTGCGATTCGTCCAGATCGTACTTCGCCCTGCGCACCTGCTCGGCGTAGAAGTTCCAGTCCCATGGCTGGAGCTGGAATCCACCCTGCTGCGCGTCGATGACCGCCTGAATGTCTTTGCCCTCGGCCTGCGCCTTCGCGGTGGCCGCCGGAATCAGCTGATTCAGAAAATGCAGCACAGCATCCGGCGTCTTCGCCATCTGGTCTTCCAGCTTCCACGCGGCATAGGAATCGAAGCCCAGCAGCTTCGCCTTCTCCGCGCGCAGCTGCGCCAGTCGCGCCACAACAGGCCGCAGATCGTCGCCCGGCTGCTCCGCTCGCGTCCAGCCCTTCTCGAACAGTGCCTGGCGCGTGGCGCGATCGGTCAGCCCGGTCAGAGCCGGCTGCTGCGTCGTGTTCTGCAGCGGAACAACATAGCCTTCCACCTTCCGCGCCGCCGCTGCCTGGGCCGCTGCCGCAATCTGCGCATCGGTCAAACCGGCCAGCGCGGACCTATCCGTCGTCACGTAGGCAGCTTTCTTCGTAGCCTCCAGAAGACCGCGGCTGAACTCATCATCCAGCTTCGATTCTTCTTCGTTCAGCTTCTTCAGTTTTTCCTTGTCCGCGGCGCTCAGCGCGGCCCCGGCATGCACAAACTGGTCGTAGACAATCTCCACCAGCCGCAGGCTCTCCGCATCAAGGTGCAGCCGGTCACGCGTCTGATACACCGTGCGGACCCGCGCAAACAATTTTGGGTTCAGATAGATCGCGTCGCGGTGCGCGGCCAGCTTCGGCGCCAGCTCCCGCTGCACATTTTGCAGATAAGGATTGGTATTCGCGCCGGTCACCGCATTGAGTGCCGCTTGAGCCCGCTGCAGCAGCTGCCCGGTCTTTTCCATCGCGACCAGGGTGTTTTCCAGCGTTGGCGCCGCAGGATTGTTGGCAATAACCAGCATCTCCCTTTCCTGCTCGGCCATGCCCGCTTCCATCGCCGGCTGATAATCCGAATCCCGGATGCGATCGAAGGGCGGCGCGTGGAAAGGCAACGGGCTCGGCGAATAAAACGGATTCTCCGGTCCGAATCCTGCGGTCTGAGCGGTCAGTGTCAGGTCAGCCATGAATAGAACAGTTGCAGCCAGCGCGGCAGAAAACAGAGTCCTGCGATTCAAATGGATGTCCTCGCGGCGAACTTGCATTGTACCGCCGGGGAAGTCGACCCGTGTCATACCGTCCCTCCTCAATTCTGTTGCTTTTGCGAGAACCCTTCGTAAGATAGAGCCACTAACCACCCACATCATGCGCAAATCCCACGCCGTTCCTCTCACTCTTCTGGCTGCTGCTGCCTTCACCGTTTCGACCGGTTGCGACCACCCGACCCAGGTCCGCAACTGCGTGGACCAGCAGGGTCGCATTGTGCCTGACAACAGCTGCAATCATGCGGCCGGCGGAGGAGGCGGCGTCCCCGTCCCCTATCGCTACGTCTACGGCGGAGCCAGCGGCGGCCACATCGGCGATACCGTAGTCGGCGGCTCCTCCGAACCGGAAGCCAACGCGCGAGTCGTGTCGGGAGATACCGGCGAGGTGGTGCGCGGCGGCTTTGGCGGTGAAGGCGGCGACGGCCACGGCGGTGAAGGCGGCCACGGCGGAGGCGAGTAGTGAATCTTCATACCACTCGTGGGAGCGAAAATGCGTAAATCGAATACAGTTTCGGTGGCGCTCTTGGCCGCGGTGGCTGCAACCGGCGTTTCCGGCCGGAGTGCCTGCCCTGACAGCGCACCGGTCCTTTCCGTCGCGCTGGAAACGAACGAGCGCGGAGGATTCGGGCAAACCGTCGAACCGTATTGGCCCCTGGCGCTTGTCGCGGCTGGTTTCCTACTTCTCAGTCGGTTCGGCGGAGGCGAGTAGTGCAGCGCCATCGCATTCTGACGCGCCCGGACTGGCAGAAAAGAGTCGAACAGGTCGGCCTCACCTATCACACCGTCGCCGGCCAAACCTATTGGGACGAATCGACGTACTGGGAATTCTCCGCGGCGGAGATCGATACCATCGAAGCCGCTACCGCCGAGCTGCAGCAGATGTGCCTCGCCGCCGGAGACTTCATCCTCGAGAACAACCGCCTCGATGCCCTCCGCATTCCGCCCGCTGCCGCAGCGCGCATCCGTGAGACGTGGAACTCCGAACCTCCGGCGCTGTACGGCCGTATGGATCTGGCTTACGACGGACACAACCTCAAGCTGCTCGAGTACAACGCCGACACGCCGACCTCCCTGGTCGAAGCCTCCGTCGCACAGTGGTACTGGCTCGAAGAGTGCTACCCCGAAGCCGATCAGTTCAATTCCATCCACGAGCACCTCGTGGCCAAATGGAAGGACCTCGCCGGCTACGTTCATCCACCCGTTTGTTTTGCCTGCGAGTCCTGCGACGAGGACTGGATGACCATCACTTATTTGCGCGACACGGCGCAGCAGGCAGGCCTCCAGACCGCGGCGCTCGCCATGCCGGAGATCGGATGGAATCCCGCGCTGCATCGCTTTGTCGATGGTGCGAATCGGCCTGTGGAAACCATCATGAAGCTCTATCCATGGGAATCCATCCTCGCCGACCGCTTCGGCCCTCACGCTCTCGAAACCATGGGCGCGACGCAGTGGATCGAGCCCATCTGGAAAATGCTCTGGTCGAACAAGGCGCTACTGGCCATCCTCTGGGAGATGTATCCTGGCCATCGCCTGCTTCTGCCTGCCTGTCTCGACAGCCCGCGTGACCTCGACGCATGGGTGCGTAAGCCATTGTTAGGGCGCGAAGGCGCCAACGTCACCGTGAATCTGAACGGCATCACCGTTGAGGACACGAGCGGCCGCTACGCCGCTGGCGGCTTTGTCTATCAGCAGTATGTCGATTTGGCTGCAGGCGGCGCGTCCCGCATGATCCTCGGCAGCTGGCTCGTCGATGGAGAACCCTGCGGCATGGGCATTCGCGAGCCCGACGGCTACGTGACCAACAACACCAGCCGCTTTGTGCCGCACCTTTTTCGTTAGCGCTTCAGCAGATCCACCAGCTCGTCCGCATTCGTCACGCGAAAATAGGGCGCGAGCGCCGGATGCTTCCGCTCTACGGCGCGATACATTTCCCATGCCACTTTGCGATAAGAAAAATGACCTTGCGGCGCCGAGCGCAGTTCCGAGATATAGAGCGCCTCGGCAAAATCCATCTTGAACAGCGCGCGATTCTTCGTGGCCAGCGGCAACACATACCGCGCAGACTCCGCCGCTTCCGGAGCAGAACCAGTGGCCAGCGCCGCAGACGCCGTATGAGCAGCTTGCATCGTCTCCTCGTAGAGCGATTGCACGCCCGCTTCCGGAATGCCTTCGGGAATTGCGTAACCATGCGCCGAAGTGAATCCCTGCAACACCTGGACGCAACGCCGATGCCGATGCATATCGCGGAAACCACCGATGTCCATGAGAATGTCGAAGCGCAATGCCTGGCCGGCCGAGAACTCGCGCAGCAGCTCGTCGTGAGGCCCGCGATGCCGAACGCCCAGTTCGATGACCTCGTTGCGCCGAGCCTCGTCGAGGGCAGCAACGTGGCGCCGAATCTGCCGATAGGGATGATGACATTGGCCGTAGAGCAACGTGGTCGCCAGGTCGACCTCGAGCGCATCGGCATCGTCCACCAGATCGACCAGCGGCGCCGCTTCGATCGCCTCACCCCGCAGCAATTCTGCCGCGGCTTGACCCAATTCCTGACGCGTGCGGGTTTGGTAGTCGTTCACAGCCGCGTACTTCACCAGGGTCGGCGCGGTCTTCACCTCGCGCGTCAGCAGCGCCGCGGCGCGCTCGCCCAGCGCCGGATCGAGAGCAGCAATGTCGCGCTGCAGGGCGGCGAAGTCCTCGGCGTGAACATTCCACGCAGGTCCTGTAGCCGCAGCCTGCAGACGCACGCCGAGCTGGCGAATCTCGGCCACAGGACTCGAAAGCAGCCGCGAAACCTGCGTCTCCAGCGTCCGCGCGTTCACAATCTGTCCCAGCGAAGTGTTGGTCGCCAGCGGAAGCAGATAACGCGCCACGTCGAACGCCCGAGCTTTCAGCGTGCGCTCGTACGTCTCCTGCTTCATCTCCTCTGGTTTTGCGATCTGACCCTTCAGCGACCCAAGAACCGCCTCAAAAACGCCATGGTATCCGGCAAAAAGCTGCTCGACCGTCTCGCGATATCGATCCGCCGACGCAGCATCGCCGCCAAAATCCGGCATGTACCAGCCGCTCTTGCGGAAATTCTGGTACCGCGTCGAACGCTCCTGCCCATCCCAGCGCTGCTCGTCCACCAGCACGATCGCGGCCAGCAGCGACAGCCTCTCGACCGCGAACGCTACATGCGCCAGATCGGCGATCGAGCGATGCCCGTACTGGAAATAGAAGGTGTTCAGGAACTGCTCGGCCCGCTGGCTGCTGATCTCGCGCAGCGACTCCTTCATCGACAGGGCGGAGCGCGAGTACTTCGCCATCGCATAGGCCAGCACTTCGGGATCCGCCCCATGCACCGCAAAGACTTCAGTCTGGTCGTTGCGGCTTTCAGGGGCCGCGGGCGTCTCGGTCGTGGCGGGAGGAGTCTCGGTCATGGAGGGCATGCAGGAATGCTAAACCCCGAGCTTGCGGAAAATCGCGCCCACCCGCATCTCGGAAGTCACCCACGTTTCGACCATCGTTATGTGCCTGCAAAGAAAGAACGGGTACCATGAGGAGTGTTTTGGACGGACGCTCGCAGACGGACGTCTGCCGGAATGGTCCCGGTGCATGAATAAGATTCTTTCCACCACTGAGCATCGTCCGTGGCCCGTCCCAAAATCACCCTGGGTCATGACCCAGCGCTGGAACGATCTCTTGTTCGCCCATTGGCCTCTGCCCGCCAGCGAACTGACACACCTGCTGCCCGAAGCATTGACCGTTGACACCTTCGACGGTTCGGCCTGGGTCGGCGTCGTGCCCTTCTGGATGGACCAAATCAGGATGCGCGTCCTGCCGCCGATTCCTGGCGCCAACCGCTTCCCCGAGCTCAATCTGCGGACTTACGTGCGCGAGAGGCACACCAACCAGCCTGGCGTCTATTTCTTCTCGCTCGATGCGGCCAGCGCCCTCGCAGTCTCGGCGGCGCGGCTTTTTTACCGGCTGCCCTACTACTGGGCGCGCATGAAGATCGAGTCGGATGAAAATCGCGGGTTCCATTACAGCAGCGACCGTCTGCTGAGCCGTCATCCCGCGCATTTCCGGGCCCGCTATCGCAGCCTGGGCAAGCCCTGCGTCAAAGGCGGCATCGAGAGCTTCCTCACCGATCGTTACGCGCTCTTCACCATGACTCGCCGGGGCGAGGTGGGGCGCGTCAACATCCACCATTTGCCGTGGCCACTGGAATTGGCCGAGGCGGAATTCGAGGTCAACGATCTGCCCGAGGCGCATGGCATCCGGCTGCCCGATACCAAACCTCTGCTGCAATACAGTCGCGAGCTGACGGTTTACATCTGGTCTCTGGAGGCGCTGGGGTCACCGGCAACGCGCCGCGCCACCGCGCCCATGCCCGCCGGTCCGTAGATCCGTACCAGCTGTCGGATGAACGCGCAAGCACCCAATTCCAGCCCCCGAAAGCTTGCGGTAGGCTGGAACCATGTCATCACTGCAGGGAAGGACGGCACTGGTCACCGGGGCCTCACAGGGAATCGGACGCGCGTGCGCGCGTGCGCTGGCCGCTGCCGGCGCAAAGGTTGCGCTCGCAGCGCGCAACGAGGCCAAACTCAACGAAGTAGCGGCCGAGATTGCCGCGGCTGGCGGGGCCGCGGCGGTCTTCACGCTCGACATTGCGAGCGAAGAATCCATCAAAAGCTGCGCGAAAGCTGCCATCGCTCATTTCGGCAGCGTCGAAATTCTCGTCAATAATGCCGGCATCACGCGCGATACGCTCGTCCTGCGCATGAAGCGCGCCGACTGGGATGATGTGCTGCAGACTAACCTGACCGGCACGTTCCTCATGACTCAGGCGGTGCTCAGTCCCATGTTGAAGGCGCGCTGGGGTCGCATCCTCAACATCTCGAGTGTCGTCGGCGAAACTGGCCAGGCGGGTCAGGCCAACTACGCGGCCAGCAAGGCAGGGCTCATCGGCCTGACCAAATCGCTGGCCCGCGAGCTGGCTTCGCGCAACATCACGGCAAACGCCATCGCTCCCGGCTACATCGAAACCGCGATGACCGCTGTGCTGGACGAAAAGCAGCGCGAGGCGATGCTGGCCCACATTCCTCTGGGACGCGCCGGGACCGATGCCGACATTGCCAACGCCGTCCGTTTCCTCGCTTCCGATGATGCCGCCTACATTACCGGCCACGTGCTCGATGTCAACGGCGGCATGTACATGGGATAAAGAAATCGGGCCATTCGTCTACCATCGTATTGTGGCGATGAAAATTCTTACCGCCGACGAGATGCGCACCGTCGATCGCGTGACGACCGAGCGCTTTGGTGTCGCCTCGCTCGACCTGATGCTTCGTGCGGGAACAGCCGTCGCGGCTTTCATCCTGCGTGAATTCCCTGATCGCCGGCACATTGCTGTGCTTTGCGGCAAAGGCAACAACGGCGGCGACGGTTTTGTCGCCGCGCACCGTCTGGCCGTCGCTGGTTGCGCCACCCAGGTGCTGTTGCTCGGAAATCCCGCAGATCTTAAGGGCGACGCGAAAACCGCGTTCGACAAGATGGCAGCAACGTTTCGGCGGCTGGATAATCCCGATCCCGTCTTTGTTCCGGATGAAGCTGCCTTGGGGACACCTCAGGTTGAAGAGCTGCTGGGCTCAGCTGCCCTGCTCATCGACGCAGTCGTTGGCACCGGATTCAAACCGCCTCTTCGTGGAGTCGCCGCTGCCCTCCGCGATCGCATCAACGCGCTGAAGATGCCGATTGTTGCTGTCGATCTGCCTTCCGGATGGGATGCCGATTCGCGCATGTTCACGGCTGAAGGCGCATTTCGCGCCAATGCGGTGGTCACTTTCACCGCGCCTAAATTGGCGCACATGTCCGGCAACCTTACCGGCAGCGCCACCGGACCCATCGTGGTCGCGCCCATTGGTTCGCCGGACCAGGCTATCGAGTCGGCAACCAATCTCACGTGGGCTGGCTCCTCGCAATCCATCACCCAACAGCCACGCGCAGCCGACTCCAACAAAGGCCTTTACGGCCACGTGCTCATCGCTGCAGGTGGACGCGGCAAGTCAGGGGCTGCTGCCATGGCCTCGCTCGCGGCGTTGCGGGCGGGAGCCGGCCTGGTTACGGCGGCCGTGCCTGCATCCATCCTGCCCTCTGTCGCTGCGATCACGCCGGAGCTGATGACACTGCCGCTGAAAGAAGGCGCTGCCGGCGAGATCGACCCATCGAACCTCGAACCCGATTCGCTGCGCCGGCTCACCGAACGAGCGACGGTCATCGTCATGGGACCTGGGATGGGACCTGAGCCGGAAGAATTCGTCCTTGGACTGATGGAGAAAACCCAATTGCCTCTGGTCCTCGACGCGGACGCGCTCAACATTCTGGCCAAACACGCCGATAAACTCGATGGCTGGGGACGTACCGTCGTCCTTACTCCGCATCCCGGCGAAATGGCGCGCCTCGCCGGCATCAGTACGAAAGAAGTGCAGGAGAACCGAGAGCCGCTGGCGCGCGCATTTGCGAGGAAGCACAATGTGACAGTCGTGTTAAAAGGCTGGCGCACGCTGATTGCGCATCCCGACGGCCGCATCGCAATCAACACGACGGGCAATCCTGGAATGGCGAAAGGCGGCAGCGGCGACATCCTCACGGGCATTGTTGCAGCCCTGTTGGCGCAATATCCGGACCATCCAGGCGAAGCCGTCGAGGCCGCGGTCTACCTTCACGGGCTCGCCGCCGACTTCGCCCTGCGCGAGCAGGATGAGCACACCCTCCTCGCCACCGACACGGTCGCTCATCTTTTTCGCGCTTTTCACTTTCGCTCATGGGACGAAGCGGGATATGTTTGGGTGGGGGGAATTCCTTCCTCCGCGGTGAGGGCGAAATGACGCAAACGGCGGATCTGAAAATGCATCAGTTCGAGAGCCACAGCGGCAAGGAAACCATCGCCGTGGGTCACCGCATTGCCGAGTTGCTCGTGCCGCCAAAGTTCCTCATCCTGCGCGGCGATCTCGGCGCCGGCAAGACTACGCTCGTGAAGGGCATCGCCGAAGCGCTCGATGCCGCCGAGCCCGACGAGGTCACCAGCCCGACGTTCACACTGATCCACGAATACGAAGGCACGCGCACGGTGGACGGGCACAAGGAACCGGTGATGCTCTATCACCTGGATCTGTATCGCATCCAGAACGAGCGGCAGCTCGATTCCCTCGGCCTCGATGAGCTCGTCGGCCCCGCCAGTATCGTCCTGGTCGAATGGGGTGAAAAATTTCCCAGCGTAGTCAAACGCAGCCAGGGCGAGATTGAAATGCGAGCCACCGGCGGCGACACGCGCAGTATCACGCTCACGCTGAAAGACTGAAGGGCCAGCCCGCGGTCCTGGCGATCACGACCACATCTCCGCAAATCAGAAGTGGTGAATCGTCTCTGGCTGAGGAACTTCTACCGGCCGTGCTGCTTCGCGTTCCAGAGACCGACTCACCAGATCCCTTGAGCCCAGGCCGACCGCCAGCGACAGCGCAAAAACGATCCCGCCGAAGAGAATCCCGAACCCCAGCTCAACAATCGCTCCGCCCAGCGCCAGGTGATCGAGCACCATCGCACCGGTCAGCACCAGAATCATCCAGCGCACGCCCATGCTCAGCAGACGCGCGTAGCTCAGATTGAGGTTGACTCCCGTAATCAGCACGCTGCGCGACACAAACCGCGCCAGCACATTGCCCGCCAGCAGCAGGATCGCCGCTCCCACCACGCGGGGAACGTAGCCGAGAATCCACGCGGAGAGAATATTCTCCGATGTGCCCGCTTCGAAGGCGGAGACACCGACCACGACGCCGGCGATGACAAAACACCAAAAGACGATGCGGCCGATCAGCAGCGAAGGCGTGGCTCGCGGGCTCCATTCGGCCATGGCATTCGCACCGCGCCCCATGCGCTCATCGAAACGAAGCGCGGAAAGGATGCGACTGACCAGGATCGAGAGCAGCCATCCGATGAAAAGGAAAAAGAGGAACGCGACGATGAACGCAAGGATGCCGGGAAGCAGCGTGGCGATCTTGTTCATCACCCGGCCCATCGATGAGTGAAGCGACTGTTCTACCTGCTGCCACATACCCTCTTCTCCTTTCGATCGCTCTACGGATTGAAGCGATCCGGCCATCTCCACCGCGACAGCAGATATGGCTTTTTTTCCTCCCATGCTCGGGCAAACTGCTCCAGACGCTGCTCCGCCGCGGCATTGCTGAGACTGGAAACTTCGCGAACCCAGGACGCAACCCAGCCCAGGTACAGCGGCGTCAGTGCGCCGAGTAAGTGAACGCGGCTGATGGTGCGCAAACGATAAGCCAGCGCAAAGTCGTACACGATGCACGCCCATAAGTCGTCGGGCATGCGGAACTGCTCGGGCGTCAGCCGTGTCAGCCGCCGCAATTCCAGCAACGTGTTCGGCGGCAACAGCAATCGCCAAACTTCGTCCAGGCTCTTCGACCCGAGCAGAAAAGAATCCAGCATCGGCTGCGCGTCGATCGGCTGACCATCCGGTTGGCCATCACTGGCGTTTCCCCAGGCGGGAGCAGCCTGCGATCCGCGAATCCTCTGCCAGTGCGAAGCACACAGGTCCATCTCGTGAAAGATAGAACCCGCGAGCTGCCCCAGTACCGCACTCAGTTCCAGACCTTCCGTCGCCACTTTGTGATGGACGTCGATATGCACCTGGCCGACAGGCACCTGCGAAAACTGCGTCGCCGCCACCGTCACCGGCCACAGCAGTGCATTGCCCGCGCTCTCGGCAAGTGCGCTGACGCGTGCGAGGCTTCCGCACAATGCGCCCGATGCGGCAAACTCGAACGCCAGCGGATAGCGCACTCTCCGGCCGTAAAGCGCCCGGCTCAGAGGGGAAAGAATGCCGCTGTTGATCAGGCCATCGTACCTTCCGGCAGGATAAACGGGCATCGTCAAGCCGCATTGCCGGTCCAGGATTGCATACGTAAATAGCTGGATCGTGTGCGCATCGAGCGCGGCCAGATCGGATCCCAGAACAATACAAACCCGCGCATTCAGCGACGCAGCCAGACTCAGCACGGCGCGCTGGTTTGCTGATACGCCCGACCAGAATTCGCCCTGTGCGGGGGGTGCAAACGGCAGCATCGCCGGCGCAGAAGCATTCGCGGACGGCTCGGCGCTCGCTGCCGACTCGGGGGCGGCTCCGGGCCAGGCAAAAACAAAGCGCAGCGACGAGACGCCCGAGCCCAGCTCCTGAAGGATGCGCCCCGCGCGAGCCCGCAGCTCGTCAGGCGACACGGTTCCGGCGACGCCGACCACCACGTCGGCAGTGCCGATGCGCTCGACCTGCTGCTTTGTTTCCTCCGTGATTTCGACGGCTGCCATGTTCAGCGGCTCAATCCTTCAGTCACAGCGGCAGAGACAACATGCCGTGCAGCGGAATGCGAATCCATCCAGGTCGATTGTTCAGCTCGTAGACCAGCTCATACAGCGCTTTATCGAGCATATAGATGTGCAGAAGAGCCTCAAAGTCCCCGCGCTCCTGCGGAATGATCGGGGAATCTGCGACGGTCTCGCGATAGGCGCGCAGAAATGCTCCGGAGACCAAAGCCTCCCACACGCGTGCCCACGGTTCGAGCTGCGCGAAATCCTCGGGGCGCCGTGTTGTGTACTGGGTGAGTGCCGCAAACGCAGCGTAGCTGAAGGAGCGCAACATTCCGGCCACGTCCTTCAGCGGAGAGTGCTTGGCACGCCGTTCCGCAAGGGGCCGGGCGGGTTCGCCCTCGAAATCCAGGATCACGAAGTCGCTTCTGGAACGAAGCACCTGTCCGAGGTGGTAGTCGCCGTGGATGCGCGTCCAGAGCCCGGTGTTCTTCAAAGACGGCAGCGTGCGAAAGTTCGCCAGCAAAGCGCCGCGGCGGCTGAGCGCCAGACCTGCCTGCTCGACGGTGTCTTCCGGCAGCCGCGAAAGATTCGTTTTCAGCAGATCGAATGCGTGCGCTGCATTTCCGATGAGCTGGTCGCGCAGCGATTCCAGTTCGCTGGTTTCCGGCTGGTGGACCGTGAACGCCGCGTCCCGACCCGATGCCAGAGCCAGGTGCATTTCCGCGGTGCGCAGGCCCAAAATCGCCGCTGCATCCAGATACAACGCAGCATGCTCACGCGCCGCCGCATGCACCTCGCCCGGTTCTGATGTCCCCGCCGAAATAACGGGAGACTTCAGCGGCGCGGTGCCCTCGTAATAGCGATCCAGTTCCTCCAGTGTCCACTGCCAGCCATCGCCCTCGTTCTGCACCAACCCCTGCAGCAGGGCGACCGTCGTCGGCTCCTGGTCGGCGCGCCGGGCTTCAATCGATCCACCAAAGGGCGGAATGTTGGGAAACTTTGCGTCCTCAGTAAGAAACCGCCCGATCTCCACGTCGGGATTCTGGCCAGGCTGCTGGCGTCGAAACAGCTTCATGATCAGCCGGTCGCCGAAGATGGCCGAAGTATTGCTTTGCTCTGCGCTGCTGACGCGCGCTGTCAGCGGCTGCGTGCCTCGCAGGTTCGCGAGAACCGAACTCGGCAGCCCAGCCAGAGTTCCGTTGCGGGTGCGCAGTTCCTGCCCGTTTACGAGAATTTCCAGCAGCGCCGCCGGTGCGCTCCCCTGCAGCCCTTCATAGAGAACTCCCGCCAGCGTTGCCGATCCTGCCGTGGCCAGAATCTGACTTGGCGTCGATTCCCGAACCCCATTTGCCGCCTCGCCGAAGCTCATCGCCATACACAAGAGCCAGGTGTCCGATTCGCCCTCGACATAGTCGACGCTCACCCAGATCAGCGCGCATCGATGCTCATCGAACAGCACCGAGTCCGCGATCTTCGCGCGAACGATATTCTTCGACTTGCTTCCGAACCATCGCTGCCGCTGCAAATACGCCGGCAGCAGGCTCTCCAGACGCCGTACGCCGTCTCCGGAGAGAACGCTCTGCCAGTCCTGCTCATTCTCCACATAGAAGGCTTGTTCTCCGTTGACTGCGGAGACGCTTTCCGTCGCCGTCATCGATGGCTGAATCTCCAGCCACAAAAACCCATACGGACCCAGCGTCAGCGAATAGGGGGCTTTGGTGATGGGCGGAAACTCGACATAGCCCAGCATCTCGACCGGAGTCATGCCTTCCATCCCTGACAGATCAAGCTGGACCGGCTGCGCAAAGCGCGACAGGTTCGCCACGCAGAGCACCGTCTCGTCCTGATATTGCCGGATGTAAGCGAGGATCTTGCGATTGGATGCCTCAAGGAAGCGGAGCGAACCCCGCCCAAAAACCTGAAAGAGCTTGCGCAGCGCGATCATGTTGCGCATCCAGTTCAGCAGCGACGAAGGGTCGTCCTGCTGCGCCTCGACATTGATCGCCTCGTAGCCCCAAACCGGATCCATGATGACCGGGCTGTAGAGCTTCGCCGGATTCGCTCGTGAAAATCCTGCATTGCGATCCGGAGTCCACTGCATGGGCGTGCGCACGCCATTCCGATCGCCCAGATAGATGTTGTCTCCCATGCCGATCTCGTCGCCGTAATAGAGGATGGGCGTTCCCGGGAACGAAAACAGAATGCTGTTGAGCAGTTCGATGCGCCGCCGATTGTTGTCGAGCAGCGGAGCCAGGCGGCGCCGAATGCCAATGTTGATCCGCATCCGCGGATCGGCGCTGTAGGCCAGATACATATAGTCGCGCTCATCGTCCGAAACCATCTCCAGCGTCAGTTCGTCGTGGTTGCGCAGAAACAAACCCCATTGGCAGTTATCCGGAATCGCCGGCGTCTGCGCCATGATGTCCGTGATGGGCAGTCGATCCTCCTGGCGCAGCGCCATGTAGATGCGCGGCATCAGCGGAAAATGAAACGCCATGTGGCATTCATCGCCGTCGCCAAAATAGGGCCGGACATCGGTAGGCCACTGGTTCGCTTCCGCCAGCACCATCCGCCCCGCGTAGCCCGCATCGATAGCCGCGCGTATGGCCTTGATCACGGCGTGCGTTTCGGGCAGATTCTCGCAGTTGGTTCCATCGCGCTCGACAAGATACGGAATCGCGTCGATACGCAGCGCGTCCACGCCCATATCCAGCCAGTAGCGCATCACACGCAGCACTTCTTCCAGAACCTCGGGATTGTCGTAATTCAGATCCGGCTGGTGCGAGAAAAATCGGTGCCAATAGTATGCCTGCGCCACCGGATCCCATGTCCAGTTCGATTTCTCCGTATCGGTAAAAATGATGCGCGCATCTTTGTACTTCTGATCGGTGTCGCTCCACACGTAAAAATTGCGCTCGCTCGATCCCGCTGGCGCGTGGCGCGCTCGTTGAAACCATGGATGCTGATCGGAGCTGTGATTGATGACCAGCTCGATCATCACCTGCAGGCCACGATCGTGCGCAGCATTCAGAAAATTCTGGAAATCCTCGAGCGTTCCGTAACTCGGGTGCACGCTCATGTAATCCCCAATGTCATAGCCGTCGTCGCGCAAAGGCGAAGGAAAGAACGGCAGCAGCCACAGGCAGGTCACGCCGAGATCCTGCAGATAGTCGAGCTTCTCCATCAATCCCTGGAAATCTCCCAGGCCATCGTTGTTGCTGTCGCTGAATGCCTTGACGTGCACCTCGTAGATCACCGCGTCCTTGTACCAGAACGGGTCGGCAACGCTGCCTGCTTTGCGAACGATGGTCTTGATTTCGGGCATGGAATCCTGAGCACTCACTGGTAGTAATCGAAGTCCTTTTCAGAACGAACTTTGCGCAGCACGCGGAAGATATGCGCCGGGATCCTGTCAGGCGCAAGCTCGACGTAGTTACGCGACCCCTGCCACAAATAACGAAGCCCGGTGAGCTGATCGAAGACCTGGAAGCTTTCATCGGCGCGCAGCTTCAGCCGATCGAGATCGAGCGTCACCCATCCTGCCTGCGTGTGAAATGAATCAAGATTCACGACCGTCAGCACCAGGTTATTGCCATCGCGGCTCGATTTGCTGTACGCGATGAAATAGGGGTTGTCCGTCGGATGAAAGACAAGATCATGATTCGCATGCAGCGCCGGATTTTCGCGACGTGCGCGATTGATGGTCGCGATGGTTCCCGCGATGCTCTGTGGCGCGTCAAGATCCCAGTGGCGAATCTCATACTTCTCCGAGTTGAGATACTCCTCACTGCCCGGCCGCAGCGGCTTATTCTCTCCCAACTCGTACGCGGGCCCGTAAATGCCGTAGTTCGGTCCCAGCGTCGCGGCCAGCACGATGCGGCTCAGAAACGCCGGACGCCCGCCAATCTGCAGAGTCTCGTGAAGAATGTCGGGCGTATTGGGCCACAGATTGGGCCGCATGAATTCGCGCACCCGTGTCTGCGTCAGCTCGGTGAAGTACTCCGCTATCTCCTGCCTGGTATTGCGCCACGTGAAGTAGGTGTAGGACTGCGAGAATCCCAGCTTCGCCAGCCGCTGCATCACGCGCGGCCGCGTGAACGCTTCAGCCAGAAACAGGGCGTCGGGATACTCCCGCTTCAGTTCAGCAAGCACCCACTCCCAGAATGGAAATGCCTTGGTGTGGGGGTTATCGACGCGGAAGATGCGCACTCCCTGCTCCAGCCAGAAGACAAACACGTCGCGCAGTGCGTCCCACAACCCCTGCCAGTCGCTGCTCTCGAAATCGAGTGGATAGATGTCCTGGTACTTCTTGGGGGGATTCTCGGCGTATTGAATCGTCCCGTCCGCGCGGTGCTTAAACCACGCAGGGTGCTGCGTGACCCACGGATGATCCGGCGAACACTGGAACGCGATATCCAACGCCAGTTCGATGCCTTTTGCCGCTGCCGCGCGCAACAGGCTCTGAAAGTCCTTCAGCGTTCCCAGCTCCGTATGAATCGCCGTGTGGCCGCCCTGTTTCGAACCAATCGCCCACGGACTGCCCGTGTCCCCCGGCTCGGCGGTCGTCGCATTGTTCTTGCCCTTGCGAAAGCTTTTTCCGATCGGATGAATCGGCGGCAGGTAGAGCACATCGAATCCCAGCCGCTCGACATAATCGAGACGCGCCTCGCAATCCTTAAACGTTCCGTGCCGCCCCGGGTCCGTCGCTGTCGAGCGCGGAAACATCTCGTACCAGGCGGAATACCGTGCCCTTTCGCGGTCCACCGTCACCCGCAGTTCCCGCTCGTAGCGCGTCTCCATCGCCGGATCGAGATACAACGCCATCATGGTTGCCAGCGCCGGATCGAGAGCCGCGGTCTGCGCTGCAGGCAAATCGTCAGTCGCTCGCAACTGGGCCGCCCAGCGCCGCAACGCGTCCGCATCGTCGCGCCCGGCGCGCACGGCGGCTTCCTCTACCAACTGCGCCCCATGCAACAGATCGACGCGGATGTCCTGGCCCGCGCCAATCCTTTTCTCCAGATCGCTTCGCCAGGTATCGAAGGGGTCGATCCATCCGGCCACGGTGTACAGGTATTCGCCCACCCGCTCAACCGAAAACCTGGCTCGCCAGCGATCGTTGCCCAGCGGCAGCATGGGAACCATGGTCCAGCTGGCCACTTCGCAGTAGCGAAACAGCAGGCGCGCGGCAACATGGTCGTGTCCATCCGCGAAGACATCGGCTTCGACCTCGACCGGGTCACCGATGATGCGTTTGATGGCAAAGCGCCCGGCATCGATCTCCGGGTCAACGCTTTCGATTACGACGCGCTTCCGTCCATCTGCGGGTTTCTGCATGGTTTCGATTAGCTCTCCGGCAGGCCGTCAGCGCCAGGCGCCTGGCCGCACCCTGGCCCAGATGCGAATTCCAGTGCGCACGCTAGTTAGCGAGATTATACGAAGACAAAAGCACAATTCCGCTTATGTGATTGGATGCCAGCAGGCCGGGTTGCCGTGACAGGTACTGCGCACTCACGTCTCAGTTGTCCGGCAGAATGCTGGACTCTTCCGAGGTACGGAGCCGCACCAGCCGGTCGATGGTGTACGGAGCCCGTTGCGTGGCGGCGTGATAGTGACGGACCTGCAGCTCGCCCAGCAGCCCCAGCGCCAGCAACTGCGTTCCCGCGATAATCATCACACCCGCGATCACGAACAGCGGTCCGTGCTCATCCATGACGTGCTGATGCGTGATCAGCTTCAGCGCCAGCAGGAAGACCGATATGCCGCCCCCGCCAAAAATCCCCAACGCGCCCAGCAGGCCGAAGAAATGCAGCGGGCGCGTCATGTATTTCAGCAGGAAGCGGATCGTCATCAGGTCGAAGAAAACACGGAACGTCCGGCCGATACCGTAATGCGACTTTCCGCCCGCCCGATTCACGTTCGTGATCGGCACTTCGCAGATGCTCGCGCCGTACCACGACGCCAGCGCCGGGATGAACCGATGCATCTCGCCATAGAGAGGGATATTGTGAATCACCTCACGCCGGTACGCCTTGAACGTCGTGCCGAAGTCATGAATGTCCACGCCGGAGAGCTTCGCCATCAGCCAGTTGGCACAACGCGACGGGATGCGCCGCATGACGAAATTGTCGATCCGCTCCTTGCGCCATCCACTGACGACGTCGTAGCCCTCTTCCAGCTTCTCCAGGAAAACCGGAATCTCGCCGGGGTCGTGCTGCAGGTCTCCATCCATGGCAAGGATGAATTCGCCCTCGGCATGATCGAACCCGGCCGCCAGCGCCGAGGTCTGCCCGAAGTTTCGCCGAAGTTTCACGATCAGCACGCGGCTGTCGACCGCGGCAATCTCTTCCAGCAATCGGCAGGTGCGATCGTTAGAGCCGTCATCGACAAACACCAGCTCGAACGAATCACCCACGTGCTCCATGACCTCTTTCAGGCGGTCGTAGAGCGTAGTGACGTTTTCTTCTTCGTTATGAAACGGAACGACAATAGAATACTTCGGCATAACCTCTGATTATAGACTTTTGGATGCTCGTGGCCGTGATCCGGCTCAACGATTGTTACGCCCACGTTACTGTTTCAGCAGCTCTGCTGTAACGCGCGCAGCCTCTTCACACGCACTGCGATCGACGTCGCGATGGGTGACAAACCGCACGCTGTGCTGGTATACGGTGCCGGCCAGGATTCCGCGCTGCTTCAGCTTCGCAACCAACGCGTCCCCGTTGCCCTTGTTGGGCAACGTGAAGATCACGATATTCGTCTGTACCGTGTCGAGATCGATCTCCGCGGGCGCCTCCGCAATCGTCTCCGCCATCATGCGCGCGTTGGCATGATCTTCGCTGAGCCGCTTCGGTCCTTCCTCCAGGGCCATCAACCCCGCCGCCGCAAGAATCCCCGCCTGGCGCATCCCTCCGCCCAGCGCTTTGCGAATCAGCCGCGCGCGATCCATCTGCTCATATGTGCCCACCAGCATCGAGCCAACCGGCGCGCCGAGCCCTTTTGACAGGCAGAACATCACCGTGGAGAAACCGCGCGTCAGCTCCTGCACTCCAACCCCCAGCGTCACCGACGCATTAAAGATCCGCGCTCCATCCAGATGAACCGGCAGCCCGCGCTTTTGCGCTCCCTCCCAGATCTCCTCCATCACGGCCAGGGGAGTTATGGTGCCGCCCGCCATGTTGTGTGTGTTCTCGAGTGCGATCAGCCCGGTCGGCGCGCGATGATAATGCTTGCCCGTAATGTGCGGCTCGATGGCACCCCACGTCAGCATGCCGCGCTCCGCCGGGATCGTCCGCAGCTGGCATCCCGAAAACGCAGAGGCCATCGCGATCTCCCACTCCACGATATGGGAACGCGCCTCGCAAATCACTTCCTGTCCGTGCTGCGTGTTCAGGCGAATTGCCGTCTGGTTCCCCATCGTGCCGCTGGGCACAAACAGCCCGGCTTCACGCCCGAAGATTTCTGCGGCCCGAGCCTCCAGACGATTGACGGTCGGATCCTCACCGTAAACGTCGTCGCCTACTTCGGCGGCCGCCATTGCGGCGCGCATCCCCGGCGTGGGTTTAGTGACGGTATCGCTGCGCAGATCGATGAATGCGACCGGCGCAGACGTAGCGGCATCGTGTTCAGCAAGAACAGCCATATCAGAAGACATGCATCCCTCTCAGCACCTACCCAGAATTTGAGTATGCCCTAGGCGGCAGCTCGCTCCACTAGGAACCGCCCGAAAACTTCGTTCGAGAGCAGCCGTCCCCGCGCTGTCAGCACGACGCGATCACCATCCAGGAAGGCGACCAGACCTTCGTCTTCGAGATGGCCGATCGTCAAACGGAAGTTGCGGACCGCCGAGGCCGAAAATTCCTGTCGCAATGCCCCGAGGCTCACACCTTCGTTCATCCGCAGGCCCAGGAACCATGCCTCTTCCATCTCTTCCTGGCGATCGAGGCGATGCGGCTCGGTCCAGCCAGCATCCTTCAGATAAGCGTCGAGATCGTCGGTCGTGCCAAACCGCATTGCGTTTCCTGCGTGCGTACGCGCCATCGAGTGCGCGTCGAGTCCCAACCCCAGATAGGGCTCGCGCCGCCAGTACTTCAGGTTGTGGCGCGATTCGCAATCCGGACGCGCGAAGTTGGAGATCTCATACTGCGCCAGACCGTGTCCGGCAAGAAATGCGATCGCCTCGGTGTACAGTTCGGCGACCAGATCGTCACTTGGCACGTCCTTCGCGCGATAGCGCCCGCCACTGACCAGCAGCTCCCGGCCCAGCCGCGATTCGTCATCGACTTCGAGCATGTAGATGCTTGCGTGATCGACGCCCGATTCCGCGAGAACACCCAGCGATTCGTACCACGAAGCAATCGTCTGCCCAGGCAGTCCGGCAATCAGATCCACACTGACGTCGTTGATGCCCGCAGCCTGTACGCGGCGGATGTCCTCCAGTGCTACGGCGCGATTGTGCAGCCGGCCAATCGATTTCGCCTCACGGTCCACGAACGACTGCACGCCAAAGCTGACGCGCGTGACGCCGCATTCCACCAGTGCATCGAGGACAGCGGGCTCGATCTGCCCGGGCGCACACTCGACGGTCACTTCCGCCGTCGGCAAAACCGCAAATTCGCGTCGCAGCGTGGTGAAGAGCCGGCGGAACAGCGCCGGCGCCAGCAACGACGGTGTTCCTCCCCCCAGATAAATACTGTCGACCGCCTGAGGCAGCTTCGCGCCCCAGAGCTTTGCGCGCTTGCGGATGCTGCTCAGGTCCTTTTCGATGCGTGAAATATAGCGCTCGTGATAGGTTGCCGGAAAAACTCCCGACGAAAAATTGCAGTACGTGCATTTGGAACGGCAGAACGGAACGGAGAGATAAAGCCCGAGCATTTCCATATATCTCTATTTTCCCACCTTCGCCGAAAGTCACCAGTAATTTGGCCATTCAGTTATCTTGACAATCTTCACAGCCCGTGCATTCCTCGCCGCAACAATTCGCGTCCATTCGCGTTCACTTTCTGCAGAGACGATCCGGCGAAAGAGGGCCGGAAAGAGGTTCCAGAAACTTCGAGAGCAGTTCGGAGGGGAACCCGAGGAGGTCTCGTATGAAAAGCATTCTTCGCGCACTTGCATTGACCGGCATGATCGGACTTGGCGCAGCCGGAGCCCAGGCTCAGACACGGGTCTTCGTCGGTGTCCGCGCTCCCATCGTCGCTGCCGTTCCTCCCTGCCCGGGTGTGGACTATGTCTGGACCCCCGGCTACTACTCCGGCGCTGTCTGGTTCCCCGGCCGCTGGAACTATCGCGGATACGCATACGGCGTCTACGGCCGTGACCACGTCGTCGCGCGGGACTTCCATCGCGACTTTCGTTATGACCGCGACCTCCGTGGCCGCCGGTAAGGCAAAAGGATGAGGGCCGGTCCCCAAAAACCAGCCCATGCGCACCCGTCGAAGCTCCCCGCTTCCGGGTGCGTTGCCGTTTTCAGGCCGCCAAAAAAGCCGCCCTCCGTCCGCGATTTCGGGCTATAGTCGCAGGGAACCAGGTTTCCTCCTTTTGCGTATCCCTGCTGGAACCTTTCGGAGGCCTTCATGTCCGCCCTTGTGTGCGTCGGACTCTACTTCCTGCCTTCGCTGGTCGCGGCTGCCCGCCACACCCACAACGCCACCGGCATCTTCATGCTGAACCTCTTCCTTGGCTGGACCGGGATCGGCTGGTTCATCGCTCTTTGCCTCGCCATCCTTTCGGCCCCGTATTACCACTACCATCCTTACTGGTATTACCCTCCCCCACCCCGGCGCTGGTAGACGTCCGGGTTGCCTGAAAACCAGCTCCTGGGGCCTGAAATGAGGCGATTATCCTCACCACGCGGAACACGGAATCGCAGCAACATTTTGGAGCGTCTAACGTTAATAGAAGCAGCGAGACCTTCCTCTCCTGAGACAGGAATGCGGAAGGCGGCGTCAGATCGATAGAATTTGAGGGCGGTCTGACAGGAGGTAGTGATTATGCGCATACTGCGCTACGTTTTGTTCCTCGGTTTGCTGGCCGTGCCACTCGCGCTGGCAAAGCCGGCGCAGGCTCAGGTCGCGGTCGGCATTGGCATCGGCCCCGAGGTCGGCTATCCCGGCTACTACGACATTGCCGGCCCCCCCGCTTGCGAGTGGGGCTATTACTCGTATTATCCCTATGCCTGCGCACCCTACGGGTACTGGGGCCCTGACTGGTTCTACGGTGGCGTCTTCATTGGCGCCGGCCCGTGGTATCGCGGCTGGTACGGGCGCGGTTGGGGCTACGGATACGGCCACATTGGCTATTACGGCGGCTGGGGACGCGGCTTTTACGGCGGCGGATACCGCGGCGGTTACTATGGCGGCGGATTCCATAGCGGCTATGCCGGGGGATACCGCGGCGGCGTTGGAGTCCGCGGTGCTTACACCGGCGGCTATCACGGCTACGCGGGTGGCTACCGCGGCGGCTACTCCGGGGGCGTCCGGGGCGGCGCGGTTGGCGGCGGATTCCGCGGTGGCGCTTCCGGCGGATTTCATGGCGGCGGAGGCGGTGGCTTCCACGGCGGTGGCGGACACCGGTAATCCTCACCAGCCCCAACACTACAAGGCCTGCTCTTCGGAGCGGGCCTTCGTGTTTCTGGCTGCTCCCCGCGGCAAAGCCTAAAACGCCTCTTTCCGAAAATCCCGCCGTGCCAGTACCATCGCCATTCCCGCAATCTGTTCGGCGGCGTCGGGATGCGCCAGCGACTTCGCATTTTCCGCCATGGCACGCAGCCTTTCCGGTTGCGTCAGTAAATCGCTGAGCGTCCCTTCCAGCAGCACATCTGTCAAATCCGGCTCCAGCAGCACCCGTGCCGCTCCCGCCTGGGCCATCACCTCGGCGTTCCGCCGCTGATGATCGTCCGCAGCGGTCGGCAGCGGGATCAGCACCGCAGGCTTCCCGGCGGCAGCCAGCTCCGCCACCGTCGACGCCCCACTGCGCGCCAGCACCAGATCCGCAGCTTCAAACCGCCGCGGCATGTCATCGAGGAACGCCTCCACCTGCCATCGATCAGCAGGCGCGCCGCTCGCCTGGTACCCCGCCAGCGTAGCCTCTGCATGGCGCGCTCCGGCCTGATGCAGGATGGTCAGCCTCGGCACCGATGCGAGCAGGCTCGCTGCAATCTTCGGCACGATCGCGTTCAGTGCGCGCGCTCCCTGGCTGCCGCCAAACACCAGCAGATGTGGAGCCGCTCCGGGAGGCCGCTTCGCAAGACGAAAAAACTCCGCGCGCACCGGAATTCCCGTAATGCGCGCGTTCCGAAAATACCGCGCCGCCGGCTTGAAGTTCACCGCGGCCGCCCGCACCCAACGCCCGACGAGCCGATTCGCCAGTCCCGGCACCGCATTCGGCTCAAACACCAGCGTTGGAATCCCGAGCAGAATCGCCGCGCCCATCACCGGACCCGAAGCGTATCCGCCCACGCCGATCACCACCGCCGGTCGAAATTGGCGGAGCAGCCGTATACATTGAATCAAGCCCAGCGGCAAATCGATCAGCGTCCGCAGCCGTGTCGCCAGCGAAACACGGTTCAACTGCCCCACTCGGATCAGCTGCAGCCGATAGCCCGCCTGCGGTACCAGCCGCGACTCGAGGCCCCGCGCCGTGCCAACGAAAAGGATCTCAGCCGAGTAGCGGGCCCTCAGCTCATCGGCAATTGCCAGTGCCGGGATGATGTGTCCGCCCGTCCCCCCGCCCGCTATCAGAACTCGAACCGATTCAGAGGACATAAGGAACCTGAATGCCGAGGATCGCAACTGGAATAGAGAACAGAATCTTCCCTCCGTCCCGTCGCGGCTGGACGTCCAGCCTGTCCTCCGTCAACGCATTCTCGAACAGCTCTCGGATCCGCGCTTCGTCTCCTTCGCGTGGACAGGAGCGGGCTAGAAATCCATCGACTTCAAGAGCCAGCCGCGTTTGCTCCACCGCTGGTTCGGGTAACCCCGCCTCAGCGAACAATGCCCGCAGCTCTTCCACGGGCATTGCCCGCGTATGCGACGGGTCGCGCATCCGTTCCATCGCATTGAAAGCGTCCGCCTTCTCAGCAGCAGGCGCGCTGTCCGCCACCACGATGCGTCCACCCGCGCGACACACGCGGCGCATCTCGCGCAACACCGGCAGGGGTTCAGAAAAATGATGAAAAGCAAACCGGCAGGTCACAATGTCGAACACGGCATCTTCGTAGGGCAGCGCAGTCACCTCGCCGCGATCCCATGAAACGTTGCTCAGATCCCACTTCCGCTCGGCTTTCCTGGCCTGTTCCAGCATGGCCGGCGTCAGATCGATGCCGGTTGCATGGCGCACGGTTTTCGCCAGCGCACAAACCAGCAACCCCGGGCCGGAAGCAACGTCGAGGGCAGCATCCCCGGGCCCCGGCTGCGCCATGCGCAGGATGCGCTCCACGATCTCTTCGTTGCGCGCCGCCGGCGACCGCGCAAACTGCTCCGCCTGCCGCGTAAACTGATCGACAATTTCCTCGCTGTGTTTCATCGGGATTCCCAGGCGCGAAACCTGATCGCTGCACCCTGCTTCTCAGTCGACTTCCTTGGTGATATTCAGCAGCACGCCCACCAGCGCCAGCATGATGAACAGCGAAGTCCCGCCATAGGAAACGAATGGTAGCGTAATGCCTTTGGTCGGCACGAGCGCCAGCACCACGCTGATGTTAAAGAAGGCCTGAATCAGAATCGTGGCCGTAATCCCAAACGCGAGGAAGCGCGCGAACGGATCCTTCGACAGAATTGCCGCCCGCATCCCGCGCCATCCGATAAACACAAACAATCCCACCACGATCAACGCGCCAATCAGCCCGAGTTCCTCCGAGACATTCGCGAAGATGTAATCCGTATGGGGCTCAGGCAGATAAAACAGCTTCTGCCGCCCATCCATATAACCCACGCCGCGAAATCCGCCCGAGCCCACCGCGATCAGCGACTGGATAATGTGGAACCCTTTGCCCAATGGGTCCGATTCTGGATTCAGAAACGCCAGCATCCGATCGCGCCGCCACTTCACGAAGAACAGCATGAAGTACAGCACCGGGGTAGCGCCCAGCGCCGCGTATCCCAGATATTTCGGGTTCATTCCGGCCAGCCACAGCATCAGCGCCGTCACGCCCGCGCACACCAGCGCGGTTCCCAGATCCGGCTCCTTCAAAATGAGCGCAATGAAGATCAAACTCGGCAGTGCCGCGGGCAGCAGCGTTCCGCGGACATCGTCCATGAGGTGCATCCGGTTCTGCAGGAACCATGCCAGAAACAGCACCAGCGCCGGCTTCGCAATCTCCGAGGGCTGAAACGACAGGATGCTGAAGCGGATCCAGCGATGCGTGTTGTGCGAATCGTGCATCAGAAACGCAGCCAGCAGCAGGATGATTGTCATCCCCACCACCGGGAACACCACCGTCGGCCGATTGTATTTGCTGTAGTTCACCTGCATCAGCAGGGTCATCGCCAGCAGCCCCAGCACTGCCCACACCGACTGCCGAATCACGAAATAGTACGGCGACCCGAAACGCTCTCCGGCCATCACCGCCGACGCGCTGAAAACCATCGCCAGCCCGATCACCACCAGCACCAGCGCTGCGAAGTACAACCACTTATCGACGCCGACTCGTTTCGCCATAAGACTCGCTTCTTTATTAGGTCGTCATCGCGGCCAATCCCCGCCGCGCCAGTACCGTTTCCTTGAAAACCTTCCCCCGATGCTCGTAGTTCTCAAACTGATCAAAGCTCGAACACGCCGGCGCCAGCAGAACAATCTCTCCAGGCTGCGCCGCCGCTCCTGCCCGCGCAATGGCCTCCTCCAGCGTTCCAGCGCTCACAATCGGCACCGCCCCCTCAATGTGGGTGTGGATCTTTTCCGCCGCCGCGCCAATCGTGTACACCGTCTTCACCCGCTCCTCGAGCAGCTTGCGCATCTGCCGGTAATCGGAATTCTTATCCTTCCCGCCCAGGATCAGATGAATCCCGCCAGGAAATGCTGCAATCGCTTTCATCGACGCGTCCACATTGGTCGCCTTCGAGTCGTTGTAGTAATCGACTCCGTTGATCTTCGCCACAAACTCCAGGCGATGCTCAACCGCGTGAAACGCCACCACCGCCCTGCGGATCGCCTCCGCCTCCACGCCTGCCAACCGCGCCGCGCACACCGCCGCCAGCACGTTCTCTACGTTGTGCGCACCCTTCAGAGGAATTTCACTCACCTTCACCACCGGCTCCGGCGCAGCCTGCTCCGACGCGCGATACGCAATCGCGCCCTCATGCACAAATGCGCCCTGCCGAACCACCCGCTTTTGACTGAACCAGAACACCTGCGATTTTGCCCTCGCTGCCGCCCGCGACGCCACATCGTCATCGGCATTCAGCACCAGCGCATCCTCCGGCGTCTGCTGCGCAAATATCTTTTCCTTCGCCGCCACATAGTTCTCAAACGTCCCATGACGATCCAGATGGTCCGGCGTGATATTCAAAATCACCGCGATCTGCGGATGAAACTCATAGGTCGTCTCCAGCTGGAAACTCGACACCTCCAGCACCGACCATCCATCGTCCCGCGACTGCTCGACCAGTGCGATCACCGGCACACCGATGTTGCCGCCCACTTGCACCGGCAAGCCGCCGGCCTGCAAAATCTCACCGCACAAAGTCGTCGTAGTGGTCTTGCCGTTCGAGCCCGTAATCGCCAGCGCTTTGCCGCGCAGATAATGCGCTGCCAGCTCCACTTCGCCGATAATCGGCAGCCCAAACTTCCGCACCTGCGTCAGCTCCGGGGTATCCACCGGAACCCCGGGGCTCACCACGATCAGATCCTGCCGGCGGAAGGTCAGCAGCCCATGCCCTCCGGCCTCGACCGCAATGCCCTCTTCGATCAGCGCAGGAATTTCCTTTGCCAGCTCTTCCGCGCTGCGTACATCCGAAACCGTCACCTGCGCGCCCTGACGACGCAGAAACAGCGCCGCAGCCAGCCCTGACTTGCCCAGGCCGACGACCAAAACCTTTTTCCCTTTGATTTCCATGCAAACTCGCGAGCGCCGGCTTGAGCGCTTCTCCTGAAGACCTGAACTGCGCCTGATCTCAAGTGAACGTTCCGCCGAAGATCGGCCACACTGCACTGACCTAACCAGAGCCCCGCATCAGGAGGAGCGCTCCGGCTTATTGTGTCACGCCGGCTCTACCCTTTATCGCAGCTTCAGGGTGGTGAGTGCAAAGAGTGCAAACACCAGCGCCAGAATCCAGAACCGCGTGATGACCTTGGACTCCGACCACCCCAGCAACTCGAAGTGATGATGCAGCGGCGCCATGCGGAAAATTCGCTTCCCGCCACGCAGCTTATAGCTGCCCACCTGCAAAATTACTGACACCGCCTCGAGGACGAACACTCCGCCGATCAACGGCAACAGTAACTCCTGTTTGATAACCACCGCCACCGTAGCGATCGCCCCGCCGAGCGCCAGCGATCCAACGTCGCCCATGAAAATCTCCGCGGGATGCGCGTTGTACCAGAGGAAGCCGATGCTCGCTCCTGTCATCGCCCCGCAAAAGACAGTCACCTCGCTCACCATGGGCATACGTTGCAGTTCCAGATAGTCCGCGAAGATCACGTGCCCGCTCACATAGGTCAGCACCGTCAGCGCCCCGGCGGCAATGATGGTGCAGCCAATGGCAAGTCCGTCCAGGCCATCCGTCAGGTTCACCGCGTTGCTCGACCCGACAATCACGATCATCACAAAAATGATGAACGGCAAAAACGCCAGCGCTCCCAGGTGCGGAATGTGCAGCAGAGCGGGAATCGACAGCCGCGGCCTTAGAAACTTCACGAAAGGTACCACCAGCCGCGTCGAGTAGCTGCCTTCGAGATCCATCAGCACCAGCACGACTGCGACGATCGTCGCCACCAGAAACTGATACGTCAATTTGGCCCGCGCCGTCAGCCCCAGATTGCGCCGGTGAACCACCTTGATATAGTCATCGGCAAATCCAATTGCGCCGAACGCCGCCGTCGAAAACATCACGACCCAGATAAAGGGATTCGACAGGTCCGCCCACAAAAACGTCGGCAGCAGGATCGCAATACAGATGAGCACGCCGCCCATCGTGGGCGTGCCCGCTTTCTTCTGGTGCGCCTTCGGTCCTTCTTCGCGGATGTATTGGCCAATCTGGAACTCGCGCAGTTTGTCAATCACGTACGGCCCGATGATCAGCGTGATCAGCAGTGCCGTCAGCGACGCAAACACTGTGCGAAAGGTCAGGTACCGGAAGATGCGAAACGGATTGAAATAGAGGTACAGCTTCCGATAAAGCAGCCAGTAAAGCAAACTTCCTCCGGCAAATCTGGTGAGTTGTTCCCGCTTTTGTCCCGCTTATCTTATCCTGCCGAACCCTGCGAGCTGCTCTCTTTCACACACCGACCGCATGATTACGAAACCAGTCAGCAAACCAGGCTGCGACTTCACGAACGCTCCCGAAGGTATGTCGGCTACACTCCGTCTCAAGAGCGACATAGTCGCGCGTAGCTGATGAGGAAACAGCATCGCGAGGTACCTCAACTGATGCGTTGAAATCGCCCATATGAGTCGAGACCGAGATTCTCATTTCCCCAATGTCAACCGTCGCCGACGGCCACCCATAAGGTGCGAAGCTTCGGACCAGAATCACCGTTTTGCCGGGAAAGGCTCCTTCGAACTCACGGAATACTTCCCTCCGGAACTTTGCAAGATACAGGCGGTTAACAACCCATCCTATTGGCCGGAAAGGGATAGAAAATACCTGAAAAACGAACGCAACGACGCGCATCCAAACCGGCGCCTGGGGGTTGTTGCGCCGAGGCTTCCAACCTTCTGGCCGCCAAACTCGAATCGGAGTGCTCTCATTCTTTAGTTCGCTGCGCATTTCGTTCCTCTGATTGCTGCAATGCCTCCAGCGCACGCTCCAGCCGCACTCCCCGCGACCCCTTCAGCAGCACCGCATCGCCCGACGCAAGACTGTCCCGAAGCCACTCCCCGGCCTCTTCGGGCGTTTCTACAAACACGGCCTCCGCTCCCCCCTGCCGCGCCGCCTCGACGATATGTCGCGCGTTGCCCCGCACGCCAACGACAACATCGATTCCCCCATGAGCGGCCGCCCTTCCGCACGCCGCGTGCAGACCCTCCGCATCGCGTCCCAGTTCCAGCATTTCGCCGGCGACCAAAATGCGCCGCGTCGCCGGAACACCCGCCAGCGTTCGGATCATCGACTGCAGCGCCTCAGGATTCGAATTGTACGCATCATTAATAAGCGTTGCGCCACGAATCGTCAGCACCTGCCCGCGCTTGTCCTCCGGCTGCAGCTTTTCCAGAGCGGCACAGCATCCAGCGAGCGGAATCCCTGCCTCCACCCCAACCGCAATCGCCGCCAGTGCGTTCGCCGCATTGTGCTCTCCCGGCAGTTGCAGATGCAGTTCGCAGCGCTCTTCCCCTGCGCGCACCTGCAGCTTCAGCCCAGCCGCGCCCAGCACTTCGATGCTCTCTGCGTGCGGATCACCGCACGGACCCCGTCCGTAATAGACCACCTTGCCTTCGAAATCCCGCCCAAACTGCGACACGTACGCATCGTCGCAGTTCAGAAACGCCACACCGTGCCGCGGCAGCGACTCCACCAGCTCATATTTCGCCCGCGCGACCCCAGCCACGCCATCTGGAAAAAACTCGGCATGCGCATGCCCAACATTCGTCACCACGCCCCAGTCCGGCGCGGCAATCCGGCACAGGGCCGTGATCTCGCCCGCAGCAGACATGCCCATCTCGATAACCGCAACCTCATCCTCCGGCTCCAGCCGCAGCAACTGCAGCGGCAAACCGTATCCATTATTAAGATTGCCCTGCGACTTCAGCACCCGAAACCGAGCTCCCAGCACCGCCGCGACAGCCTCTTTCGTCGTCGTCTTTCCCGCCGATCCCGTGATCCCGACGACACGCTTCCCCCAATGCCGGCGCACCGCCGCCGCCAGCCGTTGCAGCGCCGCCAGCGGATCATCGGTAACCAGCAGTGGATGCTTCCCGGCGAGCGCCGCAACCCGACTCCGCGCAACCAGCGCCGCAGAGGCGCCCCGCTCCAGAGCCGCGTCGATAAAATCGTGCCCGTCAAAGCGCTCGCCCCGAATGGCAAAGAACAAATCCCCCGCCTGCAGCGTGCGGGAATCGATCGAATAGCCCGTCGCGACGATCGCCCCGTCACCAGTGTGGGTCTCCGCCGCCGACCAGCGCGCGATCTGCTCCAGCGTCAGCTTCATGCGCGTACTCCCATGAGCTCGCGAATCGCTGCCGCCGCTACCGCCCCATCGTCAAACGGAATCGTCTGGTCCCGCAGCACCTGTTCCTTTTCATGCCCCTTCCCTGCAATCAGAACAATGTCGCCTGGATGCGCCGCCTCAATCGCCAGGCGAATCGCCCGCGCCCGGTCCGGCTCCGCAACGAACTTCGTTCCCGTTGCCAGCAAACCCGGCAGTGCATCCGCCATGATCGCCTCGGGATCCTCGCTGCGCGGATTGTCCGACGTGAGCACGACAAAATCGCTGCCCTCGCCCGCCGCGCGCCCCATCTTCGGCCGCTTCGCCCGATCGCGATCGCCCCCACAACCAAACAGCGTGATGACCCGGCCTTTGCCACCAATCCCGGCGGCCCCGGCATGCCGCTGTTGTGTGCTGGGGTGGTCGACAAACTCTCGCGCCAGTGCTGTCAGATTCCGCAACGCATCATCCGTGTGCGCGTAATCCACCACAACGGCGAATGCCTGCCCCACGTCGACGGTTTGAAACCTCCCCGGCACGAACGCGAGCGAAGCCGCACCGCGCGCAATCTCCTCAGGGTTCAATCCTCGCGCAAACGCCGCACCCGCAGCCGCCAGCAAATTGTAGAGATTCACCCTCCCCGTCAGGCGTGTGTGCACTTCAACCGCTTCCGCCGGCGTGATCAGACGAAAGCTCATCCCTCCCGCGCCCATCTGCGCGTCTTCCACGCGAAAATCTCCGGAGCTGAGCCCATACGCATGAACCTGCGCTCCCGCTTGCTGTGCCACCTCGGCCAGCCTCAATCCGTACGTATCCTCTATATTGATGATCGCGGTCCGGGGCGGCGCACCTAACTCGCCATTGAAGAGCGCCTGTTTGGCTGCGAAGTAGTTCTCCATCGTGCCGTGATAATCGAGGTGATCCTGCGTCAGGTTCGTGAAAATTGCGACGTCGTAAGGCAATCCGTACACGCGTCCCTGGGCCAGCGCGTGTGACGAAACCTCCATCACGGCCTCGGTCGCTCCAGCATCCACGCCTTCCCGGAACAGCGCCAGCAAATCCTTCGACTCGGGTGTTGTATGGGGAGCCGGCACCACGACGCCCGCTACGTGATTCTCGATCGTTCCCACCAGCACGGTCTTTCGCCCCATTGAGTTCAGCATCGCCTCAAGCAGAAACGCGGTCGTCGTTTTTCCGTTCGTGCCCGTCACGCCGCTCAGAGCAAGCTGCCGCTCGGGATGTCCAAAGAAATTCGCGGCCATGGAGGCCATTGCACGCCGGCCCCCGCCCGCCGGAATCTCCGCGATCGCGATCCCTGCGTTCCGCTTCGCGACGTCCGCAAAGACAGCGGCCGAATCCGTGGCGATCCCTGTCGCGCCTCCTTCGATAGCTTTGCCGACGTAGCGATTGCCATCCGTCGTTTCGCCTCGCATCGCGAGGAACAATGCGCCGGGGTGGACGCGACGCGAGTCGTACTCGACACCGGCGATCTCAGCGTTCGGACCGGTGCGACGAACCACTTCGGCCCCCCTTAGTAGCTCTTCGAAGCGCATATCAAGGTGATTGTAAGCGTCGTTTCGAGGCGCGGGATGCCAGAGGTCGCGGCGACGTCATTGCGCAAAGCGTACGACAATCTCGGTCCCTGCGGGAACCATTGCCCCCGCAACAGGAGCCTGTTCGCGCGCGACTCCCGATCCGACGATCTGCACGCCCAGTCCGACGCTGTTGGCCTGCTCCACTACGTCGCGCAGCGACTTGCCCGCAAACGACGGCACAGCAATACGCTGAGTGGCGACCTTCACCGATCCCCCGGTCCGCGCCGGACCGGCTACCGTGGGTTGAAGATTCACCGGAGCCTGCACGGGCGTCGTCAGCTTCGGCTCTGTCGGGGATTGCGACGTTAGCTGTGAGTCCTGCACGGGCGTGACATCGACGGGTGCTGACCCCTGACTGACGGGGTTACGAAGCGGGTCGTCCGCTGGAAGATTGTTCACTTCCGCAAAGAGCGACTGCAGATCCTCTGCATGCTCCTCCGGATCGGCTTCCTTCACCGGCTTCCGATTCTTTGCCAGCTCCTTCACCGGCTTCAGATCCTGATCGTGCGGCACGCCGAGATACTCGAGAATCTGCTGCGCCAGATCCTGAAAGACCGGCGCACTCGCCTCGTGGCCGAAGTGTCCGCCCTTCATTGGCGAGTCCATGATGATCGCCACCGTGATTGCGGGATCGCTGACCGGCGCGAATCCCACAAACGACGCCACATACTTCGTCTTCGAATAGGTTCGCGTCGCGGGATCGATCTTCTGCGCCGTGCCTGTCTTGCCGGCAGCGCTGTATCCGTTGAGCTGCGCGGTACTGCCGGTGCCAAACAACACCACGCCCTCCATCATCTTGCGCATCTGGGCCGACGTCATCTCCGAAATCACGCGATGCGCGCCCACAGGAAGCGGATCCGGCAATTCTCCCCCCGGGTGAAAGGCCGCGGAGCGCAGACTCGCACTTCCCCCCATCTGATCCGTGCTCTCCAGAACGATGTGGGGCGGTAGATAGACGCCACCGTTCGCAATGGCCGATGTCATCGTGACCAGCTGAATCGGTGTGACGGCAATTTCCTGCCCCATCGGGATGGAACCGATCGTCGTCGGCTGCCACCGCGCCGGCGGCTTCACCAGGCCGCGCGTCTCGCCGGGCAGCTCGATTCCCGAGCGCATTCCGAATCCGAAACCGTGAATGTACTGATAGAAGCGCTCGGCGCCCATGCGCTGGGCGAGTTCGACGGCTGCGACGTCGCTTGACTCCCACAATGCCTGATTGGCGGTGAGCACATTCTGGTGATGACTCTCGTAGATCACCGCATCGCGGTCATCGTGGACGAGACGGCCCGCTACATTGATCACGCCCCCGAGCGTAGGAATCATCGAGTCCGGAGTGATGACCTTTTCTTCGAGCGCGGCCGAGTATGTCACCAGCTTGAATGTGGAACCCGGTTCATAGACATCACTGACCGCGTGATCCTTGAGCAGAAGCGGATCGGTGTGCCGGAAATCATTCGGATTGAAGGTAGGCCGGATTGCCAGTGCGAGAATCTGGCCTGTATGCGGATCCTGCACCACCACCGTGCCGTTCGCCGCACCCGTGCGTTGCATATTGCGATCGAGCGCCTGCTCCGCCATGAACTGGATGTTCGAGTCGATGGTCAGCACCAGATTCTCGCCAGCTTGCGGATCGCGCTCCTCGCTGTCCAGCACCTGCCGCCGCGCGTCAATCGCGGTCAGCATGCGTCCGGGTGTTCCGTGGAGTTCCTTGTCGCGCTCCAGTTCCACACCGGCCAGCCCGTTGTCGTCCATGCCGACATAGCCCAGCATCTGCGCTGCGAGCTGTTGATCGGGATAGAAGCGTTTGAACTCCTTCTGAAAATAGATGCCTTTGAGGTTGAGCGCCTGCACCTTGGCGATCACGGCTGGCGGTTCCTTGCGCGCCACCCACGCAAAGTTACGCGAATCGGTCAGCCGCGACAGGATCTGCTTCTCGGTCGTGAACCGATCCTGGGGATCGGTGTGCACAATCTTCGCCAGCGTCGCGGCATACGACGCCCTTTTGTCTCCGATTTCCGACGGCACCGCATAAATCGAGTCCGCGACCACCGTCATCGCCAACTCATGCAAATTGCGGTCGTAGAGAATGCCGCGCCGGGGAGCGACGGTGAACGTGCGTTCCTGCTGCCGTGCCGCTCGATCCGCCCACTCCGGATGCTGGATCACCTGCAGCCACAACAGGCGTCCACAAATCAGGACGGTCCAGCCCAGAAATATCCCGAGCATCGTCAGGATGCGGGTCTGCCGCATCGGCGTTACGAGGAACGGCTTGCCTTTGGGCCGAAAGGGAAGAGGGTCCCCGCCACGCTGATCGTCGGCGGGGTGGGATGGGGTGGCGGGCACGGGGAACCCGATACGCCTGCCGTTGGCGTCATGGGCCGAGGGTTCAGAGGAGAATGCAGGAAGATTCACAGCGAACAATCTCCTCCCTGGGGAAAACTCAGTGCATCGCCGGAACGGCTGGGCGCGACTCCGCAACCACCGGACCACTACTCATGTCCGTAGCCGCGGCATTCGGGCGGACCACCTGTCCCGGTTGCGGCGCTGTCAGTCCCAGGTTCTTCGCCATGGTATCGATGCGCGCCGGATCGGCTAGTTGCGCCTCAGTCAGCCGCAGTTGCCGGTTCTGCTCGTCCAGTTGCTGCATCTGCTGCTTCTCTGCCGAAATGTGGTACCCACATTCTATGGCACTGAAATGCTGCCATCCGTAAACCATCACCAGCGACAGCAGGAAGGCCATAGCATAGGCGAAGCTGCGCATCTCGCGGCCACGCGCCGGATCATTCGCTTTCACCAGCCGTGAATTGTCGATGCGTTTCGTGAACAGCGCCTCAGGCGTCGGCCCGCGCCGGCCGCGTCGCTGCGCCGCCAACAAGATTGCATTGTGCTCCGCAATCCACTCTGTGCCACGGCCTAATCCACCGATCATCGGTGCCGCTATCGCCTGTGTCGCCATCGTCTCTTCTCCCTTACCGCTCGCCTGTTCCCTGTTGCCTGATCTCTGCCTCTGTTCTTTCCGCCGCCCGCAGCTTCGCACTGCGCGCCCGCGGATTGCGATCCGTCTCCTCTGCTTCCGCCGTCAGCGGCTTCCGCGTCAGCACTTCATAAAGCCCCTGCCGCGCTCCCTCGCGCAGCGCATCTTTCACACGCCGGTCTTCCAGAGAGTGGAAGCTGATCGCTACCAGCCTCCCGCCCGGCTTCAGCAATTCCGGCGCCGCACGGAGCAGCGCATCAATCTCGCTCAGCTCGGCATTCACATAAATTCGAAGAGCCTGAAAGGTCCTGGTCGCCGGATGCATAAAATGCCGGCCTCGCTCGGGTTTCATTGCTCCGGCCGCGCCTGCAACGATTCGGGCCAACTGCGCCGTCGTCGTCACCGGCCGCGACCGGACAATGGCTCTGGCGATTCTCCGCGACCTCCTTTCCTCTCCGAATTCGTAAATCAGATCGGCGAGCTCTTTTTCCCCGGCCTGATTTACCACTTGTTCGGCGGTTGCTCCCTCGCGCGGATTCATCCGCATATCAAGGTCGCCCTCCGCCTGAAAACTGAATCCTCTGTGCGCATCGTCGAACTGCATCGAGCTGACTCCGAAATCCGCCAGCAGCCCATCCACCTTCTCGCCGCCCAGCACCTCATCCGCTCGCGAAAACTCCACATCGTGCAGGACCACTTCCGGCATCTCCGCTCCCAACTCTCCCCTGAGCGCGTCCAGCCGTGGCTTCGCCAGCGACATCGCTTCCGGATCGCGGTCGAAGCCAATCAGCTTTCCCTGGGGCCCCAGCCTCCGCGCAATCTCGCTCGCATGCCCTGCATTGCCGAGCGTCGCGTCCACCACCACGCCGCCCCGGCGCACATTCAGCATTCGGATCGCAATTTGTAAAAGAACCGGCACATGCCTGATTGCTTCCGTCATGTGCTCCCCCTGAGGGGTCTTCGTTGTACTAAGCTCCGTACTTTTCGAGCTCGACCCAGTCGTTCGTCGTCATTGGCTCCAGCTTGTTGTCATACCGGGCCCGATTCATCACTTCGAGGTGCCACTCGCTGCCCGACACCACCACTTCCGCAATCAATTCCGCCTTCTCCCGCAGCAGCTGCGGCAACAGCACCCGCCCCTGCCCATCCATCTCCACCGGCTGCCCAAAATAGTTCAGCCACCGCAACAGCTTTTGCTTCGCCCCATTCGAGTTGGGCACAGCCGCCAGCTTCTGTTCGTACTTCTCCCACTCCCGCAGCGGGTGAATCTCAGCCGTCTCTCCATCCCGGCTGGTGATGTAGAACTGTCCGCCGTACTCCTCGTCGATCTGCCGCTTGAACTCGGCCGGGAGCTTGAGCCTCCCTTTTTCATCGACCCGCGTGATGTGGCTGCCGCGAAACATCGCATCCGTGCCTAACCCGGAACCCTCGCAAATTCAATGGCTCCCAGCCGGCGAAAGAGTGCTAACGTAAGGCGCTGGGACGCCATTGGGAACGGTTGTGAAGGGTTGGGGAATTTGTTCCACCGCCACCCACAATCTCCCACTTGACGAAGCGTAACCGATAAGATTCTCCCTGCAAAGTGGAAAATCGGGTTGCCGGTAAATAATGTTCGTCCCTAAATCTCGCGGCTGCTGCGAGTTACCAACAAAACCTCACCGCCTCGTTGTTTTGCTGGCGATCACCACAAGATGTAGTGGTTATCGACTGTGATTCCCAGCATCAGAAGTTGTGCATCCGGCCCTTGCCACAAATCGAAAGTCGCGCTAGGCTTCGCCGGACCTTCGCCTTAACGGATGAGTTAACAGGCTCCGCATTGTCACCAATTGCTCCAGTGTGGACCCCTTGTCTGAAATCCATCCGCTAGCATGGAACGCATGATCGGCACGCGTCTCGACAAATGGCTGTGGGCGGCGCGCTTCTTTAAAACGCGCACACTCGCCGCGAAAGCCTGCGAGTTGGGTCGTGTCGAAGCCAACCATCAGCCCGCTCGCTCCTCCCGCGAAGTGCGGGTCGGCGACATGCTTGCCATCAAAACCGAAGGGGGCGATTTCGAAGTCGAAGTCCTGGGCCTGAGTGAAATGCGCGGACCCTCCTCCGTCGCCCAGCAGCTCTACCGGGAAACCGAGGCGAGTCTCAAAGCACGCCGCCAATTCGCCGAGGAGCGCAGAGCCGGACTCCACTTCACACCCGCTCCCGCCGGCCGGCCCTCCAAACGCGATCGTCGCCGCATCCATAGCTTCCGCGGCGAGCTATGAGCTTCACTGCGCTCCTGGAGCGCGGATATCAGGCGAATCTCTTACTCGGTGTCGTTTCCTCCTCGTAGGGATCCCGTCGCCCTCCCCTCCCGTGTCAGCCGCAGCCCGCCCTACCTGGCTCTGGCAATTCCTGGACATTGACCGGAGAATCGGTCCAGATCAGATATTCAGCCTCAAAAAGAAAGGGCGAAGCATGAACCGAACTGCGGCTCGTGCTTCGCCCTCGCCAGTGGCCTCAACAAGCGCCGGCCGGCGCCGGAACGAATTCGACTCTGTAATGGCTCGTCAGCTTGTTCGAGCCTTACGGAATCGTCGCGGTATAAACGTTGGACGGTGTGCTTTCCACTCCTGATGCATCCACACTCATAACTTCGTAGTCGTAAGTCGCCCCGGCCTGCGCAGTCGTATCGGTGTAGGTCGTGGGTAGGTTCACGGACGAATTCAGCAGTGCAAACGAGCCACCACTGGTTGCCCGGTAAATGTGGTAGCCGGCCACGGGATCGCTTGAACTTACCGGTCCATCCCAGCTCAGCTCCACCTCATATTTTGTTGCCGCGGTACCCGTCCCGCTCAGAGCCACAGTCATGGCCCCCATCGAACAATTGCTTGTCAGGACGACGGTGCCCGTCGCGGCACCTGCCGTCGCTGGATCGAATTGCACTTCCAGCGTCGAAGTCTGGCCGGGATTCAGCGTCATCGGGAACGTAGCTGCCGGGAGCGTAAAGCCAGTCCCGCTCACCTTGGCCACGCTGACCGTCACGGCACCGGTCCCCGAAGATGTCATCGTGACCGACTGCGTAGCCGGCGTGTTCAGCTGGACACTGCCAAAAGACATGCTCGACGCGCTCAGCGTCAGGGTAGTCGTCGGTGCATTCAGAGTCAGCGCGAACGTCTTCGAGACGCCGCTCGCCGTCGCTGTCAGTGTCGCCGTTTGATTGGAACTAACTGATATCGCTGTCGCTGTGAAGCTGGCGCTTGTCGCTCCCGCGGCAATCGTCACCGACGCCGGCACTGTCACTGCGCTGCTGCTGCTCGCCAGGGTCACCGCCGTCGCCGTCGTGGCTGCCGAAGTCAGCGTCACCGCGCAGGCGTCCGTGCCTGCGCCCGTCAGCGACCCGCTGCTGCAACTCACTGCGCTGACGGTTGCCGGAGCCTGCCCGGTCCCGCTCAGACCGATGGTCGCCGTGACCCCGCTGGTCGCGTTACTGCTGATCGTCACCGATCCGGTGAAACTGCCCGCCGTCGCCGGATCGAAGCTGATGGTCAGCGTTGCCGTTTGACCAGGGTTCAAAGTAACGGGGAAGCTGACTCCCGAATCTCCGAAGCCTGCGCCGGAGACCGCCGCTCCGCTGATCGTCAGGGCAACTGTCCCCGAAGACGTCAGCGTCACGGTCTTGCTCGTTGTTGTATTCAGCGCATCCGTTCCGAACGAGACGCTGGTGCTGCTCAGGGTCAGCGCCGAGTTCGCCGCATCGAGCGTCAGCGCGAAAGTCTTCGACACGCCGCCCGTGCTCGCCGTCAGCGTTGCGGTCTGCGTGGTACTCACTGCCGTTGCTGTCGCTGTGAAGCTGGCGCTTGTCGCTCCCGCGGCAATCGTCACCGATGCCGGCACCGTCACCGCCGTGCTGCTGCTCGCCAGGGTCACCGCCGTCGCCGTCGTGGCTGCCGAAGTCAGCGTGACCGCGCAGGCGTCGGTGCCCGTTCCAGTCAGCGACCCGCTGCTGCAGGAGAGCGCACTCAGCGTGGCCGGGGCCTGGCCCGTCCCGCTCAGGCTGATGGTCGCGCTCGTCGCATTGCTGTTGATCGTCACCGATCCGCTGAACGAACCTGCCGCCTTCGGATCAAAGCTCAGCGTCAGCACTGCGGACTGGCCGGGATTCAGCGTGATGGGAAAGCCGATGCCTGTCTCACCAAAGGAGGATCCGGCGACCGACGCGCTGGTGATCGTCAGCGCTGCCGTTCCCGACGACGTGAGCGTGATCGTCCTGGTCGTCGTCGTATTCAGCGCGTCCGTCCCGAATGCCACGCTCGTCGAGCTCAAATTCAGAACAGGTGTCGTTCCTGAAGGCGTCAGTTGCAGTACTGTAGTCACCGAGATCCCATTCGAGGTCGCTGTCAGGGTTACCGTTTGCGGTGAGCTGACGGAAGACACTGTCGCGGTGAAGGGATCGCTCTGATCCGAAGTCCACACACTCATCGTGGACGGCACCTGAACGGCTGAGCTGCTGCTATTGAGCTTGACGGCGCGAATCGAGCTCGTCTTACGACTCATCGTCACCGTACAGGTAGTTGTCCCGGCAGCGCTGAAAGAGCTCGGGCTGCACGAGACACCCGTAAGCTGCGCTGACGACCCGAATGAAGCCAGCGGCGAACAGGCGAATAGCAAGGTTATCAAACCGAACCGCCACCACCCCGGCCGCAGATCAGTGCGTGGATAGCTGCGTGAGTCATTGTTCGAGAAGAATGTCTTGTCTGCCGCACAGTCGCAGCCGAGGGGGGAAGGAAAAAGACGTACTCGCATCAGGGGCACCTCGAGAAGCGCCTTCGCACACGCCACCTGTGCGCGCTCACAAGCACTCTGCGAGCATGCGGGCCCGAATCAGATAGAAGGTGGTCGAACGAAGTATTTCGCTTTCGCGATCATCCGACGGTGCACGCCTTAGTCACGGTGATTGCGGTCACAATGGTTTCGAGAATTGGTTACCTTAGACAGGTAAGTGCTCAATCTTAGCTACTTTTCCCTTTTCGGAACTTATAGCTCATAGAGCACTCGCTTATTCAACATTAAGGTAATAGTTATGGCACATTACCAACGCAACAAACGTGCAGGCGCGGACCATCCTCTGCCAGCGTGGTTACCATCGGCCCATGACGAGGGCATCGCCGCGGATCATGCATCGTCACCATTACATGATCCGCGCGAGCCTCTCCGCTCCGGTTCTGTAGCCGACCTACGGAACCGTTGCTGAGAACACGTTCGACGGCGCACTCTGCACTCCGGACGAATCTACGCTCATGACCTCGTAGGTGTAGCTCGTGCCGGCCTGGACAGTCGTATCCGTGTACGTCGTTGGCGCATTGACCGACTTATTCAGCAACTCATACGCTCCGCCGCTCGATGCCCGATAGATGTTGTAACCCGTAACCGCATCGCTGGAACTTGCGGGCGAGTCCCAGCTCAAATCCACCGCGTAGGCAGTCGATGACGTGCCGGTGCCACTAAGAGCGATCGTCGAGGTGGCTCCGCTCGAGGAGTTGCTGCTGATCGTCACAGTGCCTGTGTCAGCGCCCGCAGCCGTCGGATCGAATTGCAGGTCCAGTGTCGCTGTCTCGCCGGCTGTCAGCGTCAACGGTGCTGTGACGCCCGACATGGTGAAACCCGTACCTTTGATCGTCGCCGCGCTGATGGTTACTGATGCCGTCCCGCTTGAGGTCAGCTTCACCGTCTGCGTCGTCGGTGTGTTCAGGCTGACGCTGCCGAAGGCCACACTGGCAGATCCCACAGTGAGTGCCGGGGTTCCCGTCGTCGTCGCCGCCGGCTTCAGTTGCAGCGAGTAGCTTTCTGAATTGTTGCTGTCCGATGCAGTCAGGGTTGCTGTCTGGGCTGAGCTGACCGTTGATGCCGTCGCCGTAAAGCGGGCACTCGTAGCACCCGAAACGACGGTCACCGACGCGGGGACTTTCACCGCGCTGCTGCTGCTCGCCAGATTCACCATGAATCCATCGCCGCTCGCCGCCTCGGTGAGAGTCACGGTGCAGGCATCCGTTCCTGCTCCCGTTAGCGATCCGTTGCCGCAGGTCAACCCGCTCAATTCCTCTCGGGACCCGCCGCCGTTATGGTAGCCGTGCTGGTGCTGTGCGAACATCCCGCTGGGCAGGCCGCACAACAGCGCGACCGCCATGGCCGCAGACAAGCTTCGAATACAGCCCGGTACGCGTCTCTGCGCCGATCGCGTATCGCTGGCTGAAGGATGGTTGCATGTCCATGCATCGTCAGCCGAAACTGCGCGGCCGAAGGGGGAAACAATACGATTGAGATACATTCGGTGCACCTGTTGACGCCTGGACACACCTCACCCGTACGCGCGCACAGTGCTTCTGCGGCGCCAGCCTTTCCACACACAGAAAGGCGCAGCTGAGTGGCAGGCGTTCGCTCCCCTCGAACACAACTCTGCTGAGTCATCGCCGTCGGCGCTGACTTACAGGCTGGATCGAGACGAGAAACTACCTTTCTCTCTCAGACTGAGATACCAGGCGATGCAAATTTTTTGGGGACCCTGCGACTCTCAATCGCGGTTACTTCTACAGGCGGATAATCCGACAACGTGGTGACAACTGAAAGCGTGGTCTTAGAGCGTGGTCACTTCCGAGCCCCTACCTCACAAATGAAACAGTGAAAAGCTGCCTTCTCAGTCCTCCTCTGGTGTTTTACTGGCACTATTAGCATAGTGGTACACCTCGTTAATGCTTCACGCAACCCCCTGCAAGGCATTTTTCTGAGGAATTCAGCGTCATTCTCCGCCATCCTTTTTCGACCCCTTCGGGTCGAGCAATTTCTCCCGTTTCCGCGCGAAATTCAGTGCAATTTTTGCAGACCGCCCGACCCGGGATCCGCTTCACAAACCCATCGCGCGCCCGCGCATCGCCCCATGGCCATGGCGGTCCCGATCCTGTACCCTGTCTGTCATGAAAAGTCAGGTCATCGGCACCACCATGCCCGTCCTTGAGTTCCTCCTCGAGCCCAACGACGCCATCATCTCCGAAGCGGGCGAACTCTCCTGGATGTCCTCCAACGTTCAGATGACCACCCACACCCAGTTCGCCGGAGGTGGCGGCATCTTCGGCGCCTTCAAGCGCGTCGTCGGAGGCGGCAGCCTGTTCATGACGGAGTACCGCGCCACGGGCGGCAACGCCGAGCTGGCCTTTGCCACGCGCGTTCCCGGCCACATCGTCCCCGTCGAAGTGGCACCCGGCTACGACTATATGGTCCATCGCCACGGCTTCTTCTGCGCCACTTCCGCGATTCAGATCGGCGTGGGCTTCCAGCAGTCCCTCGGCGCCGGCATCTTCGGCGGTGACGGCTTCCTGCTGCAGAAAATCTCCGGGCAGGGCACCGCCTGGCTCGAGCTCTCCGGCGAAGTCATCACGCGCGACCTTCAGCAGGGCGAGACTCTTCTCGTTCATCCCGGCCACGTCGGTGCTTTTACGGCCAGCGTCGCCTTTCAGATCACCATGGTGCGCGGCATCAAGAACCTTATCTTCGGGGGCGATGGCATTTTCCTCGCCGCACTCACGGGCCCCGGACGCATCTGGCTCCAGACCCTGCCCATCTCGCGCCTCGCCCACCAGTTGCAGGAGTACATGCCCGCAGAACGCCCCCGCCAGACCACCGAAGCCGGCGTTCTCGGCGGCATCGTCGGCTCCGTGCTCGACAACATGAATCGCTAGCGTCGTGCGGCCTCAGCAGTCTGAGGCCGCATTCGCTACTGCTTCGCCACCGTGATCACATCCAACGCATCGGGCGTCAATGTCAGTTGCAGGCGCCCATCCGTCAAGTGCATCTGTTCCGGCGCCGGCAACGCCGTCTCACGATTCAGCGTCTCCACCTGATCCGGGGTCGGATCCAGCGGGCTGCCCATGGCGGCATACTTCGGCAACACGTTCCCGTGCGATTCATCCACGCGCTCGATGGATACTCGCGCCCCCGCCGGCACGCCGCGAAAGACCAACTCCATCGTCCGGTTCCCTCCATGCTGACCCGGATCCACCAGGTTCCACGCAGTAACCACCAGCGAGCCATCGGCGGCCTTCGTAGCGATTACATCCTGCGATGCCGTCGCCAGCCGCTGATTCCCCAGGTGGTGCAGCAGACCGAACGCATAGTAGCTCGGCTTGTCGATCCCACCCTTCGCGCGTAGCCCGAACTGCCCTTCAAACGGCTTCGGAATCGGACCCCCTTCCTCAAACACATCGGAAAAGGTCCAGAACGACATCTGATTCACGTTGCCGTCGCATTCCCGGATCGTATTGGCGACGCCCGGCCCCACAAAAATCGTGTCCCGCGACTCGTCCATCCCCTGCACATTCCACTCCGTCCAGAACAGGGGGAGCTCCGGCAAAGCCGATGCTCGT
>Ga0210398_10000109_pt1 | contig 100225 bp, 77 predicted proteins | sample IncBWC4OmetaG_FD_161047 | JGI IMG/M metagenome (GOLD analysis project Ga0210398, IMG submission 161047) | Forest soil microbial communities from Barre Woods Harvard Forest LTER site, Petersham, Massachusetts, United States - Inc-BW-C-4-O | ecosystem: Environmental > Terrestrial > Soil >... | reverse complement strand
AGCGATTGCCATCCGTAAACAATTGAAAATTAAGGATGCTTGTGGAAATTTCGAGTCGCGAAGTTCGCGAATTCACGAACTTTTCGCGAAAAATCACAGCTTAAGAATGGGACCGGAGTTTTTCTAGGCGATTTTGAATCGATATTTATTGATCTTAAGGGTCCGGATCTTAGATTCCAAAGTGGAGGCGGGCATACCAAGTTGCGCCGCTGCGCCCGAGGGCCCGGAGACCCGGCCGCCGGCCTGTGCCAGGGCAGCCTCGATCATTTCCCTTTCTTGAGCGGCTGATCGTCGGCCTGGAGACTTGGCTTGGCGTTCTTCCAGCAGAGAAGATGCGGCGTGAGAGAACCAGCCCTGATCCACTGAAAACGCTTCGGTCTCACACACTACGACTGAGCGCTCGATCACGTTCTGGAGCTCGCGGATATTTCCCGGCCAGGAATACGACTGTAGTAGTTCCAAGGTTTTCTTTTCTATGGTCCGTATCCTTTTTCCGGCCTTTCTTGAATAGCGATTAATGAAGTACTCAACCAAAAGCGGAATGTCTTCTTTGCGCTCGCGTAGGGGCGGCATCTGCAGGGGGATTACATTCAGCCGATAAAAAAGGTCGCTGCGAAACGCACCCGAGCGAATGGCCGCTTGCAAGTCGCGATTGGTCGCCGCAATCACCCGCACGTCCGCGCGAATGGTCTGGCTTCCTCCAACTCGCTCAAACTCCCGCTCCTGCAAAACGCGCAGCAGGGCAATCTGAGTCTCCATCGGAAGTTCGCCGACCTCATCGAGAAAGATCGTGCCCCCCTCGGCAAGCTCAAACCGGCCGAGGCGACGCTGCAGGGCACCGGTGAAAGCTCCTTTCTCGTGACCGAACAACTCCGAGGCGATCAAAGAGGAAGGAGTAGCCGCACAATTCACCGTGACAAAGGCGCGGGAACAGCGCCGTGATCGTTTGTGAATGGCTCGAGCGATGAGTTCCTTGCCGGTGCCGGTTTCGCCGGTGATGAGAGCGGTAGCATCCGAGGGCGCGACCTTGCTCACACGCGCCAGAAGGGATTGCAGCCCGGGCGAATCGCCCACGATCTCTTCAAACATGGATGCCTTGTCGACTTCATCGCGGAGGGCAATGTTCTCCTTATAAAGCTGATCCCGCAGAGTTCTGATTTCTTCGAAAGCCTTCTTCAAAGCTTCGTGGGCATTTCGCTGTTCGGTTACATCCACGACGGTTCCGACAAACTCAACCACCTTTCCATTTTCATCGCTGACCGCGTGCGCAACGCTGTGAACATGCCGGATCGAATTGTCGGGAAGAATCAGGCGGAAGCTGCATTCCCCATCGCGGTCCGCGAGAAGGTCAGCACTGACTGCCTCTACCGCCGCCAGGTCATCGGGATGAACCCGCTGCTGAAAAAGTTCTCTGGTTGGGGTGGTAGTTGGGTCGAAGCCATAAATATGAAAGGCTTCCTCCGACCAATAAACACTGTTTGTGACCAAGTTCCACGCCCAGCTGCCCGAATGGCTGAGCCGTTGTGCCTCGGCTAAACGGGCCTCGCTCTCTCGCAGAGCCTCTTCTGCTCGCCTGCGATCCTCAATGTCGGTGGCCGTTCCGAACCACTTGACAATCTCTCCGCGGTCGTCGCGCAGCGGGACGCCTCGATGCAGGAACCAGCGGTACTGCCCGTCCGCCGCTCTTCGCACACGCGCTTCATTTTCGAACGGCTTTCCCGTAGCCAGCGACTCGCGCCACTTCGCAATGTGGGTGGCAACGTCTGCGGGGTGAAACGCCATCGCCCAACCCGCGCCTGACGGGTCCTCGAAGGATATCCCGGTATATTTCTGCCAACGCTCATTCGCGAAATCGGTCCTCCCGTCGGGCAGCGCAGTCCATGCCATGGTGGGAATCGTTTCGATCACGTCGCGAAGGCGCTGTTCACTCCGCCGCAAGGTTTCTTCGGCGCGCTTGCGTTCGGTGATGTCCTCATGGATGGCAATGACACGTCTAGGGCGTCCGTCGGAGTCGCGTAACAGGGTAAACACTACATTTGCCCATATGGATCTGCCATCTTTGAGGATGAGATGTTTTTCGTGCCGAAGCGTCTCACGCTTTCCTTGGCAAAGTTCACGGTACAGAATTGCATTGGCGTTCCGGTCCTCTTCGCAGGTTAGCTCGTCATACGTCTCTATCTGGCCGAGTTCGTCCTGGGTACAGCCAAGCATCCTTTGGAGTGCACGGTTGTTCTCAATCGGTCCGCCGGACGTCAGGTCGACCAGAGCGATGCCCGTACCCGCCTCGTCGAAGATGGTTCGAAAGCGCTGCTCGCTTTCTCGAAGCAAAGACTCTGCCCGCTTGCGCGCAGTGATGTCCGTCGAAATGCCGCTGGCGCGATAGGGCTTGCCCTGCTCGTTGAGACTGAGTACTCCCCGCTCGTGAATCCAGCCGAGCTCGCCATTTGGCCGGATGATACGAAACTCAATGTCCTGATAACTGACACCTTCACCCGCTATCCACCGGGTGAAAATGTCGACCACGCGGCCGCGGTCATCGGGATGAATCCTCTCCGTCCAGAGACGCGGATTCTGATGCAGATCCGCGATGGGAAAGCCCCAGATACGCTCAAAGCTTGGGCTCGTATACAAAGGTCTCTCCGGATCGAGGCCGGTGATCCACATGACTTCAGGAAGGGCATCGGCCATGTGGCGAAAGCGCTCTTCGCTCTCCTGCAACGCTTCCTCCGCCCGCCGGCGCTCGATCGCAATGACGGCAATGTGGCCTGCCGCCTCGATTAATTGCAGATCACTGCTATTGGGGCTTCGGGGTTCCGGATAGTACATCGCGAAGGTGCCAAGCACTTCGTGATTTTTTGAAATAAGTGGCTGGGACCAGGATGCCCGCAGTCCGAAGCTCAACGCGATATCTCGATAATCGACCCATAAAGGGTCGGTAGCGATATCCGAAGTGATCACGCGTGTCTTGCGGAACGCGGCGGTTCCGCACGAGCCTGCGCGCGGGCCGATCGCCCCACCAGCAATAGCCTGAGTCCAGCCACTGGGTGCCTTCGGCCCGGCTGCTGGCCACAACCGCTTGCCCTCGGCATCCGTCAGCAGAACAGACGAGATAACCCCAGGAGATTGAGCATCGATAGCGCTACACAGATCTTCCAAAATAGCGGTAAGGTTCGCACCGCTGGCGATCATCTCCAACGACCGCTTTTCTGCTGCTAAGAGGGATTCCGCCCGCTTACGCTCGGTGATGTCGGTTACTGCTCCCACAAATTCAAAGTTTCCCGTTTTGTCCTTGGACGGACGTCCCACGACCTGCAAGTACTTGACGGATCCATCCGGCATCAGCAGCCGATGTTCAAGGTCAAACTCCGTCCGGTCGCGCGAAACCCGCTCGAGTAGATCCGCCAGAGCGGATCTGTCGTCCGGATGAGTGCGTTGGCGCACACGTTCCAAGGTGGGGACGGAGGTAACATCGAAGCCGAATATGCGGAAGGTTTCGTCGGACCAGTAAATGTCGCCACTTGAAACATGCCAACCGAAACTGCCTGTGTGGCTTAGTCTCTGCGCCTCCGCCAAATAAGCTTCACTCCGGCGGAGCGCCTCCTCGGCCGTTTTGCGGTCATCGATATCGGTAAACAATTCGTACCAGCGGGCGATACGACCTTCTGTGTCCCGCAGAGGCAGGCCGCGCACGTGAAACCAACGGTACGTGCCATCGGCGCGGCGGATGCGGTGCTCATCGTCATAGGGTTGCCCGCTCTCGACCGAGCGCCTCCAGGCCGCTACCACGCGAGACTGGTCGTCCGGATGGATGACATCAGTGGTGGCCCAGGCTTTCAATTCCTCCAGCGTCTTGCCGAGATATTCCAGGAGTTTACGGTTCACGAGTTCGAGTTCACCGGCCGCCGTCTGGAGAGCAATGAGGCCGGGAATGGTTTCGAAGATTAGCCGGAAACTCCGTTCGCTCGTGCGCAGCGCTTCCTCGGCGCGTCTGCGCTCGGCCCTCTCCTCGCGCTCCCGCACCGCTCGCTGCACCGAGGGCAGAATTCTTGAAAGCCGCGTTTTGAACACATAGTCTGTTGCCCCCATCTTGAGTGCCTCAATCGCCACTTCTTCGCCCAGGGTTCCGGAAACGAAAATGAAGGGCACGTCGGGGCGGACTTCTTTAGCAATTGTCAGGGCAGAAATACCATCGAAACAGGGGAGGGTATAGTCCGCAAGGATTAGATCGAAACCATCCTGCTTGAGGAAAGCGAGGAAATCGGGTCTTGCTTCAACCCGGGTGATGTGACAAGCAACCCCTTCGGCTTCCAAGGTTGCCTGAAGAAGCTCTGCGTCCCTGGGATCGTCTTCAAGATGAAGAATTTTGATAGAAGAGATCACGATTGTCTCGATCGGGTCCAAATTCGATACCTATCGCCGGTTCGCCGTTACAGTCTAAAGCCGAGAAACTGTAAGCTGCAGCTCGTGAGCCAGCCGGCACCATGCTCTGATGGACATTTACAGCCGGCGATTCATCATTTTCTCTTTATGCTCCCGGGCGGGGCTTCGTTGATAATCGCCCAGAAAACCCCCAACTCCTTGATGGCATTGACAAATTCGTGGAAATCCACCGGCTTTACCACGTAGGCGTTCACGCCAAGTTTATAGCTTGCCACCATGTCCCGTTCCTCTCGTGAAGAGGTGAGTACGACGACGGGAATCATTTTTAACTTCTCATCCGATTTAATCTGCTGCAGCACTTCCAGTCCGTCGACCTTGGGCAATTTTAAATCCAGCAACAGGACAGCGGGATTCCCATTGGTACGCGCCTGGAACTTTCCGCGCTGGTAGAGATAATCCAGGGCTTCCTCGCCGTCATGGGTAACAATAACCTCGTTGCCGAGGTTGTATTCCTCGAGCGCAGTCAAAGTGAGTTCCACGTCTTTGGGGTCGTCCTCAACCATCAAGATCCGGCCTAATAGTTCCATGATTGTTATCTCCTCTGGCGGGGAACCGAGAAAAAGATGGTTGCGCCCCTGTCGACGAAGCCCTCAGCCCAGACTTCCCCCCCGTGGCGATGAATAATGCGCTGAACTGTGGCCAGCCCTATCCCTGTGCCTTCAAACTCTTCGGCGCGGTGAAGACGCTGGAAGACACCAAACAGTTTGTGGGCATACTTCATATCGAAGCCAACTCCGTTATCTCGAACAAACACCACGATCCCATCGTTTTGTTTCTCGGCGCAACCCACCTCGATCTCGGGTTGCGGACGCGGGCGCGTGAATTTTATCGCATTGGAGAGAAGATTGACGAGCGCGACCTTGAGCATCGAACGATCGCCGTACAACTCGGGCATGGGGCCGAGCTTCCAGGTAATATTGCGCCCCTCCGCCTCCTGTGCTACTTCGCTCTGAACTTCCTTTACCAGTTGTTCCAAGTTAACCGTGCTCTCCCTGGTCTCGGCGCGCCCGATTCGTGAAAAGGCCAGAAGGTCATCGATCAAAGTGCCCATCCGTTTAGCCGATTCGAGGATCGTCGACATATACCGGCGACCTTTTTCATCCACAACGGAAGAAGCATTTTTCTGAAGTAACTCAGTAAAGCCCACCATATGGCGAAGCGGGGCGCGCAGATCATGCGATATGGAATAGGCGAAGGCTTCCAGTTCCTTATTGATGGCCTCAAGCTCAACCGTTCGTTTTCCGAGTTCCTGGTTGAGTTTGCGTACCTCCTCCTCCCCTCGCTTGCGCTGCGTGATGTCGTTGTTGGTTTCGAGGATCGCGATGGGGATCCTCTGCTCGTTCCGCTGCAAAGACCATCGGCTGGCCACCACCACGCGGGTTCCATCAGCCTTGGTCTTCTCAAGTTCGCCCTCCCATCGGCCTGTCCGGAGAAGATCGGCCGCGATGTCGTCGAGCGGCGCCGGAAAAACCGTCCGCAAGAGATCGTGAGAGCGCATTCCGATCGCTTCCTCCGCCGCCCACCCGTACAACTCCTGAGCGCCGCGATTCCAGTATGTAATGATGTTGCTCATGTCACGGACAAAAATCGTGTCATGCGTGAGATTGAGCAGGCTGGCCTGTTGCGTTCGTACCGCTACTTCTTGTTCGAGTCTGTCGCGGGATTCGAGAAGGTCCCTTTCGACGCGGCGGCGGACCGCGCTGAACCAAGTCAGAAGCGACGCAAATAGTATGAAAATGATGTAGTAGGGGGTTTCCGACCTGCCGACGTAGAGGCTGTAAAGCGGCTCAGTGAAGAAAAAGTCGAATGCTAAACCGGAGACTACGACGGCAAGAATCCCCGGCCCGACCCCGGCATACCAGACGCTTACGACGATGGCAAATAGGAAAAGCGGGAATTCCACGTCATGGAAGTGCGAGCGTTCCAGAAGGAGGCCGATCCCGAGAGCCATCGCAACCGACAAAACTGCAAGACCGTAGCGCTGAAGCACAGCCGGAATGTTCGACGAGGACGGTTTCCACCGCGGCATAGGACGCTCCCGACGATGAATCGGGTATTCATCATAATGCATCGCCTCGCGCCCGCGAATGTTGGTTTACCAGTGGCATGTCACCTTCTCCCGCTCTACCCCAAAAGAGGTATCCCTGGCGCAGCCTTCAGTGGTAGTAAAAAACCCCTGCATCTCGTGATGCCTTTATTTCTGCCATGTCGCACATTACCAACCGAGGACGTTACTTTCGCTGCGAACTCAGATTTCACAGCGCATAGTCCACCGAGAACCATCACAGACCGGAACTATCCACCGGGGCAAAACGACAACTTACGAGCGTGAGTGGGCGCGGGAACTGCCATATCCGGAGCTAAGAATTGCGGGTCCAGCCCCAGAAAGGGTCATCGCCATGTCGCAAAAGGTTGCAGACGTCCTGTGGATGATGCTAGCGAACGCCGGAGTCAAACGCTGCTATGGCATCGTTGGCGATGCTCTTAATCCTGTAATCGACGCGCTACGTCGCAACGGCAAGATCGAGTTCATTCATGTAAGGCATGAAGAATACGGGGTTTTCGCAGCTGTGGCCGAGGCTTACCTGAGCGGCGATCCGGTGGCGGTGTGTGGAACCGCGGGTCCCGGTGTGGTCCACCTGTTCAATGGGCTGATGGATGCACGCAAGGAGGGGGCGCCGATTATCGCCATCGCGGGCGACGTCGAGACCAACGTCTTGGACACAGCCGCGCTCGAAGAACTTAATCCTTATAAGTTCTTCGAAGCTGCTTCTCTCTATACTGCCCGCGTGGTCAATCCGGAGCAGGCACGAACCGTTTTCAGCACTGCGATTCGTACTGCGCTCCTCGAGAAAGGCCCGACCGTCATTTCGCTTCCGGGCGATATCGCTTCGGCTGATATGCCCGATGCGACCCGGCGCTCGACCGAAATCACGATTCCATGTACGCCCAGCTTGCGCCCCTCTGCCGCTGACCTAGATCGGCTCGTCGGTATGATCGACCATGCAAAAACGGTTGCCATCTTTGGCGGCGACGGCTGTAGGGATGCTCGCGACGAGGTGCTCCAACTGGCGGAAAAACTGAAGGCTCCCGTCGGCTATGCCCTCCGCGGCAAACAGTGGCTGGAACACGACAATCCCAACGCGGTTGGCATGACCGGCCTGCTCGGTTATGGTGGAGCCTACAGTGCAATCAATGAAGCCGAACTCCTGCTTCTGCTGGGCACGGATTTTCCTTTCTCTGAATTTCTGCCCGGCGACCGTGTCCAGAAAGTCCAGATCGACAAAAACCCCAAACACATAGGCCGCCGCACCTCGGTTGATCTTGGACTGGTTGGGGACATCAAAACCACCGTCGCCGCATTGCTGGCTAACGTCAAGGAAAAAACCGATCGCCGCTTTCTCGACAAGCAGCTCGCGGAAACCAATTCTTTCCACGATTTGTTGCAGCACTACGTTGACAAAGGACCTGAGATCAGGCCCATCCGTCCGGAGTTCCTGGCCGCGACACTGAACGACGTGGCTTCCGATGACGCGATGTTTTTCGCCGACACCGGCACGGCCGTGATCTGGCTCGCCAGGTATCTCACGGGCGGCAAAAATCGCAGGCTGTTCGGTTCGTTTTCATGGGCGTCCATGGCCAACGCCGCGCCCAATGCGTTCGGTGCGCAGCTGGCCTACCCCGGCCGACAAACGATCGCCCTGTGCGGCGACGGAGGCTATACAATGCTCGCCTTGGGCGATCTGTTGACGCAAGTGGAGCGCAAGACTCCAGTCGTCCAAATCATTCTCAATAACGATTCCCTGGACTTCGTCAAGATCGAGCAGCAAGAGGCCGGCTTTGTCCCCTACGGAGTTGAATTCAAGAATCCCAACTTCGCCAAGGTCGCCGAAGCAATGGGCGCGAAGGGTATCCGCATCGAGGAGCCGGGCGCTGTTCGCGAGGCGCTCACTGAGGCACTTGCGTATCAAGGCGGTCCCGTCGTCGTCGATGCCGTGGTGGATCCCTTTGCGCTGTCACTGCCGTCGCATGTGCCCTTTCATGCGGCCAAAGGCTTTACCTTAAGCCTCGCCAAGCAGGTGCTGGCGGGTCGCATGGACACGGTGATTAAGACGATGGAACGCAACGTTCGTCTGGTTTGAAGGCTTGAACGAGCGTGAATCACTGGGGGAAGTACATTCAGCAGCTGATGAGAGCTGGTTGAGAGAAAAGCCTGACAAGTCGATCGTGGCGTGGTGCCACGCTGCCGAGGAAGAATATGAACACGCTCTCGAAGTACAAACTCTGGATAGCCGGGGCGGTTTGTTTGCTCGTCGTCGGCCTCATCGTTCGAGCGATCTACCCGAAGCATGTGTCGGGAGCGCAGCCCGGCGCTCCGACGGAAGTTCAAGTCGTGCAGGTTGAGCAGAAGGATGTTCCGATTTTTGGCGACTGGATCGGTACGCTAGACGGTCTGGTCAATGCCGACGTCAGGGCACAGGTTACCGGATATCTGCAAAAGCAAGGATATCAAGAGGGCGCGTTCGTCAAACAGGGGCAGCTTCTCTTCCAGATAGATCCGCGGCCATTTCAGGCAGCGCTCGATCAAGCTCAAGGGCAGCTGGCACAGGCCAAAGCCACGCTCGCCAATTACGAGGCGGTGCAAGGCCGAACTGAACTTGACGTGAAGCGCTACACCCCACTAGCAAAAGAGCAGGCCGCCAGCCAGCAGGATCTCGACAACTCCGTCCAGAATAATCTGGCGGCCATAGCCAACGTGGAAACGGCCAAGGCCCTAATCAAAACTTCAGAGGCCGCTGTCGAAACCGCGCAAATTAATCTTGAGTTCACACGGCTCGTTGCTCCTATCGATGGCATCGCCGGACAAGCTCAGCTTCAAGTGGGCGCGCTGGTGACTCCCGGCAGCGCACCCGTGACGTCGGTTTCCACGGTTGATCCCATCAAAGTTTATTTCACCGTCGGAGAGCCTCAATATCTGGCCTTTCGTAAGCGCTATCCGACCGACGCCACCCGCGCTGAAGCGGACAAGAATTTACACCTCCAGTTGATTCTGGCAGACGGTGCAACGTATCCGCACGAGGGTACGTTTTCCTTCGCGGATCGCCAGGTCAATGAAAGCACCGGCGCGATTCGCATCGCGGCGCTATTCCCCAATCCAGGGAACATTTTGCGCCCGGGTGGCTACGCAAAGGTTCGAGGGATTATCCGAGTCCAGCCCGGTGCATTGCTGGTTCCTCAACGCGCGGTGTCAGAACTCCAGGGCGGCTACCAGGTTGCCGTCGTGGACGCTGATAACAAGGTAAACATTCGCACCGTCGCCGTCGGTGACCGTGTTGGCAACCAGTGGGTGATTGCACAAGGACTCAATCAAGGAGAACGAATCGTCGCCGAAGGGATTCAGAAGGTGCGGCCCGGCGCGCGGGTGAACCCCAAGCCGTTTGTCGCGCAGGCGAAGGCGGAGTAATCCGATGTCAAAGTTCTTCATCAATCGCCCTATCGTGGCCATAGTGATTTCGATCATCATGGTGCTGGTTGGAACCCTGACGATTCTGACTTTGCCGATCGCCCAGTTTCCGAGTATCGCCCCCCCGGAAATCCAAATCCTGTCCACCTACGTTGGAGCGGACGCTCAAACCCTGGAGCAAGCGGTTGCCACCCCCATCGAGCAGCAGATGACTGGCGTGGACAACATGAACTACATGTATTCGCTGAATGCCACGGCCAACTCGACCAGCACCTTGATTGTCGACTTCGACATAAAAACCGATCCCAATACTGATTTCATTCTCGCGCAAAGCCGTGAAACCCAGGCCGCGTCTCAGCTTCCGCTGGACGTTACTAACTACGGAATCACGGTTCGCAAGTCGGTAACTGCTCCACTCCTGCTGGTTGCCGTCTACTCACCGCACGCAACCTATGATGCCAACTTTCTGGCCAACTACGCCTACATCAATCTGGCCGATCCTCTCGGTCGTTCGCCCGGCATTGGCCAGGTTCAGGTATTCGGAGCCGGACAGTACGCGATGCGGATGTGGGTGAAACCCGACACCTTGGCTAAGCTCGGCATCACCGTTCCGGATATCGTGAGTGCCATTCAGGCGCAAAATACCGTTAACCCGGCTGGAAAGGCAGGCGGCGAACCTGCTCCCAAAGGCCAGGAATTTACCTATACAGTTCTGGCGCAAGGCCGCCTCCTCTCGCCCGACGAATTTGGCAACATCGTAGTTCGCGAAACTCCTGACGGCGGAATTGTGCGGGTCCGCGACGTGGCACGAATCGAGTTGGGCTCCCAGGACTACAGCACTGCCGGCCGTTTTAATGGGAGGCCGAGCGCTGTAATTGCCTGCTACCAGCTGCCGGGGTCTAACGCCGTCCAGGCCGCCGCCGGCGTCCAGAAGTTAATGACCCAGATGAAGCAGCGCTTTCCGGAAGACCTGGATTTCGTTGTAGCGCTGGATACGACGCGTGCGGTCACGCAAGGCATCAAGGAAATTGTCATAACTCTTCTGATCGCACTAGCCCTGGTGATTCTTGTCGTCTATCTTTTCCTTCAGGGCTGGCGCGCCACGCTGATTCCGCTCCTGGCCGTACCGGTATCGCTCGTGGGAACATTCGTACTGTTCCCCTTGTTCGGTTTTTCCATCAACACTCTGTCCCTGTTTGGGCTGGTGCTGGCTATCGGTCTAGTGGTGGACGACGCTATCGTCGTCGTCGAGGGAGTTGAGCGCCACATCGAGGAGGGGATGACTCCCAAGGCCGCAGCATTAAAAGCCATGGACGAACTGACTGGCCCCGTCGTCGGCATTGCGATGGTTCTCGCCGCCGTGTTCGTACCCACGGCCTTCATTCCCGGAATCACCGGCCGGCTTTACCAGCAATTCGCCGTCACGATTGCTATCTCTGTCCTTCTCTCCGCCTTCAACGCACTCACGCTTAGCCCCGCGCTGGCCGCACTGCTGCTTAGGCCGAAGGAACCGAGCCACGGGCTATTGAGGAGATTCTTCGACTGGTTTAATCGTCGTTTCGAGCAAGCCACGGATGGCTACGTACATTGGAGCGGGGTGCTTCTCCAAAAAACCGTCGTGGTGGTTGTCCTGCTGGTGGTCTTTGGCGTTGCGGGGGGATTCTTCGCCAATCGGGTGCCCTCGAGTTTTCTTCCAGACGAAGATCAAGGGTATGCCTACATCAACGTGCAACTGCCAAACGGGTCTTCGCTCGAACGCACGACCGCTGTTTCGGCCGAGGTGGAAAAAATCCTGATGAATACTCCGGGCGTCCAATACACGACCGGCTTCGTCGGCTTCAGTCTGCTGAGTTATGTTCGCACCAGCTACAACGCAACGTATTTTGCGACCTTCAAGCCCTGGGACGAACGAAAGACCAGAGACCAGCAATTTCAAACCCTCAAGGCGCATCTCAACCAGGCGTTCAGCAAGTTGCCTGCTGCGGTAGTCTTTGGTTTTTCGCCGCCCGCCATACCGGGCGTCGGTACTTCCGGCGGGTTCACTTTCATGCTCGAAGACCGTTCGGGCGGCGACATTCAGTTCCTCGCAAAGAACCTGGGCGTTTTTCTCGAGGCTGCCCGGAAGCGGCCGGAAATCGCCAGCCTCAGCACCACTTTCTTGCCCACCGTTCCGCAGGAATTTGTCGACGTCGATCGCGATAAGGTGCTGAAACAGGGTGTGAACCTGAACGACGTTTATCGTACGATCCAGGCTTTTATGGGCGGTTATTTCATCAATTACTTCAATCGCTTCGGCCGCCAGTGGCAGGTTTATATCGAAGCGGAGGGTGAGGACCGCGCCCGGGCGGAAAACGTTGGACAATTCTACGTCCGCAACAACAAGGGAGAGAACGTCCCACTTTCCACGCTTACCAGCGTTAAACCGCGCCTCGGGCCGGAATTTACTTTGCGCTTCAACGAGTACCGCTCCGCGCAAATCAACGGCAGCTCCGCGCCCGGCTATAGCGCGGATCAGGCTACGGCCGCGCTGGAGGATGTTTTCAAGCAGACGATGCCGCGAGAGATGGGCTTCGACTACTCCGGTATATCGTTTCAAGAACAGAAAGCCCGGGAAGGTGTTCCGCCCGCGGTAGTCTTCGGACTTTCGCTATTGTTTGTCTTTTTGATTCTTGCCGCGCTTTACGAAAGCTGGTCGCTGCCGTTCAGTGTACTGCTTAGCACTCCGGTCGCGATCTTTGGCGCATTTTTCGTTCTGTGGCTTCGTCGCGTCATCCTAAGCGCCATCCTGCCTCTTTACCTGGTCCAGATCGAGAGCGACATCTATTCACAAATCGGGCTGATCATGCTGATTGGATTGACCGCCAAGAATGCAATTCTGATCGTAGAGTTCGCCAAGGATGAGTACGAGCATGGAAAACCTCTCGCGGACGCGGCGCTTGAAGGTGCGAAGTTGCGGCTGCGGCCGATCCTGATGACGTCGTTCGCGTTTATTCTCGGGTGCGTCCCGCTGTGGACGGCGAGCGGCGCTGGCGCGGTGTCGCGACAGATCATGGGAACCACGGTGATCGGCGGAATGGTGGCCGCCAGTGCGCTCGGGATATTCTTCATTCCCGCGATTTTCTATTTGGTCGAGAAATGGTCCGGCGCGGGCAAAGAGCCTGCTTCCGGTTCGTTGCCAGCCACGCCTGCCCCTGTGCCAGGAGACTGAGATGTGCGGTACTGCAACGAGGGGAGACGAAACTCAAGCATAGTTTCTGGTGGGATTACACATGGGGTTGGCTATGGGATTACGCATTATGAAACTCGCGAAATTCCTGACTGCGATGTTCGCCTGTGGAGTGCTGGCCGGTTGCATGGTCGGCCCAAACTACCATCGCCCCGCGGTGCAGCCTCCGACCGCGTATCGTGACCTGGCACAGAATGCCCAGCTTCAGGCTCAGGCCGCCTCCTATGCGGATCTTCCCTGGTGGCAAGTCTTTCAGGATCCGAAGTTGCAGGAGCTCATTCGCACCGCGCTCAAGCAGAACTACGATTTGCAACTTGCCACCGAGCGCATCAATGCCGCACGGGCTCAGCTTGCGGTCACGCGCTCGAGCCTGTTCCCTCAAGTGGGAGCGAACGGCAATTTCGCCGGTGGAAAAGAAAATATTGAACAAAGCAAATACAACTTTCTGACTCTTACGGCCGATGCGGCCTTCCAGTTGGATTTGTTCGGCCGTCTGCGCCGTGCGAACGAGGCGGCTCGCGCCCAATTGCTGGCTACCGAGGCTGCGAGGCAAACCGTCACATTGACCCTTGTCAGCGACGTCGCCAGCGACTACTTCGCGCTCCTGGAACTTGACCTGCAACTCCAGATCACGCGGGACACGGTTACCACGCAGACCGATTCGGTCAAACTCACCAACTTTCGTCTCGACCACGGCGTAGCCACGAAACTCGATGTGCTCCAAGCCCAGCAAGTCCTCGATACCGCGAATGCCCAGGTTCCTGACCTCGAACGCCAGATCGCTCAAGAAGAAAACGCCATCAGTATCCTGCTGGGAAATTTCCCGCAGGATGTGACGCGCGGACTTCCTTTAGTCCAGCAAACACTTCCTCCCGAAGTGCCGCCGGGGCTTCCTTCCTCCATCCTCGAGCGCCGCCCGGACATTCGCGAGGCGGAACAGAACCTGATTGCCACGAATGCTGAAATCGGAGTCGCCAAGGCTCAGTTCTTTCCACAAATTTCGCTGACTGGTTCCGGCGGTGGTGCATTCGGACGAAGCAGCGCGTTCTCGAGCCTGATGAGCACACAGCTCGGGATCTGGTCTTACGGCGCCCAGGTGAGCCAGCCGATTTTCACTGGCGGCGCACTTCGCGGGAATCTGCACCTGGCTGAGTCGCAGTACCAGCAGGCTCTCATCGCGTACCGGCAGAGCATTCAGCAGGCCTTCGGAGACGTTTCCGATGCTTTGATCGGATATCAGAAGTTTCATCAGGTTCGGGTTCGTCAGGAGGAATCGGTGGCCGATTTGCAAGAGTCCGTCCGCCTCTCCGAGCTGCGTTACAAGGGAGGCACGACCACTTACCTCGAAGTGCTAGATGGTCAGCGCTCTCTCTTTTCTGCGGAACTGACGCTCGCCGAGGCGCGCGGTAACGAGTACCAGAGCCTCGTGCAACTCTACCGGTCGCTTGGCGGAGGCTGGCAGCAAGGTTCCCAGACCCCCAATGGTCCTCCACTTCATTCCCAAAATCTGACGCCGAATTAGCGTCAACAGCTTGACAGATGACAAACCTTGGACCCGCCAGGAAGGTCGCGGCTTCGATCGACCTACTGTTTACAAAAATTTAGCGGTGCCGTTCTCCCCCCCAATGTTGGCCAATGACTTGCATCCGTGCATCTAGAAGCGGTGTGAAGGAAGTTTGCGCTGCTGGCGGTTTTATCTCTCAGCCTGAACGACGGAACAACCGCTTCCCATCAACCCTTCTACGAGGTAGATCTTCATGGCCACGGCCGCTAAATTCCGCATCGACGTAGCGATCCACGATCTTCTGATGAACTCTGCCCAGCGCTCTCCGGCGCCGGCGAGTGTTCAGGGTCTAACCCTTCCGGAACCTGTATTTCCACAGTACCCCGAGCGCCTGAGCGATCCCGGTCCCGAGACTCCGCCCGAGAAACGCCAGTGGGGGGTGAAAGATGTCTACCGCTACTCGCGCGGGTGGTTATTCCCCTACGTGCGCTCGCGAGTTCTGCCGGGCGAGTTTCATCCCATCACCGCCTACCTGTTTGTCGAGTACAAGTGCAATCTCGATTGCTGGTATTGCTGGTCATACAACAACAAGGTGAAGGGCATGACCGAGGATGTCGCCCGGCGCTCGATCGACTGGCTGCACGACAACGGTTGCCGGGTGCTGGCGCTGATGGGTGGCGAACCGCTGCTGCGGCCGGATTTCATCCATAAAGTTGTCTATTACGCGGCGAAGAAGGGCTTCTGGGTTTATATCGCTACCAACGGGCGTTTGCTTCGTCCCGACGTGGCAGACCGCCTGGGCGATGCCGGTGTCGCGGTATTCAACTTCGCACTGGATTCCTGGGATCTGCAGCCGAGTCTTCCCAAGGCTTTCGTGCCCGCACAGCAAAACCTGGAACATATCCTGCGCAAGCAATATGCACATCGATACCTGGTTTTTTTCAACATCAATATCTGCCGCAATAACACAGAAGACGTCAGAAAGTTGACCGAATACGCCTACGATCATCGCATTGCCACTGACTATCACATCAATGAAACTCCCATGCTTGAACAAGACGACCACTTCAAGCACCTTTACGACAATCCCACCTACATCCGCCCGGAAGATTGGCCGAGGATCGACGCCCTGGTCGATTGGCTGACGGAGAAAAACAAAGCGGGCTATCAGATGGTGAACTCCGTGCAACGGCTGCAAGAGATCAAAGCCTTCCTGCGGATGTCCTCCGGGCTCGATCTGAAGGAATACGGCTGGAACGGCGATGGGACCAGCGGAAACGGACACCAGGCAGAGGTGCTCGCCTCGTTGCCAGGAATCGAACAGGAGGAAGACGGCCAACTGCATTTTGCGAAGTGGAACTGCCGCGCCGGTCAGAATAATGTGATCATCCGAACCGACGGCACGGTTGCTCCGTGTTTCCCGATGTACGGGGCGACCTTCGACTGGGGAAACATCGACCAGCCAAAATTCGATTCGGGGCAGCTCTCCGCCATGAAATCAACCTGCCAGCAACATTGTTTCTCAACCCTGAACCATAACCTGGCGTACTGCTACAACGATGCCCGAGTGATCAAGTGGCTGTGGTCGAACGCAAAGAACCGATTCCAGGGTGGCGTTCGCAGCTTCGAGGATTGACGAGGACAACCAGATGCACGAGGGAGGAAACCAATGAACAATCAAGACACGAGACCGCGCGCACCTAGCCTGCCTTTCGAATGTCCCAGGGGGACGTTGTCTGCCTGCGAGGGAGGGGCGTTTGGATCATCCTGAGAAGAGAGACTACATGAGCGAAGTGCTTCCGCAGGTCTATCTGGCACGGCACGGTAACACGGCTTGGACGATCACGGGCCAGCATACCGGCCTTACCGATTTGCCGCTTACCCCAAATGGCGAGTCGAATGCCCGAAGGCTTGGCGAACGGCTGAAGGGTATGACGTTCGCCAAGGTATTTACCAGCCCGTTGCAGCGCGCCACTCGAACCTGCGAGCTGGCTGGGTTTGGAGGCGTGGCCGAGACCGATCCTGACTTGGTGGAATGGAACTACGGTGAATACGAAGGACTACGTTCGGACGAGATCCTTCGAGAACGCCCGGACTGGCAGTTGTTCCGCGACGGCGCACCCGGAGGCGAGTCGCCGGAACAGATTGGCGCACGGGCGGATCGCGTAGTCCAGCGGGTTCGCGCAGTGGTGGGCAATGTGCTGCTGTTTTCGAGCGGACATTTCATGCGAGTTTTGACCGCCCGTTGGCTGGCACTCGGTCTCGCATCTGCCGGTAGGTGTTTTCTATTGAGCCCGGCGAGCTTGAGTGCGCTCAGTTACGAGCACAATGTCTCCCAGCCGGTGATCCGGCTGTGGAATGACGATCATCATGTGACCGCATGAGCAGGCCGGGTGTTCGGCCGGAACTTTTTCGTTTCGGGATGTTTGGTGCTAATGATTTCAGATACCTAGACGATAGAAGATAAAGGATCCCATGAGCACAGAGAGTGCGGCACGGCCCAGCTCCGCCAAAGTGGTTCCCATGACGACGAGCGTACCCAAAGCATCAGAGGTATTACAACAGTACGGGAGCTTGTCGGTTCCCCTCGCCGGAACCGACAGCGCGCTCTACGAACGACATTTGATTTTTGACCGGGCGATTGACCCGAGAGTAGCCAGCGCCCGGGAACGCTTTGAGGCTTTTTCTCATTCCATCCGCGATATTCTCACCCAACGCTGGGTGCAGACCAAGAGCACCTATGAACAACAGAACGCCAAGCGCATTTACTACCTTTCCATGGAATTTCTGATCGGCCGTTCCCTGGCCAACAACGTTTCGAACCTGTTGCTTGATCCGATGGCGCAACTTGTGGTTCAGGAGAAGGACATCGACTGGCTGGAATTGATTGAGCAGGAACCGGATGCGGGACTGGGCAACGGTGGACTGGGACGTCTGGCGGCATGTTTTATCGACTCCATGGCCACCATGCAGCTTCCAGCCACAGGGTATGGTCTGCGTTACGAATATGGCATGTTCAAGCAATCGATCGTGGATGGCTGGCAAAAGGAGGATCCCGACAATTGGCTCCGCGACGGCGATCCCTGGGAGATCGCTCGTCCTCACGAGCAGGTTGAAATCAAGCTGAATGTCTCATTCAGCTTGCGGGCCGGTGAGCTCGAGGTCATCCGCGACAGGCCGTCGAGCCTGATCGGTATTCCCTTTGATCGTCCCGTGGTGGGCTATGGCGGAAAAACGATCAATACCCTTCGGCTTTGGGCCGCGGCGGCTCCCGAATATTTCGATCTCGCGAAGTTTGACACTGGGGATTTCGTCGGAGCGCTGGGTGAGACTCTTGAAGCGGAGTCACTGACTCGCGTGCTCTATCCAGACGATTCCACCACGCAGGGGCAAGGACTGCGATTCCTGCAAGAATATTTCCTGGTGGCATGCTCAATGGCCGATCTGGTCCGTCGTTTCCTGCGCCACAATACCGATTGGGACAAGTTGCCGGAGAAGGTCGCAATTCAACTGAATGACACCCATCCCTCCATGTCAGTGGCTGAACTGATGCGAATTCTGCTGGACGATGCGCACCTGGGGTGGGACCAAGCCTGGGACCTGACCAAGAAGGCGCTCGCGTACACAAATCACACCCTGCTGCCCGAAGCCCTGGAGAAATGGCCTGTGGCGTGGTTTGAAGTACTTTTTCCCCGCAATCTGCAAATCATTTACGAGATCAACCGGCGACTGCTGGACGAAGTTCGGGTTCGTTTCCCGGGAGACGACGGACGCGTCCAACGCATCAGCCTGGTGGAAGAGGGGAACCAGCGCAAGATTCGCATGGCAAACCTTGCGATTGTCGGCACACACAGCACCAATGGAGTGGCTGCCGTCCATTCGAAGTTGTTGCGGACTACGACGGTCAAGGATCTCGCCGAAATGTTTCCCCAGCGTTTTAACAACAAAACCAATGGGGTAACCCCGCGGCGCTGGTTGCTGCAAGCCAATCCCGCGATGGCAAGTGCAATTACAGAGGTGATCGGCGAGGGTTGGATTACTGACCTGAGCCAGCTCGAGGAACTCAAACCATTTGCCCCAGATCACAGCTTCCGTGAAGTGTTCCTCAAATCGAAGAAAGCGGCAAAGGCGCAGTTTTCCAATTGGCTCAAAACGACGTCCGGGCAGATCGTTGACCCCAACACCATCTTCGATTGCCAGATTAAGCGCATCCATGAATATAAGAGGCAATTATTGAATGCGCTGCGAATTGTAGTTGTTTATAACCGGCTGCGGCAGAATCCCGGCTTGAACATGGTGCCGCGCACCTTTTTCTTCGCCGGGAAAGCGGCGCCAGCTTACAAGTTGGCGAAGCTGATCATAAAATTCATCAACAACCTGGCGGGTACGATTGATGGGGACCCCGCCGTGCGCGGACGACTCAACGTCGTCTTTCTCCCTGAGTACAATGTTTCGCTGGCGGAACGCCTCATTCCGGCCAGTGATGTCTCGAATCAGATTTCGACTGCCGGCTACGAGGCCAGCGGAACCAGTAATATGAAATTCATGATGAACGGGGCCCTGACGGTGGGAACTCGGGACGGAGCTACCATCGAGATGGCGGAAGAAGCGGGGGAAGAGAACATGTTCCTGTTCGGCCTGACCGTAGAGCAGGTGGAGAACAGTCGCAGCTGGTACAACCCGTACTGGCACTACAACCACGAGCCGGAGACTCGAGCCGCTCTCGACCTGATTTTTTCCGACCACTTCAGCCGTAACGAACCGGGAGTATTCGCTCCTTTGCGCGATACCTTGCTCACCGGCGGCGATCACTACATGCACCTGGCCGACCTGACCTCCTATTGCCAGGCGCAGGAACGGCTCGGCACGCTCTACGCCGATTCCGGCGCCTGGGCGCACAAAGCAATCCTGAACGTGGCCAGCTCGGGGAAGTTCTCGAGCGACCGCACCATTTCGCAATATGCATCTGAAATTTGGAAGGTGGAACCATGCCCAGTAGCTTAGAAACGCGCCCGGCAGCAAGTGAGACCAACGGAATGACAATTTCGCCGCTCGCCGGCAAACCGGCTCCAAAAGAGTTGCTGGTGGACGTAGCTCGGCTGGAGAAAGAATATTTCGATCGTCACCCCGACCTCGAGGATCGTACTCAGTTAGTCAGCTTCGGCACCAGCGGACACCGCGGTTCTCCCCTGAACGGAACGTTCACCGAAGCGCACATCCTGGCGATTACCCAGGCGATCTGCGACTATCGTCAACAGCAGGGAACCGACGGCCCGATCTATATGGGGAAGGACACGCACGCCGTGTCCGGACCCGCGCAGCGGACCGCTCTCGAGGTGCTGGCGGCGAATCACGTAGAGGCGATCATCCAGGAAAAGGACGGCATCACTCCGACGCCGGTAATCTCGCGAGCCATTCTGGTTTACAACCGCGGGCGCAAGGAACACTTCGCGGATGGCATCGTGGTGACGCCTTCGCACAATCCGCCCGAGGATGGAGGCTTTAAGTACAACCCGCCCAACGGCGGCCCGGCCGATACTGACGTGACCCATTGGGTCGAAGATCGCGCGAACGAATTGTTGCGCGCAGGAAATGCCGGGGTCAAGCGTGTTCCATTTGCCCAAGCAATCCAGGCCGCGACCACGCACCAGGAAGACTTCATTCTGCCGTACGTGCGCGATCTCAAGAATGTGGTTGACCTGGATGCGATTCGCGGCGCCGGCCTCAAGCTTGGAGTGGATCCCCTGGGTGGGGCATCACAGCCTTACTGGGAGCCGATCAACTCCATTTACGGGTTGGACATCGCCGTCGTCAATCCCATCATCGATCCCACGTTTTCCTTCATGACCGTCGATCACGACGGCAAAATTCGCATGGACTGCTCGAGCCCATATGCGATGGCCAGACTGGTCGGGCTCAAAGATCACTACCAGGTGGCTTTCGCCAACGATACCGACGCCGATCGGCATGGCATCGTAACTCCGGTGGCCGGGTTGATGAACCCGAACCATTACCTTGCGGTTGCTATCCGGTATTTGCTCACGCGCCGCCCTCAGTGGCGCCGGGAAGTTGCGGTTGGAAAGACGCTGGTGAGCAGCAGCATGATCGACCGGGTGGTCCAGAAACTTGGGCGGGAGCTGCTTGAAGTGCCGGTGGGTTTTAAATGGTTTGTGCCGGGCCTGGTCGACGGCTCGTGTTGTTTCGGCGGAGAAGAGAGCGCGGGAGCGAGTTTTCTTCGGCTGGATGGGACCGTGTGGACGACCGACAAAGACGGCATAATCATGGATCTGCTGGCGGCAGAGATTACCGCGCGCACCGGCAAGAATCCGGGAGAGCACTATCGCGAACTGACGACGGAGTTTGGCACTCCCTACTACACGCGCATCGACGCGCCGGCTACCCCTGAGCAGAAAACAAAGTTGCAAAAGCTCTCACCGGACGCAGTGAAGGAGTTGGATCTTGCGGGTGAGCCAATCACCGCCAAGCTGACCAAAGCCCCAGGCAACAATGCCCCCATCGGCGGACTGAAGGTTGTGGCCCAGACCGGCTGGTTTGCGGCCCGCCCCTCCGGCACCGAGAACATCTACAAAATCTACGCCGAGAGTTTCAAGAGCCAAGCGCATCTCAATGCGATTGTGAGCGAAGCCCAGCAGATGGTGAACAATGCACTGGGTTCCCCGGCAGTCGGTTCTCAGGATGGAGCCCGATAATGAGTGAAGCACCGGGTGCGGGGGGATGGGTACGTTCGCCTGTTCCGCCGTTTCCGTCTGATTATCGCGCATCTGGCTTGCTACTGCACGTTACGTCTCTGCCCTCGCCGTATGGCATCGGCGACTTGGGATCGTCGGGGTTCTCCTGGATTGATCGCCTCCATAATGCCGGCCAGAGATGGTGGCAGGTTTTACCGCTCGGCCCGACTGGTTACGGAAACTCGCCGTATCAATCGTTATCCTCGTTTGCCGCGAATGGGCTGCTGATCAGCCCGGCCGCCCTGATTGCGGACGGGTTGTTCGCGGAAAAGGATTGTGAGTCTCACTTTTCGGCCGACCTGGTCGATTACGAGTCCGTCATTCCGTTCAAACTGCGGGTGCTCGAAAAAGCTTGGGAGAACTTCAAAGCGCGGGAGCGCGGAGGCAACGAGCTGACGGCTGCTTACGAAGAGTTCTGCGCCAAGCAGGCGATTTGGCTGGAGGATTACGCTCTGTTCCAAGCGTTGAAAGCCAAGTATCACGATGCTTATTATCTCCATTGGCCAGCCGAACTGGTGCAGCGCATCCCGAGCGCTCTCGCCGAGGCGCGGCGAGAGTTGGCCAGTGACATCGATCAGGTTCGCTTTGCCCAGTTCCTGCTGTTCCGCCAGGCGGATCAGCTCAAACAGTACGCCCATGACCATGGCGTGGGCTTAATTGGCGATCTGCCTTTTTTCGTTTCCGCCGATTCGAGTGATGTTTGGGCGAACCCGGAGTTCTTTCTGCTGGACGAGCAACATCGCCCGCGCTTCGTTGCCGGAGTCCCTCCGGATTACTTCAGCACAGAAGGACAATTGTGGGGCAATCCGGTTTACAACTGGGACGCTCTTCGTTCCACCGGTTATCAATGGTGCATCGATCGGTTGCGCGCCCTGCTGAATCACGTGGATGTGATTCGTTTGGATCACTTCCGTGGCTTCGCGGCCGCGTGGCACGTTCCAGCCAACGCGTCAACTGCTCGCTCGGGGCAATGGGTGTCAGGTCCGGGGGCCAATTTCTTTCAGGCAGTGCAAACGGAGCTGGGTCATCTGCCGTTTATCGCCGAAGATTTGGGTTTGATTACGCCCGATGTGTACGCGCTGCGCGACCAGTTTCAAGTGCCGGGAACCAGGGTGCTGCAATTTGCCTTTGATGGACACGCCGATAATCCATATCTACCGCACAACTTTGTTCCGAACACCGTTGTCTACACCGGTACCCATGACAACGCTACAACTCGGCAATGGTACGAACAACTGCCTGAGTTCGAGCGACAGAATCTGTGGAACTACCTGAAGCGCGCGCCGGGTGAGAGTGCTGAGGCCGCGCCGGTGCTGATGGGCATGGCATGGTCGTCGCCGGCAGCGCTGGCGATTGCTCCCTTGCAGGATCTGCTCAATTTAGGCAGCGAAGCCCGTATGAACGTGCCTGGGTCTCCCGCTGGAAATTGGCGTTGGCGAGTCCGAGAAGACATGTTGTCTTCTCAGGCTTTTCAGTGGCTGGCGGAGTTGACCGTAAGTTCACAGCGCTCGATCAGCCCCCTGGCGTCCAATCGGGCGCAACCGGGTCTTGAACGAGCCATGAGCTCTCAGATCTAGAAAGTAGAACGAAGAACGAAATGATCGGCTCAGTGATTCAAGTTGTCAAACAGGTTCTGCTCGTGGTCAGCGCACTGTTTCCGATTGTCGATCCGATCGGAGGAAGTCCGATCTTCTTGTCGCTCACGAGAGACTACGCAGCGGAGACTCGAAGAGTACTCTCCCGCCACATCGCCGTCGACAGCTTCATTCTGCTGGTCGCGTCCTTCGCGGTTGGATCCCACGTGCTCTCCTTCTTTGGCATTTCTCTTCCTGTGGTGCAGGTGGGTGGCGGGCTGATCGTGATTTCGACCGGCTGGTCGATGCTGAACCAGAAAGATTCGAACGATCGAAACGCAGTCCGGAGCACGGTCAACTGCACGGATGCTCTGAGAGATGCGTTTTACCCGCTTACGCTGCCCTTGACGGTTGGTCCAGGTTCTATCTCAGTCGCCGTCACCCTTGGCGCCAATGAAACGCATCATCTGGGGGCAAATCTGCTGGGGCTGCTCGCGGCGGCTATCGGTTCCGCCTTTGTGGCTGCGACTATTTATCTCTGCTACGGCTTCGCCGACCGGCTGGCCAATGTTATGGGCCAGACCGGTATGAACGTCATTCTAAGGCTCACCTCGTTCCTGCTGGTGTGCATCGGAGTGCAGATCCTGTGGAACGGTGCCAGCAAGTTGCTCAGTGCACTGCCGCATGTTGCCGGTTTTGTCGTGCCGCGTTGAGGGGGTTGAGGGAAAGGAAGGGTGGGAGCCGGTGTCCCCGTCATTTGTCAAACTATTGACACTTGACACTCCCGGCGATTCCACCTCGGACGGGCGGTGGCGAGTTCGCTGAGATTAGGTCTCTAACTCCTTGTGTTCGAGACGGCAGCTCTTTTCCGCGACGAGGCACCCCGGACTGGAACTGCGAATGCTCAGATAAACGTACTCCGAACTGGGCTAGAGGTCTTCCGGTGCGAGAGAACTCCACACGGCATTCCGAGCTTATAAAATAGGTCAGAGACGCATGAATTTGGCGAAAGCACTCGAGGACCCGAAAGGATAGCGGATATGGCAGCCAGAGTTGAAGCGATCACAAAACGCCCCACGGTTAAACACCAAGCCTGGAAGGATCTGCAAACTCACTATAAGCAAGTCAAGGACTTACACCTGCGGCAGCTCTTTGCGGAGGATCCGAAACGCGCCGAGAGTATGACGGTCGAGGCGGTCGGACTTTTTTTAGACTACTCGAAGAATCGCATCACGGGAGAAACCCTCCGGCTGCTGGTCCAGCTCGCCGAGGAATCTCAGCTGAAGGAACGAATCGAAGCCATGTTTCAGGGGCAGAAGATCAACCTCACGGAGAAGCGTGCGGTCTTGCACACCGCCCTGCGCGCACCGCGCGACGCGTCCGTCGTCGTGGACGGTGAGAACGTTGTGCCCAAGGTGCATGCCGTGCTCGACCAGATGGCCAATTTTGCCAACCGGGTCCGAAGCGGTGAGTGGAAAGGCCACACCGGCAAGCGAATTCGTAACGTGATCAACGTCGGTATCGGGGGCTCCGACCTCGGGCCGGTGATGGCGTACGAAGCCCTCAAGCACTACACAGACAGGGCAATGACGTTCCGGTTTGTATCGAACGTCGACGGCACCGATTTCGCCGAAGCCGTCCGTGATCTGGATCCGTCAGAGACGCTCTTCATTATCTCCTCGAAAACCTTCACGACGCTGGAAACGATGACGAACGCCCAAAGCGCACGCGCGTGGTCGCTCGCCGGTTTGGGAGAAGACGAGAAGTCGGTGGCGAAACATTTTGTGGCCGTTTCTACCAACGCGGCAGAGGTCGAGAAATTCGGGATCGATACTGCCAACATGTTCGAGTTCTGGGACTGGGTCGGGGGGCGCTACTCGATGGATTCAGCCATTGGCCTCTCGACCATGGTAGCCATCGGGCCGGAGAATTTCCGCGCGATGTTGAGCGGCTTCCATCAAATGGACGAGCACTTCCGCACTACCCCCTTCGAGCACAATCTGCCGGTACTCATGGGTCTTCTTTCGATTTGGTACAACGATTGTTTTGAGGCGCAAACTGTAGCGGTCTTGCCCTACGAGCAGTATCTGAAGCGTTTCCCAGCTTATCTTCAGCAACTGACGATGGAGAGCAATGGCAAGCACGTCACGCTCCAGGGGAAGAAGGTGGCCCACGATACCGGTCCGATTTACTGGGGAGAACCGGGAACCAACGGCCAACACTCGTTTTATCAATTGATTCACCAGGGAACCCGGTTGATTCCCTGCGACTTCATCGCTTTTGTGCAACCTCTCAATCCATTGGGCCATCACCACGATATTCTGATCGCAAATGTTTGCGCGCAGACCGAGGCGCTGGCGTTCGGCAAAACTCCCGAGCAGGTCCAGGCCGAAGGTACCCCAAAGTGGCTGGTTCCTCACCGGGTGTTCGAGGGCAATCGTCCCTCGAACACGATCCTGGCAGAACGACTGACACCAGAAACTCTGGGCAAACTCGTGGCACTCTACGAACACTCCGTGTTTACCCAGGGGGCAATCTGGAATATCGATTCATTTGACCAGTGGGGGGTTGAGCTGGGCAAGGTGCTGGCGCAACGCATCATCCCTGAGATCGAGAGCCAGACAGAACCAACGCTCGCGCACGACAGCTCGACTAACAATTTGATCAGGTATTACCGAAAATCGAAGGCATCCGCTTAACCGACCGGTTGTGCGCCACGTCGCGGATGGCAACCCTAGTTTTATAAAAACTTGCGCTTCAAATAAGGAGACAGCAATGCAACTCGGGATGATCGGTTTGGGAAGAATGGGCGCCAACATGGTCCGGAGACTGCTCCGTAGGGGACACAGTTCGGTGGTGTTCGATCGAAGCCCGCAAACGGTGAACGAGTTGGTGAAAGAGAAGGCGATCGGAGCTGCATCGCTCGAGGAATTCGTGAAGAAACTCGAGAAGCCACGAGCCATCTGGCTGATGGTGCCGGCGGCGGTTGTCGACAGCACCATAGCGGACCTCTTGCCCCATCTGGAGGCGGGGGACATTCTGATTGACGGCGGTAACTCTTATTACATCGACGATATCCGGCGGGCGAAGCAACTGGCTGCGCGAAACATCCACTACGTGGATGTGGGCACCAGCGGAGGGGTGTGGGGTCTCGAGCGAGGCTACTGCATGATGATCGGCGGCGAGACCGAGGTCGTCGATCGGCTCGATCCCATTCTTGCTGCCCTTGCCCCGGGCATGGGAGACATTCCGCGCACCATTGGCCGGGATAAGACTGATGGTACGGCCGAGCAGGGTTATCTGCGCTGCGGCCAGAATGGAGCCGGCCACTTCGTCAAGATGGTTCACAACGGAATGGAGTACGGAATTATGGCGGCCTATGCGGAGGGCTTGGCGGTCCTGCGCTCCGCCAACGTTGGCAAGCAGGCAAACAATATCGTCGACGCTGAAACCACGCCGCTGCGCGATCCAGAACATTATCAATATGACTTGAACCTGCGCGACATCGCGGAGGTTTGGCGCCGGGGAAGCGTCATCGCCTCCTGGCTGCTGGATCTGACCGCCAACGCGCTGACCGAGGATCCAAATCTCTCGAAGTTTGCCGGCCGGGTTTCCGACTCTGGGGAAGGACGCTGGACCATCAAAGCGGCGATCGACGAGGCCGTACCGGCGCCGGTTCTCACCTGCGCGCTCTATGAGCGATTCAGCTCGCGGGGCGAGGCTGAGTTCGCCGACAAGCTTTTGTCCGCGATGCGATATGAGTTTGGCGGGCACCTGGAGAAATCCGGAGACAAATCGAAAGTGGCTTAAGGAGAAGCTTGTGAACAATTCGCATTCCGACGCGCTGGTTTTCTTTGGAGCGACAGGCGACCTGGCGTATAAGAAAATCTTTCCCGCGTTACAGGCAATGATTAAACGCGGGCATCTGGATATGCCCGTGATCGGCGTCGCCAAAGCTGGGTGGACGCTCGACCAGCTCAAGGCGCGGGCGCATGATAGCCTCGAAAAACATGGTGGAGTCGATTCTGCCGCCTTCGAGAAGCTTTCTTCTTTACTCGGCTATGTCGACGGAGACTACAACGATCCTGCTACCTTTCAGGCTCTGGGCAAGGAATTGAAAGGAAGGCAGCGGCCGGCGCACTATCTCGCGATCCCGCCGATCATGTTCGAGAAGGTGCTCGAACAGCTGGAATATTGCGGGTGCGCGGCGAATGCTCGGATCATTGTCGAGAAGCCGTTCGGCCACGACCTGGAATCTGCGCAGCATCTCAACAAGGTGCTTCTGCGCAAGTTCGATGAGTCATCGATTTTCCGGATCGACCATTACCTGGGCAAGCGTCCAGTGAACAACATGGTCGTATTCCGTTTCACAAACGCGTTCCTGGAAGCGTTCTGGAATCGCAATTACGTGGAGAGTGTACAAATCACGATGGCGGAGGATTTTGGCGTCCAGGGCCGTGGCGCTTTCTACGATGAAACCGGAACCGTGCGCGATGTCGTCCAGAACCATCTATTCCAAATCCTCTGCAATCTGGCCATGGAAGCGCCGGCGAGAATGGACAGCGAATCCGTTCGCGATGAGAAGGCCAAGGTGCTGAAGGCAATTCCGGCGTTGGACGAGAAAAACGTCGTTCGCGGCCAGTTTCGCGGTTATCTGCAGGAAAAAGGAGTCGCGCCGGACTCCAAGGTTGAAACCTTCGCGGCGGTGAAGCTGGCAGTCAACTCGTGGCGCTGGCAAGGAGTTCCGTTCTACATCCGCGCGGGGAAGTGTCTGCCAGTCACGTCCACCGAGGTCGTCTGTCGGCTGCGAAAGCCGCCGAGTCTGATCCCTGCGGATGTCTTGCGCTCGAATTATCTCCGCTTCCGGATCAGCCCGGATGTGGCCATTGCCATGGGCATGACGGTGATGTCTGCGGACGAGACGACGGTTGAGCCGGCGGAGATGATCGCGGGCGAACAGCCCAGCGCCGAGGAAATGGATGCCTACGAACGGGTGCTGGGAGATGCCATGGCGGGCGACCCGACACTATTTGCGCGCGAAGACTATGTGGAAGAAGCGTGGCGAATCGTCGATCCGATCCTGAAAAAAGCTACGCCAGTCTATCCCTACGAGCCCAAGAGCTGGGGGCCAAACGAGATCGACCGAGTGACGCCGCCCGGCGGCTGGCACGACCCGATCGTTGGACAGGAGAAGTCGGCGGCTGAGAGCAAAGCTGCCTGACAAGAAAACCCGCCGTCCTCTCGAGTGGAAGCTCGACGAGCGATGGAGATGGAAATCCAACCGGAGAAACCCGGATGAACCTTGAGGTATTCGCCGACGACGAATCCGCCGCTCAAGCGGCGGCTAAATTTATTGCCGCGGCAGCCCAGGCTGGCGTCGCCGCTCGCGGTCAGTTCGTTATGGCCGTGAGCGGCGGGCGTACTCCCTGGATCATGCTCCGCGCCCTGGCCGAGGAAAAGCTTCCCTGGGAGCACATCCATGTCGTGCAAGTGGACGAACGCGTGGCGCCGGCAGGGAATCAGGATAGAAATCTCACGCATCTTCGAGAAAGTCTGCTCGATCACTCCCCCCTTCGACCCGAGCATATCCATCCCATGCCAGTGGATTTACCTGACCTGGAAGCTGCGCCCGGGCAGTATGCCTTGACTCTCAGTGAGTTGGCGGGTTCGCCGCCTACGTTGGACCTGGTTCACCTCGGCCTGGGGCCGGACGGCCACACCGCCTCGCTCGTTCCCGGAGACCCGGTACTCGATGTCACTGAGACTGACGTGGCTCTGACGGCCAGCTATCAGGGAAGACGGCGAATGACACTGACCTATCCGGTCATCAACCGCGCCCGGCAGATTCTCTGGTTGGTAACGGGCAAGGAGAAAATTGATGCACTCGTCCGCTTGCGCAAGGGCGATGTGTCAATTCCCGCTGGACGGATTCGACAGGATCGCGCGGTGATTTTCGCTGACCGAGCGGCTGCGAAGTCTGACACCTGATTGACATCTGACGAAGTGCCGTCACCGTCAAATGACGGGCTCGTTTTTTTGGCCTGCCCACGCCGCCACCCTCATGGCTAACTGATTGATCCAGCATGTGGCAGTTGTGAAGCCGATTTCAATCGAGCTTGGAAGGACAAGTGCATACAACCAGCCACCCGCCGGATGCGGCCGGCGCCAGCCTCGTAACAAGCTGTAAGTTCCCAGACTGAGGTTAGCTGGCGAAACCAATTAGGGTTCAGAGAGGCGAAGTGAACAGGTCAACCCTCGATGTGCTTGCTAATGTAGATTCTCCAGCCGAGGCTGCCCTCCTCGAGCCGGCCGCATTCTCTAAACGCCCGACCTGGACCCAGGCGGAGGGAAGTCCCCTACCTCTTGGGGTCACCTGGATCGAGGTGGAGCAGGCGTTCAACTTCGCGGTTCACTCCGAACATGCGGAGAGCGTCACGCTCCTGCTCTATTCCGCCAGCGATTTGGTGGACCCCCTCCTGAGCTTTCGCTTCGATTTTCTGCGGAACAAGTCAGGGCAGATCTGGCATTGCCGGATTCCAATCGCCAAAATGGGCGAGGCTCGATACTACGCATACTCCGTGGCGGGAGAGACCGTATCTCAGCTGCATAGCTTTGACCCGCAGAAAGTTCTCCTCGACCCCTACGCGAAATGCATTTTTTTCCCGCCCGGTTTCGATCGCAAGCTGGCGATGCGTGAAGGCGGAAACGCTGGCCGGGCGCCTTTGGGAGTTTTGGTGGCTCATCGCCCGACATTTGACTGGGCAGCGGATCGCTCACCGCTTCATCAGTCGGATGCCATCATCTACGAACTTCACGTGAGGGGCTTTACAAAGAACTCCAACTCCGGCGTAGATCCTGCTCGTGCCGGAACCTACGACGGTCTGGTGGAAAAGATTCCCTATCTGAAGGAGCTCGGGGTCACGGTGGTCGAGCTGATGCCGGTGTTTCAGCGTGACCCACAAGAAGGCGACTACTGGGGCTACATGCCCTTGAATTTCTTCGCACCGCACGCGCAGTATGCCAGCAGCGCCGGCGCTCATGAACCGCATATTGAATTCAAAAAGATGGTGAAGGCGCTGCATGAGGCTGATATCGGCGTGGTGCTCGATGTGGTGTACAACCACACCTGCGAGGGTGACCACCGGGGCCCCATCTACAGCTTCAAGGGTTTCGACAGTGCGGCCTATTACATGCTGTCCTCCGATCCGGCAAACCCTTACGCCAATTATTCCGGAACCGGAAATACCTTGAATTTCAGCCAGCCGCACGTGCGCAAGATGGTGATGGACAGCTTGCGTTATTGGAAGCGGGAAATGCATATCGATGGATTCCGCTTCGATCTGGCGTCCGTGTTTAGCCGCAATGCGGATGGATCCCTCAACTGGGGAGAGGCCCCCATTTTCAGTCAAATTTCTGCTGATCCTGAGCTCAGTCGGTTGCGTTTAATCGCAGAACCTTGGGACACCGGTGCTGATCAGCTGGGACGCGGCTTCCCAGGCATAACCTGGTTGCAGTGGAACGGACGGTATCGCGACGAGGTCCGCCGGTTTGTGAAGAGCGATGCGGGGATGGTGCCCGACCTGATGCGTCGCCTGTACGGCAGCGATGATCTGTTTCCCGACGGCCGCGCCGACGCCTATCACGCCTACCAGAGTGTGAACTTTGTAACTTCCCACGACGGCTTCACGCTTTACGATCTCGTCTCCTACGACCGCAAACACAATTGGAAAAACGGGAATAACAACCAGGACGGCACCGACGACAACCATAGTTGGAACTGCGGCAACGAAGGAGACGAGAGTGCTTCGCCGGATGTGCTCGCGCTACGTCGAAAACAGATTAAGAACTTCTGCTGCCTGCTGTTCTTGTCGAATGGAACCCCGATGTTCCGCGCTGGGGACGAATTTATGAACACACAGTTCGGCAACAACAATCCGTACAACCAGGACAACGAAACGGGTTGGCTGGACTGGAGGCAATTCCGGGCGAACGGGGATATTTTCCGCTTCTTCCAAGGCATGATTCGATTTCGGAAAAATCATCCTACCCTGGGACGCAGCCGGTTCTGGCGGGAAGATATCTCCTGGTACGGAACCGGTCCAACCGTCGATCTCTCGCACGACTCCCATAGCCTGGCGTTCTGCCTGCACGGTGCCTCGCAAGGCGATGACGATATCTACGCCATGATCAACGCGTATTGGGAAGAGGTGACGTTCCAAGTGCAGGAAGGGACGGCGCCGGAGTGGAAAAGAATTGCGGACACAGCGCTTGCGAGTCCCAACGATTTTCTGGAAGGCGGCATTGCTCTGCAGCGGATGGATTACGCGGTGGCTCCCCGGTCGATCGTCGTGCTCCTGCGATCGCGCAGAAAAGGCGCCAGTGGGAAGAAGGAGTCCTAAGAGGGCAGTGTGATGAGCGGACGATCGAAGGTGATTATCGTTGGCGGCGGGTTTGGAGGTCTACACGCGGCGCAAGCAATGAAGTCTGCGCCCGTCGATGTGACCCTGATCGATCGGCGCAACTATCACCTGTTCCAGCCGCTGCTCTACCAAGTTGCGACCGGATCGCTATCGCCCGGAGAAATCGCGGCTCCTTTGCGCAGCGTCTTGAGCCACCAGGAAAACACCCGGGTTCTGCTCGGTACTGTAATCGATATCGATCCCTCGGCCCGGCACGTTGTACTCGAGGATGGCGCCAGCCTGGAGTATGACTCGCTGATTGTGGCCTCGGGTTCGCAGAGCTCTTACTACGGTCACGAAGCCTGGCGGGAGTGGGCTCCGAGCCTCAAGAGCGTGGAAGAAGCGACCAACGTCCGGCACAAGATCCTGTATGCGTTCGAGGTCGCCGAACGAATGCCCGACCCGGCGCAGCGGCGCGCCTGGCTCACGTTCGTCATTGTAGGGGGAGGTGCAACCGGAGTGGAGCTGTCCGGAGCCATTGCTGAGATCGCTCGACAGACCCTCAAGCATGATTTCCGCTCGATCCATCCCGAAGAGGCACAAATCATTTTGATAGATGGGGCGCCGAGGGTGCTTCCCACCTTCCCGGAAGACTTGTCCGAGAAAGCGGCGCAGCTGCTCGGGAAACTCGGAGTGCAGATCAGGACCAGCCTGATGGTAAAAGACATTGATAAGGAAGGCGTAAATATCCAGGCTCATGACGGTGTCGATCGTCTGGAAGCCAGAACCGTCATTTGGGCAGGCGGCGTCGCAGTTGGCGCCTTGGGAAAGACTCTGGCAAAACGGACCCAGGCGGAAACCAATAAGGCCGGACAAATCAAAGTAGGTCCAAATCTCACCATTGCCGGATATCCAGACATTTACGTGGTCGGAGACCTCGCTCTGTCGATCGGTGTCGACGGAAAGCCGTTGCCGGGAGTGGCTCAAGTAGCCATGCAGCAAGGCGCCTACGCCGCGAAAGCAATCGTCCGGAAGCTACAGAGCGGGACCGATCTCCCTCCCTTCAAGTATTTCGACAAAGGCAGCTTGGCGGTGATTGGTCGGTGGGCGGCAGTGGCGGATGCTTTCGGCGTCCATCTGTCTGGATTCCCGGCTTGGTTTGTATGGGCGTTCATCCACCTGCTGTACATCGTTCAATTCCAGAGCCGCATTTTGGTTCTCGTGCAGTGGGCTTTGCAGGATTTGACCTTCAGTCGCGGGGCCCGGCTGATTACCGGGGGTGCCGCTACCGACTTCAATTTCAACCAGGAGATGGCGGCGGTTGAGAAGAGATCCTCGGAGCCCGACAGAATTGCCGCGAACCAGTAACCGATCTACGAACTTCTGCATCAGTGGTTCACAGAGATTCAAAACTCAGAGATTCGCGCAGGTTGCACATGAGATGCGCACACAGTTCGAAGTGGCCGAGCGCACTTCAGGTGGTTCAGCTCGTCTTCTGGTGCGTGGCTCGAGCGGCCGCCACCGAGCCGGCGTCGCCTGCCCTTAGCCCGACAAACATCTTTGCGCCGGCTTCGACGCCCGCCAAGTCGATCTTCGGATTATCGATCTTTGTTCTAGCGGTCACGGCATCCATTTTCGCGGTGGTCTTTACTTTGCTCGCCTACTGTGTCGTGAAGTTCAGAAAGAGGATCAATGACGATGGCCGCGAGCCTCCGCAGGTTTATGGCAGCAATCAGGTTGAACTTGCCTGGACTGTCATCCCCGTGCTGATTGTGGTGGCTTTATTCATGGCAACGGTGCGGGTGATTGCCGACGTGCAGAAGGCATCGCGGCCTGACGGGGCGATCGAGGTTATCGCAATTGGCCACCAGTTCTGGTGGGAGTACCGCTACCCGGGCCTGAAGGTTATTACCGCGAATGAATTGCATGTGCCGGTCAGCGATCCGACCCATCCGACACCGACCTTCATTCGGTTGCTGTCGGCCGATACCGACCATAGTTTTTGGGTTCCGCGCCTGGCGGGTAAAACTGACCTCATTCCCAACCATCCGAACAGCCTGTGGATTGATCCGCAGGCGACCGGTCTCTATCTGGGCCAGTGTGCCCAGTATTGTGGGACACAACACGCCAAGATGCTGCTTCGCGTTTATGTTCAATCGGGTGAGGACTTCGACCGCTGGATTGAACAGCAACGCCAACCCTCCCCGGCAGGTGATGCTGGCGCCCAAGGGCAGCGAATATTCGAAACCACCGCCTGTATCAACTGCCATACGATTCGAGGAACGGTGGCCAACGGGCGCTTCGGCCCTGATCTCACGCACCTGATGAGCCGCCATACGATCGCTGCCGGGGCTGTCCTTAATACCACGGAGAATCTGCGGCTCTGGATTCAAAATCCCAACGCGATCAAGCCGGGGTCCTTGATGCCAGCGATGGAATTGAACGATGGAGAACTGGACGCGTTGACCGCCTATCTGGAGACACTTCGTTGAACATGCTCTCGAGTCCGTTCTCGAGCCTTGCGAGGAGTGTGCCCTATGTCCACTGATGCCATCGCACTGCCGGGAACTGAGCTGGCATCGACTCCTGTCGCCGCCAGGCTGCACGCCTGGATTACGACGGTTGATCACAAGAGGCTGGGCATTCTGTACATCACCTATGCCCTGGTGTTTCTTGTGATCGGCGGGGTCGAGGCGACGATTATGCGCATCCAGCTTATCCGTCCGCACAACGATTTTGTTTCGCCTCAGGTATTCAACCGAATGTTCACCATGCACGGAACGACCATGATCTTCTTCGTCGCCATGCCAGTGATGTTCGGATTCGCCAACTATCTTATCCCGCTCATGATTGGTGCGCGGGACATGGCCTTTCCACGTCTGAATGCTTTCAGCTTCTGGATGACCGCTTTCGGCGGCCTGCTTCTCTATTTCAGTCTGGTAGGAGCCAACGGGCTGTATGGAGCGGGTAACGCTCCCGACGTGGGATGGTTCGCCTACGCACCCCTGACTTCGCGGACGTTTTCAGTTGGCCACAGCACAGACTTCTGGACACTGGCGCTCTTGGTCTCGGGCTTTGGCAGCATCGGGACGGCGATCAATATCATCGCTACCGTGCTCTCGATGCGCTGCCCGGGAATGACGCTCGCCAAAATGCCGTTGTTCGCCTGGCTCAACCTCGTGATGGCTGGGTTGGTGATCCTTGCGGTCAGTCCGCTGACGGCGGCTCAAATCATGCTGGTGATCGACCGCTACCTTGGGGGACATTTCTTTGACACTCAAGCGGGAGGCTCAGCGGTGATCTGGATGCATTTCTTTTGGGTTTTCGGGCATCCCGAAGTTTATGTCCTGGTCATTCCAGCCTTCGCTTTTGCCTCAGAAATCATCCCGGTATTTTCCCGCAAGCCGATCTTCGGTTATCCGGTGATGGTGGGAGCGACGGTCGCGATCGGGTTCATCAGCATGAGCGTATGGGCACATCACATGTTTACCGTGGGCATGAGTTCGGCTGCCAATACCTTTTTCGTGATCTCGACCATGGCTATCGCTGTTCCGACCGGCATCAAGATCTTCAATTGGCTGGCAACCATGTGGGGAGGAAAGATTGAGTTCAAGACTCCGATGCTGTTCCTGATCGCGTTTCTGTTCCAGTTCCTGATCGCTGGTCTCACCGGCGTCATGCTGGCTTCGGCCCCCTTCGACTGGCAGTTGGGGAACTCGTATTTCGTGGTTGCGCATTTTCACTATGTAATCGTCGGCGCCATCCTCTTCTGTCTTTTCGGGGCCTTTTACTACTGGTTCCCAAAGATGTCCGGGAAAATGTACAACGAGACCCTCGGCAAACTGCATTTCTGGCTTTTCTTCGTCGGCTTCCACCTGACCTTCGATTTCATGCACATCCCCGGATTGCTGGGCATGCCGCGAAGGATCTACACCTACGAACCGGGGCGCGGTTGGGACACGTGGAACCTCATCGTGACCATTGGAGTTTTCTTCCAGGCTGCCGGAACCCTGGTCTTCCTGGGAAATCTTATCTGGTCTTATTTCCGCGGCAGACTGGCTGGAAACGATCCGTGGGATGCGTGGACTCTCGAATGGTCCACCGACTCGCCCCCGCCCGCATACAACTTCTACACCATTCCCAGCGTCCAGAGCCGCCGTCCGCTCTGGGACCTCAAGCATCCGGACGATCCGGACTGGAAGTACGAATAATGGAGCAAGGGAGATGAATGCGACATCCACGACCCTACCAGCAGCACTCGAGTGGAAGCTCCCCGCTCGCGGACAAGTTGGAATGTACGTTCTGATTGGCGCCGAGTCTGCCATCTTTACCATTTTTGTCGTCGCTTATCTCTTTTATGTCGGCAAGAGTCTTTCCGGACCCATGCCCTCGGAGGTGCTGTCGCCGCCGATTCTTTATACCGTTTGTTTACTTTCGAGCAGCCTGACCATTCACTTTGCTGCCAGGAGTCTTCGTGCGGGCAAGGTACAGAGTTTTGCTGCGTGGTGGCTCTTGACGATCATGCTGGGCGCGATCTTCCTTTACGGAACAGCTTCAGAATGGCACCGTCTTATTTATAAGGAAGGATTGACGATCGCGACCAATTTGTTTGGAACCACGTATTACTCACTCGTCGGGCTGCACGGCTTTCACGTAATTGTTGGCTTGTTCGCGCTGAGCACCGTCTTGGCTTTCACAATCTTCGGTGCGGTAAAGCAAGAACATGCCGAGCGCGTCGACGTCCTCTCGCTTTATTGGCACTTCGTGGACGCAGTTTGGATCGTGGTCTTCACTGTGGTCTACGTGATTGGGCGCTGAAATGGAAAACAAAGCGAACCTGGACACATTCGCGGGGCCCGATAGCCAGAGGAAAATCATCGAAATGCCCGCCCCTACGGCTTGGCCCATCATTCTCGCCTTTGGCTTAACTTTGGTTTTTGCCGGAATGGTTACAAGTTCACCGGTGAGTATCCTGGGAGCGATCCTGGCAATAAGCGGAGGCATCGGGTGGTTCCGCGACGTGCTGCCGCATGAGAAGCATGAATCTGTGTCGGCGATCAAGACAGGCCTGGCAGTCGGCACCAATCGTCCGCGGGTAGCAGCTGTCGAGTGGATGACACAAGAATTGCACCGAGCGCGACTGCCGCTGGAAGTCTACCCAGTGAAAGCGGGCGTAAAGGGGGGCATGGCAGGAGGGGTGGCCATGGCGGTTCTGGCCGTCATGTACGGAATCATTAGCGGGCGCGGCATGTGGTATGCGATCAATGTTCTGGCCGCAGGATTTTTTCCGGGCCGGCACCCGCTGGCGCATATCGGCGCGTTTCAATGGGATTCCCTGCTCATCGCGAGTGCCCTCCACTTGCTCGTTTCCTTGAGCGTTGGACTTCTCTACGGCGCAATACTGCCGATGCTTCCGCGGCATCCGATTCTTCTAGGTGGCTTGATCGCACCTATTTTTTGGTCGGGCGTAATTCACAGCTTTGTCCAACTCATTGATCCACAACTGGTCGATCAGATCGATTGGCTGTGGTTCGTTTTTTCCCAGGTCGGATTTGGAATTGTCGCTGGCATCGTGGTTTCCCGACAAGAGCGTGTACCTACGCAGCAGCTTCTTCCCTTTGCGGTCCGAGCGGGGTTTGAAGTGCTTGCACGCATCGACGAGGATGACAAGGATGGAGGAAAGTCCCGGTGATGACGAGCCGCATTATCGTGTCCACGCTCGCAATGCTCCTGGTTACGGTTTGTGTTGCGTGCAGCAGTTCATCTGGCCGCCCGGCGCAAGACTCAGCGGTTGTCCGGCCCGATCAGATTGTGGACTTTAGTATGCTTTACGGCCAGAACTGCGCAGGATGTCACGGGGCAGACGGTAAGGGAGGAGCAGCCATCGCCCTGGCAGATCCCGTTTTTCTAGCAATTGCCGACGACACGGTGATTCGGCGCACCGCGGCGAACGGAGAACCGGGTACTCCCATGCCCGCGTTTGCCCAGAGCGCGGGAGGAATGCTCACGGACCCGCAGATCAATGCGCTGGTTCGAGGAATTCGATCCTGGGCGAAACCCGATGCTCTCGCCGATCAAACTCCGCCGCCTTATGCGGCCGAGGCTCCGGGCGATCCGCAACGTGGCGCCGAGGTGTACGGAACTTACTGCTCCTCCTGTCACGGAGGCAACGGAGGCGGAGGGAGCAAGGCCAGTTCGATCGTAGAGGGCTCGTTCCTCGCGCTGATCAGCGACCAGCAACTTCGAACCATCGTGATCGCCGGCCGGCCCGAACTGGGTGCGCCGGACTGGCGCGGTGACGTCGTGGGCCGCCCCATGTCAGCCCAGGAGATTTCCGATGTGGTGGCCTGGCTCTCCCGCCAGCGGGCAAAGTTCCCCGGCCAGCCTTATTCGACCGCTTTGAGGAACTCGGCCAGCGGAGGATCTCAATGAGTGCAGAAAACAGTATCTCCAGACGGGCAGCGCTCGTAAAACTTGGCCTGGTTCTGAATGGTATCGTGGGCGCTTTCTTGGCCGTCCCGATCGTGCGCTATCTTCTGTCACCGGTGATTCGGGAAAAAAAGTTTGGATACGAGTCGTGGCTCTCGCTTGGTGGACTGGAACAGTTTCCGGCCGGCCAGACGAGACTTGCCACTTACAAAAATCCCGTGGTCAACGTCTGGGATGGCGAAACCGGCGACATCGCGTGCTGGGTACGGAATGTGGATGACCACACCTTCCAGGTCTTTGCCGTCAATTGCGCGCATCTGGGATGCCCAGTTCGCTGGTTTCCTCAATCAAGTCTGTTCATGTGTCCGTGCCACGGCGGAGCCTATTACCAGGATGGATCCCGCGCCTCGGGACCTCCAGAGCGAGGATTGTTCCAGTATCACTACAAAGTTGATGACGGCAAGCTTCTGATCAAGGCTGGCGAAATGCCGACTCCCGGTCAGCCCATAGCCAAGAACGCGGCAGGGAAGAACCTATGCGCCTGATCCAAAAACTCGGCGACTGGTTCGATCTGCGGCTGCAACTGGGCGCGCCGATTCGAGAAACCCTCGAACACCCGGTTCCGCGCCAGTCGGCGAGCTGGTTCTACGTTTTTGGCAGCGCTGCCCTCACCTGTTTCATGCTCCAGATTGTCACCGGCATCCTACTGGCCCTCATCTATGTGCCCTCGGCGGGAGAGGCGTGGAGCAGCCTCCAGACGCTCAATCACGGCATTTCTCTCGGTTGGTTCATACGTGCTCTGCACGGTTGGGGTTCGAATTTCATGGTCGCGCTGGTTTTGCTCCACATGGCGCAGGTCTTCCTCTTTGGAGCCTACAAGTTTCCTAGAGAACTGACCTGGATGGTTGGCGTCCTCCTTTTACTGGTGACGCTGGGCATGGCATTTACCGGACAGGTGCTGCGATTCGACCAGGACGCCTACTGGGGGTTAGGCATTGGAGCATCGATTGCGAGTCGAGTTCCGGTGATTGGACCTTGGACCGTCAATCTCATGCTGGGCGGTCCCATCATTGCGGGCGCAACCCTCTCGCGATTCTTCGCGCTGCACGTTTTCGTCATCCCTGGATTGCTCATTGCCTTTGTCGGGGTGCACCTGCTCATGGTGCTGAAATTGGGAATCAACGAGTGGCCGATGCCCGGGCGCATCGTCCGGCGAACAACCTACCTCGAGGAATATCACGAGTTAACGCAGAAGCAGGGCGAGCCGTTCGTGCCGAACGCGGTGTGGAAGGACATCCTGGTTTCCGCTTTCATTCTCCTTTCAATCGCTGCATGCGCAATCCACTTCGGCCCGTTCGGTCCAGGAGGACAGCCGAATCCGACGGTGATTCAGACCTCGCCCCGTCCCGACTTCTTTTTTCTGTGGCTCTATGCGCTGCTCTCCTTCCTGCCACCGTCCGCCGAGACTCCGATTCTTCTGATTGGTCCCGCCCTCGGAATCATTGCCCTGCTGGCGCTTCCGTTGGTGGCCGGCGAGGGTGAGAAGAGCTGGAAGCGCCGGCCGGTTGCTGTCCTGACGATTCTGCTGATCGCGGTGGCCCTAGGCACGCTGACTCATCTGGCGGAGCACACGCCCTGGAGCCCGGTGATGAATGCCTGGAGTGGCGAGCCGATTCCTCGAGAATACCTGCAAGGGCGGACTGCCCTGGAGCGCCGCGGCGCACTCGTTTTTCAGGCCAAGCAGTGTCACAACTGTCATTCGCTCGATGATAAAGGTGGTCAGCGTGGACCTGCGCTCGACAGGGTCGCGCTGCGCCTGACAGAAGATCAACTGATTCGCCAAGTGATCCAAGGGGGAGGGAATATGCCGGCTTATGGAAAAAACCTGAGTCCGGCGGAAACAACTGCGCTGGTGGCATTCCTCAAAACATTGCACCCCGCAAATCAAAGGCCGGCGCGTAATGCTTCTCAAGCGGTGGTGCTCGGCGCCGGCGAGGCCTCACCACGGTAGGGCTGACGATGTTCGAGTCCCATGCACACACGCAGTCTTGGCCGGTCGCGGTGGGCATGGCGTCCGCGTTACTGGTCGCGGCATTGGTTTATTTGCGAGGCTGGCTTTGTCTTCGCAGTGCTTTCCCAAAACTGATCCCCGGTTGGCGACTCGCCGCATTCATCGGCGGACTGTTATCCGTGTGGGCTACGACCGCATCTCCGCTCGCTGCTTTTGATCATCAGTCGCTCACGGTTCACATGATGAAGCACCTTTTGCTCATGACGGTTGCTGCTCCGTTAATTCTTGCGGGCGCTCCGGTGTTTCCGCTGGTTTCCGGGTTTCCCAAACTCTTCATTCAGGGCGACTCTGCTCTGGTCAGCTGGTCGGCACGATGGCTCGAACGAGCTCCTGCTCATCTTGTATCGTGCTGGCTGGCGGGCACGGCCGCGGTCCTTGCATGGCACATTCCCATCGCGTTCCAACTGGGCATGCGATCGCATTGGGCGCATACCTTGGAGGATGCGTGCTTTCTCTTGACGGGGCTGTTGTTCTGGTGCCCGATCGTGCCATCCTCGCCGAGCGCGACAAACTCTCCTCGCTGGTCAGCGGCCTTATATCTCTTTCTGGCCACGCTACCTTGCGACATTCTTTCAGCCTTCCTGGTGTTTTGTAATCGGCTTGTCTACCCCTATTACCGATCTACGACGCAATTGTTCAGTCTGACTCCAATCGAGGACCAGGAGTGCGCAGGCGCCCTCATGTGGGTTTGGATAACGTTTGCGTATCTGATTCCTGCAGTCGTATTGACGGTACAGATACTCTCGCCCGCGAACAGGAGCTCCCAGGAATCAACCCAGGCCGCGACGAACCGACCGGTGGGACGGTTGCTGGATGGCTCCGAGGCCGAGGTGCTCTAGGCTGGCAAGCGAACCGAGCTCCTATCGCCGCTTCTGGCGCGGTTCGCGTGACTCCGCCGCCGGCTCGGGCGGACCAACCTGAAATCCCCTACCGTATGAACGCAGCAGTGTCAAAAGTCATAGCACGTGACCAACACTTGGCAGGAGGTTTCGAGCGATGATCAGCTCAACCGACAAAGCCGTCCGGCATCCTTCGACTCTGTAGCCGTTGTGCTCGCGGCATTTCCCGCGACCGTTGAATTCTCCCTCCGCCAACGATGCATTGGCACCAGACGTGCTCTCCAAATCAGTGACGGGAGACATGACATATGCATGTGATAGAAGCCTCGATGGAGGGTCGTCCGGAGGTTGGCTGTGGTTTGAGTAACCGCATGAGGGAACTTGACGATGTTGTCTCGCGAAACCTGAGCGCCCTTTACAAGAGTGCTTTTCGATACTTGGGGAATGCACCGGACGCGGAAGACGCGGTTCAGGACGCTCTCCTCTCGGCGTACAAACACTTGGCGCAGTTCAGAGGACAGGCGCGAATCTCAACCTGGTTAACGGCAATTGTCATCAATGCTGCACGGATGAAATTACGCCGGCGGCGCGGCTTCTCCCCGTTGTCGCTGGAGCATAGACAGGGCGAAGACGGACTCGCCTTGTCGGAAAGGATCCCCGATTCGAAGCCCAGTCCTGAGGAAATCTGCTTCAGCTCCCTGGCGCATAAGCGGCTGCTCGAAGGCGCCAACCAGCTCTCACCGACGCTGCGCAGAACATTTCAGCTCCGCGACGTTGAGGGCCTTTCCACAAAAGAGACCGCACGCCGGTTGGGGGTGCCCGAGGGCACAGTCAAAGCGCAGGTCGCGCGAGCGCGGGGCAAGTTGGCTCAGATTATGGCGGCGAAGCCTCGAAGGCAACACTGGCGGGCTGTTTCTGTTGATTCATCCGCCCTTCGAGCAGAGTCGGCGTGTCCGTAAGCGGATTTGTTTAAGAGTTGAGACCGAACCGGAGCGCAATATCTTCATTGCGGACCAACAGGCTACCCTCCATACAAGCATCTCGGTAACCCTATGGTGGTATCCCGGCATGAACCGTTGGAAGTAGCAAAAAAACCCTCCATTCCGTGATGTATTCCTTTCCCGTAACCTCCATGATGCACTCGTGACAATGAAAAACTAATTACACAGTGACACCGGGACACCGGTTGGTGGCTTTGGTTCGCCCCGGTACGGTTTCGTCGATCAGAAAGCGAGGAATGCAAAATGAGCGTTGCGCAATTTGGACTAACACCGCCGACATCCTTCATGGGCAATCTACCCCGGTTGCGAGTGGAGCAGCCTCTGCTGGACGCCGAGGCCCTCGAGCGATCACTTCGTGCGCAGTCAGAGGCAGAGGCGAAGACTGCACGGTTGAGACTCTTGCTTGATTTAGCGAACGTCGTGGCTTCTCGTCTGGAGGTCGATGATCTGTTGAGAGAAATGGCGGTACGTGCCCGGGAGGTCAGCCATTCGGATTTTGCCCTGGCGGGCCTAATGGATTCCGAGCATGGTCGGTTGTACGCAAATGCATTCGACTTGCCGCCGCACATAAGGCTGGAGGAGAAAATCGAGAGTTCCCTGGCAGAGGTTCTTGGGAACCGCGTTTTTTCTACTGGCAGGCCTTGGGTGGGCAAGGCTGAAGAGTTTGCCGAGATGGATACGAAAGAGGATCCAAAATGGGCGGCAGGCTTCAGAAACATCTGCGCACTGCCACTGGTAAGCCGCGACAAAGTCTTGGGCATTCTCGCCCTCGCTAAGCGAGATGAAAGATCCTATGGCCCGGATGAGGTGGATTTCCTGAAGCATGTGTCGAGCCTGGTGGCGCTGGCTATCGAGAACGCGCTGGTAAAGACGGAGCTACGCGATCTAAAGGACAGTGCCGGTGAGGAAAGTGCCTGCTTAGACAATCCAGTCCACAGCGATCATAACTTCGCGGAGATCGTAGGAAGGAGCGCCGCCCTCGAGCGCGTGCTCCGAGAGGTTGAGGTCGTATCGCCGACCGATTCCGGCGTTTTGATCCAAGGTGAGACTGGAACCGGAAAAGAACTCATTGCCCGCGCGATTCATAACCTGAGCGCCCGCCGTGATCGCCCTTTTATCAAGCTGAACTGTGCTGCCATCCCCTCCGGCTTGTTGGAGAGTGAGCTTTTCGGTCACGAGAAAGGCGCATTCACCGGCGCCATCATGCGAAAGGCTGGAAGATTCGAAGTGGCGGACAAGGGCACTCTGTTTCTGGATGAAGTGGGCGACATTCCACTCGATGTGCAGTCTAAGTTGTTACGTGTTTTGCAGGAACAAGAGTTTGAGAGGTTGGGTAGCGCGCGCACGCAGCAAGTGGACGTTCGTGTGATCGCCGCCACTCACCGCGACCTGAAACAGATGGTCAAGGACGGTCAGTTCAGGAGCGACTTGTTTTATCGTTTACACGTCTTCCCGTTACTCGTTCCTCCCTTGCGAGATCGACCCGAAGACATACCGATGCTAGTGCGCCACTATGTTGACAAGTACGGCACGCGAATGAACCGACGCATTCTAACGATTCCTTCCCGCGCGATGGATGTCTTTGCCAGCTATCCGTGGCCAGGCAACGTGCGCGAATTGCAAAACTTCATCGAGCGGGCGGTGATCTTGTCGCCCGGGAGCGCCCTCCGGCCTCCGCTCGACGAACTGAAAGGAGCAATCGTTCCGACTCCGAGTCCGAGTTCAAGTTCGACTTCGACTTCGACTTCGAAGATGGGAACACTCGAAGAGATAGAACGCGAACACGTTCTCCGCGCAATTCGAGATGCCAACTGGGTCATTGGAGGACCGAACGGTGCGGCGTCGCGGCTCGGGATGAAACGCACGACCCTGATGTATCGCATTCGCAAGCTGAAGATCCCGAGTCGTCCGCTCTAGCACGAACATCAGGGATGTCGGGAGAAAGGCCGGTACCCCGAAAGTGGTATCAAAATATGCCTAAGCCGAGGGATTCGGCGACAGGTCTGCGCCACTAATCTAAGTGCGAAAATTTGTCGAAGCTAGACTTTCCCGTTAGATTGCCGATAAGTCTGAACATAACGAATGCATCGGGTTCATTTCAAAGGACTGATGTGCGACTCTGCTCACTGGCACCATTTATTCTCTTCTTTTCTGGGAGTCTGTTGGGCGGTTCGCAGCAGCATTCTGACTCGGCGTCGGCGGAATCGAAACCCCGTTGGGTTCTGACCTGGAGCGACGAGTTCAATGGCCCCGTCGGTTCGACCCCGGACCCGGCCAAATGGGTGGTGGAGAGTGGGGGGAATGGCTGGGGCAATGGTGAGTTGGAATACTACACAGCCCGTAGCCAAAACGTTCGCCAGGAAAATGGGAACCTCGTGATCGAGGCCATCAAGGAGAAATTCACCGCCTCTGACGGTACCGAGCGCCGCTATACCTCGGCGCGCCTCAAGACGCAAGGACGATTTGCCCAAAGATATGGGCGATTCGAAGCCCGGATCAAGGTTCCGCATGGACGAGGAACGTGGCCAGCGTTTTGGCTGCTGGGCGATAATTTTCCCGCGGTTGGCTGGCCGGCGTGCGGCGAAATCGACATCATGGAGAGCCTTGGCTCGCAACCTTCGACGATTCGCAGCACCCTGCACGGCCCGGGTTATTCTGGAGAGAGCGCGCTGACCGGAAGCTATACGTTTTCGAGCGCGATGGTTGGTGACGACTTCCACATCTTCGCCACCGAGTGGGATCCCGAAGCCGTGCGGTTTTATGTGGACGGGCAGCTTTACGAAACCAAAACGCCGGCAGATCTCCCACCTGGCAAACGTTGGGTGTTCGATCACCCGTTTTTTGTCATCCTAAACCTGGCAATTGGTGGAGACCTGCCCGGGAGTCCGGAGGACTCTACGGTGTTTCCGCAGCGACTGCTGGTGGACTATCTTCGCGTGTATTCGCGCCGATAGGCTCGGTCAGCGGATCTGTGCCGAAGCAAAAAATTGCCGCAGACGGCGACCCTAGCGAGAGTGCCAAGTCAGCCTTGATTCGTTTTTTATGCCGTTTGAAGGGGGCGTGGGTTCCCGGGAAATGTTCTGACGCGCCTTCCCGTCGATGAAGTGCCGTGGGGTCGCATGAAGATTGAGGTCAGGGTTTTCTGGGTGTTACTACTCACCGCAGGGGAGATCATCGGCCAGTCTGACCTGGCCTCGATTACTGGCACCGTAAAAGACTCGAGCGGCGCAGTCGTTCCGGGGGCGCAGGTTACCGTGACCAATGCAAGAGACGAACTCCAGGCCAGCGCGGCTACGAATGCCACCGGGGCTTATACCGTGTTGAATCTGCCCGTTGGACGGTACAACTTCGTCTGCTCCATGGAGGGGTTCAAGAAATACGAACGCTCCGACATCAACCTTGCCATCAGTCAAGTGGCTGAGATCGACGCGGTGCTGGCGGTTGGGCCAAGTGTGGGTCAGTTCGGAGCAAGATTCGTCTTTTAATGGAGCAGGCGACCAATCCCGGTGTCTCCAGTTGCAAACGGAGTGCGACTCCGCGCCGCTGTCGGATCCCAAGGTTGCGTTCTCCTGGGATCGCAATACAGGTCGTCGGAGCAGCTTCGCTGGGGTTGACTTCCATTCTGTCAGGTGGTTGTCAGGCCCGACAGAACACTAACAATCTTGCCCATCCAACCATAGAATTCACTACTGTTCCCTTGGCAGGTGCCGGCGACCCCGAGAAACTGAGCACCATTAAAGGACGTGTGATCGGCGCTCAGCCGGAACAGAAGATCGTCCTATACGCCAAGGGCGAGACCGCTTGGTGGGTGCAGCCGTTCGCAAACCAACCTTTCACAAGCCTTCGCCCAAATTCGCACTGGAGCAATTTTACCCACCCCGGAACACAGTATGCGGCGCTGCTTGTGGGCTCCGATTTTCAGCCGCCGCTCACTTCCAATGAACTGCCCACCGCAGGCGTTGTGACTTTCGCCGTGACCCGCGGCGCGCCGGCGTTCTGGCAGAGGTGGTGGTTTCCTTTGGCATGCGTCATTGCCGGCGTATTCGCTATATTTGGTTTCCATTACCTGCGACTTCGCCAGACCACCAGGAAGCTCAGTATCCGTTTTGAGGAGCGCCTGGGGGAACGCATGCGGGTCGCGCAGGAATTGCACGACACGTTTTTGCAGGGCGTGCTCAGTGCGTCCATGCAACTTCACGTTGCAGTGGACCAAATGCCCGCCGATTCGCCCGCGCAACCCGCACTCAACCACGTTTTGAAATTGATGGGTCAGGTCGTGGAGGAAGGCCGGAATACGCTTCGAGGGCTGCGGTCATCCGTCGGAAGTGCTCACGATTTAGAGCACTCATTCTCGAGAGTCCCGCAGGAGCTGAGCATACAGCAAGAAATCGGTTTTCGCGTTCTTGTCGAAGGTCCGGCCCTGCCAGTGAGATCGGCCATCCGTAACGATATCTATAGTATTGGCCGCGAAGCCCTGGTCAATGCATTTCGCCATTCCCGCGCGAGCAATGTCGAAGTGGAACTGGAATATGCTCCCAACCAACTTCGGGTTCTGGTTCGCGACAACGGCTGCGGGATCGACCCCGAAGTGCTGCATTCGGGGCGCGACGGTCACTGGGGACTTTCGGGAATGCGCGAGCGAGCCGAAAGAATTGGAGCAAGACTGAAAGTGTCCACCAGTGTTGCCAGTGGAACAGAAGTTGAACTGAGTGTCCCCAGCCGACTCGCTTTCGAATCCGATGCGTCGAATCGCGCGTCTAACTGGATCACAAGGATCTATACACGAGACAGGACGCGTTCAAACCAGAGAGTCTGAGAAGCGGGAAGGGCAAATGAGCGAAGCCACCAAGATCCGTATCTTCAGCGTCGATGATCATCCTCTGATGCATGAGGGCCTGGCTACGGTTGTCAAGAATCAACCAGACATGCTAATGGTGGCAGAAGCGTCCAACGGCCGGGAGGCCCTGCAGCGCTTTCGGGAGCATAGGCCGGACGTAACCCTCATGGATCTTCGACTACCCGATATGAGCGGCGTCGACGCGATGATCGCGATTCGGGCGGAGTACCCGGAAGCCCGCGTCATCATTCTGACAACATTTTCCGGCGATGTGGAAATTCAGAACGCTCTCGCCGCCGGGGCCCGCGCCTACATCTTGAAGAGCATGCCTCCCAAAGAGCTGGTGGAGGTGATCCGCCAGGTTCATGCCGGCAAGAGGCGTATTCCTCCCGAGATTGCGGCAAATCTGGCCGAACATTACAGCGACGAAGCGCTCACCAGTCGCGAGGTTGAGGTCCTTTGTCAAATTGCCGGTGGAAATCGCAATCGGGATATCGCCGATAAGCTCTTCATTACCGAAGAGACGGTTAAGGTCCACATCAAGCACATTATGGAAAAGTTGGGCGCAAATGATCGTACTCAGGCGGTTGCCATCGGCGTGCGCCGCGGGATCATCCAGCTCTAAGTTGCATCTGCAAGCCGAATTTTCGGATACCTCAAAAGTGGTACGGAAAAATTCCACGCGCTAGGGATTCATTCAGTAAGTGAAAGCTCTACGCTAGACGCGGTCTATCAAAGGAGGCCGGGGTTGCAAAGGGCATTTTCGACCTTCCCGGACGGATTACCTGGCGCCGGCCTTCTGTTATTACGAGCTGCAGCGGGAGTGGCTCTTTTTGTACAAGGTGCCGCCTACCTTGTCGATTGGAAGGCCTTGGGATTTCTAATTTTTCTCGTCGCCCTAGTTACAGTCGCGAGTGGCCTGTCACTTATCGTCGGTTATCTAACTCCGATCGCTGGCATCTTCGGCGGGTTGTTCTGTGTGGGCAGCGCGTTTTCCTGGTTCCCGGTTCCGAATCTGGAGTTGTTTGATGCCAAGCCTACGGCCGCTTTGGCGACGGTGATTGCAATTGCCCTGGTTTGCCTGGGCCCGGGAGCGTTCTCACTGGACGCCCGCTTATTCGGCCGGCGCGAGATCATCATTCCTGGCGTTTCCGCTCCACCACACTCTTGATCCTCAGTTGCCCTACTATTCCTTCCTCGGTCCGCTCATGTTCAGAAGCTAATATGCATCAAGTGGCATCCATGCTTCCATGAGACCGCCCTGCGACGAGTCCGTGATCCGGTCGGGAACCCCCGGGATGCCCTGTGCTCGAGAAACGAGAACTTGGATTCTCGCCGCGACCATCATCGGGTCCAGCCTGGCCTTCATCGACAGCACTGTCGTCAATGTTGCTCTGGCCGCGCTCGAAGCCAGCTTTCACGCAACCGTGGTGGACGTGCAATGGGTGATCGAGTCTTACGGACTTTTCTTAGGGGCCTTGATTCTCGTGGGTGGCTCGCTCGGCGATTTGTTTGGCCGCCGCCTGGTGTTCTTGCTGGGCGTGGCGATTTTCGCACTGGCTTCCGTGGGCTGTGGATTGGCTCCGAACATAGATTTGCTGATCCTTGCCAGAAGTATTCAAGGTGTGGGAGCTGCCCTGCTGGTACCCGGCAGCCTGGCCATTATCAGCACATCGTTCGATGAGAAAAGCCGCGGTCAGGCGATCGGCACCTGGTCCGGCTTTACGGCGATCACTACTGCGGTGGGGCCGGTTCTCGGTGGCTGGCTGGTCGAGCATGCTTCCTGGCGCTGGGTATTTTTCGTCAATCTCCCGCTGGCCGCGGCTGTAATCGCCATCTCGCTTCGGCATATTCCCGAGAGCCGCGACCCTGCTGGCGGTCATGTCGATTGGCGCGGGGCCTTGATGGCGACTTTCGGATTAGGAGGTCTGGTCTACAGCTTTATCGAATCGGTGAATTCTGGCTGGGAGAATCCATTGGTGCTGGCCAGCTTGATTTTAGGTTGTGGCTCTCTGATTTTATTCTTATACAGCGAAAGAAGGGCGGCTTCACCGATGGTTCCGCTGGCGCTATTCGCCTCCTCCGGCTTTAGTGGCGCCAACCTGCTCACGCTGTTTCTCTACGCCGCGACTGGCATCTTCTTCTTTTTATTCCCGTTGAACCTGATCCAAGTCCAGGGATATTCCGCCACTGCCGCCGGGGCGGCTGTGCTGCCCCTGATTGGTCTAATCTTCCTTCTTTCCCGCTGGTCAGGAGGTCTCGTGACGCATTATGGTGCCAGAATTCCGTTGATCGTCGGCCCGCTGGTGACTGCGTTAGGCTTTGTTCTGTTCGCCGTGCCTTCGGTTGGCAACAGCTACTGGAAGACGTTTTTTCCCGCGGTGGTCAGCCTTGGTTTTGGCCTGGCGATTACCGTGGCCCCACTCACTACGGTTGTCATGAATTCAGTGGGCCAGGATCGTGTCGGGGCAGCTTCAGGAATCAACAACGCAGTTGCGCGCGTCGCGGGGGTGCTGGCGATCGCAGTCTTGGGGATTGTGATGGTTCGCGCATTCCGTTATCGGCTGGATCAACAACTGGCGAACTCCTCCATACCAGCAAGCGTTCGGCTTGAGGTTCAGGCGGACGAGGTGAGGCTTGCCGGCCTTCGGCTGCCCGCCGGCGCCGACGACAACGTGAGAACAGCGATCAAAGAGTTCGTTGGGGGGGCGTTTGTATTCGCATTCCGAATCGTCATGTTGATTTGCGCGGGACTATCGACGGCCAGTGCCGCGGTGGCTGCGCTTATGATTCCGAAGACGCCGTAAGTTTCAATTGGTGCATGCTCGGCTTGCGATTCATCCGCGTGCCTCGTTGGGCTTGACTATCGCCGTCCCGATTTGCACACCAAACACCCGGTATATTAATACCCCAATGGAGTGCGTTCCACGCACTTGGGCGGCTTACTCTCAGCCGATAGGGTTCTTCCTAGCGATGGTTGCGCTTAGCACCATCCTCGAACCGTCCTTCGCGATGCGCCGATTTTTGCCCGCCTACCACCAACGAGGTATCAGCATGCCCACCCCTTTGAGGTAGCAAAGAAGTACTGCATCTCGTGATGTGTTCCGGCCCGGCAATGCGGCATGGTGCTTTTGTCGGGGGTTACCGATTGGAACGCGCAGAGGAGAAACATCCCCATTAGCCCGACAGACAAGGGCATTGGTTTCAAAACATCGAAAAGGGACCGGAAACCTGGGAGTAGGCTGACCAATCTTTAGGCACCCCGCCCTGCGGCCGGTGAATTTCGCATTCCCACGTTTCTAGGAAACCCACCACTTGCAAAACTTGAGGAGAAGAAGATATGCCGACGATCAGCACAAAAGATGGAACGACGATTTCTTACAAGGATTGGGGCAAAGGGCAGCCCATCGTATTCAGTCATGGGTGGCCGCTCAGTGCCGACGATTGGGACGGACAGATGATGTTCTTTGGCCAGCGTGGTTATCGAGTTATCGCGCATGACCGCCGAGGGCATGGTCGTTCCACGCAGACGTGGGATGGCAACGAGATGGACACCTACGCTGATGATCTCGCGACTCTTACCGAAAAGCTCGACCTGAAGAACGCAATCCACGTTGGCCATTCCACCGGCGGCGGCGAAGTTGCGCGTTACATTGGACGGCATGGCTCAAAACGTGTCGCCGTGGCGGTGCTTATCAGCTCAGTGCCTCCGCTGATGGTGAAGACGGAAAAGAATCCCGCGGGCTCGCCTCTCTCGGTCTTCGACGGCCTGCGGGCGGCGTATGTGGAAAATCGTCCCCAGTTTTACCGGGACATTACGCTCCCCTTCTACGGCTACAACCGGCCCGGCGCCAAGATTTCCGAGGGCATCCGCGAGCACTGGTGGCTGCAAGGAATGATGGGAGGAGTGAAGGCGCACTACGACTGCATCAAGGCGTTCTCGGAGACGGATTTTACCGAGGACCTGAAGAAGTTCGACGTGCCCACGCTCGTCATGCATGGCGATGACGATCAGATCGTGCCAATTGCGGCGGCAGGTTTGATGTCCGCAAAGATCGTGAAGGGCGCCACGCTGAAGGTGTATCCGGGCTTTCCGCACGGGATGCCCACAACTCACGCAGACCAGATCAATGCCGATCTGCTTGGGTTTCTCCAGCAACGCAAGCAGGCGGCTGCATAGTTTGTGGCTGAGAGATCGTCAACGCCGGAAAAAAGGGCTCATGTTCCGACCCGAAAAAACAACGAGCGCGGACTTCCGCACCGACTACGCCACCCGTGCTGACTTCTGCGCGGCACTTGAGCGGGATTTGCGGCCCCTGTACCTGCTGGCTTTCTTATTGACCGCCAATCACGAAAAAGCCGAGCAGTGTTTTGCCATGACCGTAGAGGAAGCGCAGAAGGAACAAACCGTGTTCAAGGACTGGACGCGATCCTGGATCAAGCGCAGCCTGGTTAGGAATGCGGTTCGTCTGGTATCGCCCATGTCCGGCCAGAGTAGCGAAAGACGCGATCTCTGGACCCTGGGCCAAGCGGAAGGAAACAGAGGCGACGAAATCAACACCGTGACCCAGTTCCCTGCGTTGGAGCGCTTCGTGTTTGTGCTTTCAATGCTGGAGCGCTATTCCCATTGGGAGTGCTCCGTATTGCTGGCCTGCAGCACGAAGAAGGTGGCCCAGTGTCAAACCCGAGCCTTGCTCCGACTTTCAAAAACCATGGTCTTTCCGCAAGTCGAGGTGCGAGGCCCAGACCTTGTGGAGATCCCAGCATAAGACTCCGCAAGAGCATCGCAGTAACCAAAGGATATATCGCAGGGTGGTGAAGGGAGCAAATCATGATTCTCGGCATGTCCACCGCAACCTACACTTTCCTACATGTATTGATCAGCCTGATAGGAATCGGCTCAGGGTTGATCGTCATGGTGGGGTTGCTGACCGGGAAGCGGCTCGATGGCCTCACTGCGGTCTTCTTGACCACGACAGTGCTGACCAGCGTCTCTGGTTTCGCTTTTCCCTTTGATCACCTCCTGCCCTCACACATTTTCGGAATCATCTCGCTCGTTGTGCTGGCGGTAACCATTGTGGCGCGCTACGCCTTTCATCTCGCTGGGGCGTGGCGGGGTACCTACGTTGTCGGGGCCGCCATTGCCCTCTACCTGAATGTCTTCGTTTTGATTGCGCAGCTCTTCATGAAGGTACCTGCCCTGAAAGCGCTTGCCCCGACGGGAAAAGAGCCGCCATTCCTGATCGTCCAGCTTGCCGTGATGGCGATTTTTGTCGCTCTCACGATCCTAGCGGCCAAGAGGTTCCACCTCGAGCCGGCGCGTGCCGCTTGATGGGCGATCGTGGGTGGCGTGCGAACGTTCCAGAGGGTGGTTCGATGGTCGGCTGTTAGTAGGCGTCTTGACAATAGTCGTGATAACGCTTAATGTTAATTGTCGATGACGAAACCGGTCGGGTCAGGTAAAAGCCAGGGAAGCCTCGGTTGTCCCGAGGAGGCTGCGTTCCTGGACCTGCTGCGTACCGCTGACATGTTGTCCCGGGGGCTGGTGCAGGTTCTGAGGACTGAGGCCCTGTCTTCGACGCAGTACAACGTGCTCCGAATCCTTCGCGGTACGCCAGAAGGACTCCCCTGCGGGGAAGTCGCCAACCGAATGATTACCCGCGACCCGGACGTCACTCGACTGCTGGACCGGCTGGAGAAGCGTGGACTGATCTCCCGGTCCCGCGAAACCACCGACCGGCGAACGGTGATGGCCCGGATCACAAGGGAGGGTCTGAAGGTTCTGGCGCGGCTGGATGAACCAGTGCAGGTCGCCCATCGCAAGCAATTAGGCCACCTAGGACGAGAACGTCTGCGGGCATTGAGCGAGCTCCTGCAGGTTTCGCGTAGCCAAGTGGAATGATTTGTTGGCTTTAATAGTTGTTGCAACGATTATCGGTGTAACGCATCAAATGAACGGAAAGGAGATTACGATGAGCACTTCCGCTACTCCTCAAACCGCTACCACCACCACTTGGAACATTGACCCGGTTCACTCCGTGGCTGAGTTGAAGGTGAAGCACATGATGATTTCGAACGTGAAGGGGCAATTCACGCGTCTTAACGGCACCCTGTCTCTGGACGAGACCGATATCACGAATTCGCGTGTCGAGGCCTCGATCGAAGCAGCTTCCATCACCACGCGTGATGATCAGCGCGATGGGCATCTGAAGAGCGCTGACTTCTTCCATGTCGAGAAGTTTCCTACTCTGTCCTTCCAGTCCACGCGCATAACCCGAACCGGCGACGAGGAACTGGCGGTAACCGGCGACCTGACCATTCGCGGGGTCACGCGCGCTGTGGTGTTCAAGGTGGAAGGACCGACGGTTCCAGCCAGAGATCCCTGGGGCAACAGCCGCAGGGGTTTGTCGGCAACAACCAAGATCAACCGGCGGGACTTCGGCCTGACTTGGAATTCGGCGCTTGAAACCGGCGGCATTCTCGTCGGCGACGAAGTCACCATCACTCTCGATGTCCAGTTCATAAAGGCGTAAGACTACGCAAGACTAAACGATGCGCCGCGCGCACCGATCCCGGGTGTTGGCGGCGCAGAAAAAGAGAGAGGAGGAGTCATGTCACTCCGCCCGGTAAAACAGATTATTCAACCCCAGCCGACGATCGAAGGGGCCGGTGTTAAGCTGCAACGCGCCTTCGGTTTCGGCAAAACCAAGGATTTCGATCCCTTCCTGCTGCTGGATGATTTTCGCAATGAGCATCCGGCGGACTACGTGGCGGGATTTCCCTGGCATCCGCATCGCGGCATCGAGACCATCACTTACGTACTGGCGGGCTCCGTCGAGCACGGAGACAGCCTCGGCAACAAAGGTAAAATGACCGCCGGCGACGTGCAATGGATGACGGCTGGCAGCGGCATCCTCCATCAGGAGATGCCAAAAGGTGATCAGCAGGGGCGCATGCATGGATTCCAGCTGTGGTCGAATCTGCCATCGTCCCTGAAAATGACCGACCCGCGCTATCAAGATATTCCGTCGAACGCGATCCCCGAGATCACCGATGACGACGGCACCCGCGTGCGCGTTATCTGCGGCGAGTTCTGGGGTAAGACGGGACCGGTGGAAGGTGTGGCTTCCGATCCGAATTATCTCGACATTTCGGTTGCCCCGGGCCAGCGAAAGCGGCTCAAGGTGGAGACCACGCGCAATGCTTTTGCCTACGTTTTTGCGGGCTCTGGCACGTTTCGTGATGCTTCGGAGCCTCGCGCGGTCCTGACCGAACAGCCTACCAGCCCGACTGCACCCGCCAAGTACGACGTCAGCAATCATTCCCTGGTGCTGTTTGACCGGGGTGACGAGTTGACGGTGCACGCCGGGCCCGATGGAATCCGCTTCCTGCTGGTCTCCGGCAAACCGATCGAGGAGCCGGTGGCTTGGTACGGACCCATCGTGATGAACACCCAGGAGCAACTGCGCCAGGCAGTTGCCGAACTGCAGACCGGAAGCTTCATCAAGCACCGCTGAAGCAACCCTGAGCTTTCCGATCTAATTTAGTTTCGTAGCGGCGAAATCGGGAAAAGGGGCGATGAAAAGAACTTTGGCTTATAGGTCTTTTGTCGTGTTTTGACGGTGTTATCAGTTCCTTGCCCGCTCCAGAGCAATCTGGCTCAAGCCCAGACGGCTGCGGTGCAGTCAAAGCCGATTGAGATCCACATTCCGACACGCTAATTCCAACCCGCGTGTTGGTCCAAAGTCCTGCCGAGACGGACACGGACTTGCAGATCATCTGTCGGTTCGAGTCCGTCCCGGAGAATACCCTCCACGCGTCGCTGATCGAGACGAACGAAAAATTGAAGGGCCTCCTCGACAAAATCCGCAGCCCAACACTCTTTCACGAGAACCCGGTGAAACGGCTCTGCTCGTTCCCCGCGGGGAGTTTGGCTGCGAGGAACCGACTGATCACCGGCCTCGGAGACTCTCAGACCTTTACACCGCGGCGACTTGAACTCGTGGGATCGATCGCCTGCAACGAATCTCAATCGTCTGAAGGGTGACCCACCCTTTCTTCGCTCCCACAGCCCTCGATGGCGGCGTAAGCAAGTACACCACCGGCCAGGAGTCGGAAGAATTTATTACCGGCTTCCTCGGTGCCGAGCGCACAGAAAAACTTCTTCAAGCTGCCGGCGTTCCAAGGGACCAGTCATTCAGGGCCTCGCTTACCTTGCCGGCCCGACCCACGCAACCGATACTCAAGCGGGAATTGGAAGGGCGCTGGCGAGTGCGGGCCATTAAGTTTGTCCTGCCATCGGAAATGAGATCGAAGTACCTGTCCAGGCCTAAGCTGGCTGGACCCGCAAAATGAACCGTTTGCCCGTAATCAGCCTGCAATCGACAGCAAGCTCCAAATGGAGTTTCATCCTGATATCATCTCGGAGCAAACGGAGCAACCATGCGCAATCTGATTTTCTTTCTCCTTCTTCTGCCGATATCAAGCTCCATTGTGTCAGCTCAACAGTTCGATCTCGTGCTGGAGGGAGGCAGAGTCATGGATCCCGAGACCGGGGTGGATGCCGTGCGCAATGTGGGCATCCGCGACGGTAGAATTGTTCGCATTTCTTCCCAAGCGCTAAGCGGACGTCGTGTGGTCCATGCCGCCGGGCTGGTGGTCGCCCCCGGATTCATCGATCTGCACCAGCACGCCCAGGACTTCGCGAGCCAGCGCGTTAAGGCGCTGGATGGCGTCACAACTGCGCTGGAGTTGGAAATCGGTGCGCCCGACGTGGCTCAGTTCTTGAAAGGGAAGGAAGGCCACTCGCTGATTCACTACGGTAGCTCGGCCAGCCATGTCGCGGCGCGAGCTCGGGTGTTCGGAGCCCCGCTACCGGCCGGGGAAATCCTGCCCAAGAGCGGACCGGCGACCGATCAGCCCGCCACTCCCGAACAAATCGAAGCCATACGTAATCGCCTGCGGGAAGAGTTGGAGGCAGGCGGTTTGGCCGTAGGAATGGGCATTCAGTACACGCCGGGAGCAACTCGGCTGGAGGTGATTGACATGTTCCGTCTCGCCGCCGAGCGGGGATTGCCGGTCTACACGCACATGCGCAGTGCGGGCCGCGTCGAGCCCGGCTCGGCCATTGAGGCGACCAGCGAGGTCATTGGAGCGGCCGCTATCACGGGCGCTTCCCTGCACATCGTGCACATCAACAGTACCTGTGCGCGCGACGCGATGGAGTGTCTTGCCATGGTCGAAGGAGCGCGCGCCCGTGGCCTGGATGTCACCACCGAAGCCTACCCTTACACCGCGGGCATGACCTCGATCAACTCAGCGGTGTTCAATCCCGGCTGGCTGGTAAAGTTTGGCATTAGCTATGGCGACCTCGTGCTGCCGGATACTGGCGAGCACCTCACCCGGGAGCGTTTTGAGGAACTGCACAATTCCAGCAAGACGCAGCTGGTGTTGGTTTTCTCCAACACCCAGGAAATGGTGGACAAAGTGATTCCTCATCCCCTGGTGATGATCGCTAGCGACGGTTTAGAAGGTCATCCGCGCAATGCCGGAACCTACTCGCGCGTTTTGGCGCAATATGTCCGCGAAAAGGCAACAATCACACTGATGGATGCTCTTCGAAAGATGAGCCTGATGCCGGCGGAGATGCTGGAGCGTTCGACTCCCACGGCACGGCAAAAAGGCAGGTTGCAGGAGGGCGCTGACGCGGACATTGTCGTGTTCAATATTTCAACTATCACGGACCGTTCTACTTTCGAGAAGCCCATGGAACCAAGTGTTGGCGTGCGCTATTTGGTGGTGGCAGGAACCTTGATCGTCGACGAAGGCAAAATTGTGCCCGATGTGTTCCCGGGCCGGCCGTTGTTGGGATCGAGCAAGCGCTCAGCAGCGCACGACTAGCGGCCTCCCTGCGCTACGGTCTAATGATCACTAGCACTAGCACTAGCCAGCGTGCCCAGAGTGTTATGGGTCTTCCGATGTCGGGCCGTAGACGAAAAAATGAGAGCTAAAGTACTATGAGCTTCGAAGAGCCTATGTAGCTGATTCCTTATTCCGTGCTTGCGCCGTCGCGCAAGTGATCGCATCGACCGCTTGCGGAGCCAGTCTCGGCCCTTCGCGGCAGGAGGCTTAAGCCATGAGATGTAGTCCAGAGGTTTGGTTCTCGATATTCGCTGTCGCTACAGTTCTGTTCGTCCCGCCGCACGACCTTGCGGGGCAAGCCACACCGCCGTTTGGCTCCAGCGAAATCGTCGTTCAGCATGACGTCCCAATGAAGACGCGCGACGGCGTTACGCTCCGGGCTGACATCTATCGTCCCCGCTCTCCCGACAAATTTCCGGTAATCCTGGTGCGCACCCCCTATGACAAAAGTGCCGATTGGGCCGTTGCGCCTGTCTTCAAGATGGTTCCGCGTGGCTACGTTGTCATCATTCAGGACGTTCGCGGTCGATACACCTCGGAGGGAGAGTGGTATCCGTTCAGACATGAGCAAGCCGACGGCTACGACACGGTCGAGTGGTCTGCGGCGCTTCCTTACTCGGATGGCAAGGTGGGTATGATGGGCGCCTCTTATGTGGGTGCGACGCAGATGCTCGCGGCGATTGCCCAGCCGCCACATCTCACCGCCATCGCGCCCAACATGACGGCCAGCAACTATCACGATGGCTGGGCATATCAGAGCGGCGCCTTCGAGCAGTGGTTCGATGAGAACTGGACTTCTCAGCTGGCGCAGAACACGCTGCACCGGCTGATCAGCCAAAATACCAACGCGCTCGTGGGGGTCCCGACGCTGCCTCTCGCGGACTATCCGGTTTTCAATTTTGGCCATTTGCCCGCCGATGCCCAGCTCACTGCTACGATTGCTCCCTATTACCTCGACTGGCTGGCACATCCCGATTATGACGATTATTGGAAGCAGTGGTCGATCGAAGAAAATTTCTCGAAGATAGCGGTTCCCATGTTGCAGGTAGGCGGTTGGTATGACATCTTCAATGCCGGCACTCTGCGCAATTACATGGGTGCGAAGGGTCATGGAGCGACGGCGGCAGCGCGTACCGAGCAACATCTGCTGATCGAAATCGGCGGCCATGCCGGTTTCGGTCGGCGCATCGGCGATGTTGACTTCGGCCCCCATGCCATGGAAAACGGTTACACGGACGTCATCCTCGACTGGTACGATTTTCTGTTCAAAGGAGTCAAGAACCAGTTTGCCACGGATCAGCCGGTCAAGCTTTTCGTGATGGGCGCTAATGAATATCGCCAGGAAGAGGATTGGCCGCCACCCGAAGCGCGCAGCACAAAATATTTTCTGCACTCCGCCGGTAAGGCAAATTCGCTGCGTGGCGACGGCTCGCTCTCCATATCCGCGCCAAAGTCCGAGCCTGCGGACAGCTACCTTTACAATCCCACCAATCCCGCGCCTACCGTCGGCGGTCCACTCTGCTGCGATGAAGAGCACATGGAGCCCGGTCCGCGCGACCAGCGTGCGGTTGAAAATCGCGACGATGTGTTGGTTTATTCAACCGTCCCGCTAGCGGGCGACCTAGAGATTACCGGCCCCGTCACTGCCGATCTCTTCGTCAGATCCTCGGTCGTGGATACTGACTTCACCGCAAAGCTAGTCGACGTGACGCCCGACGGTTTCGCGCAAGATCTTACGGAGGGAATCCTTCGCATGCGCTACCGGGTTTCCCCGGAGCGCGCTACCTTGATGAATCCCGGGCAGATCTACGAAATCTCCCTCGATCTCTGGGCCACAAGCAACGTCTTTCTCCGCGGCCACTCGCTTCGTCTGGAGATTTCAAGCAGCAATTTCCCACGCTTCGATCGCAATCTCAACACGGGGGAAGAAATCAAATTCGCGCGCACCTTTGTCTCAGCCAGCAACACAATCCTCCATGACGCGCAACATCCGTCGTCGCTCGTGCTTCCGGTCATGCCAGCGAAATAAATTCGCGCAATGCTCGAGCACAGGAAACGAACTGTCTCGTTCACGGCGTCAATTTCGCCGCTCGGCCAGCTTTCCGCGCAAGACTGTGATCGAGGCCTTGGGTAGAGTGAACGTCGTCTCCGGACCTGCCGCCAGAGTAGTCGCGATTGGCGGGTGATCCGGATCCGCATGGCTGTTGGGGCCGTCATTAATCCAGACATACTGCTCGCTCCCAAAGGTCACGAAGGCCACCGGCCCGGAAAATGTCGACTTCTGTTTTCTCTGGGAATCTTCGAATTGCACACGCACGCTGTGCGGGTTGCTCTGGTCGCGATTGACCAGCATCAAAGACCAGTTCCCGTCGGGCCGATGCACCGCATAGGAGGTGACCAGCAGGTTGCCTTCGGCGTCCTTGATATCGGCCGAAGAAGGGAACATCTGATGCACACCAGAGCGATGCTCGACCCACTCCAAATTAATCATGTGAGCCGCGAAGTACGGCGATGTGTATCCCTTGATGTGGTAGTTGTCGTCGGAGACAAAATTCGACCAAGACGACCAGCCGAGGCAGGTGTTCTGAATACCCTGCGGCTGAATCGGCGAGTGATAGAAAGCTGCGCCTCCGCCTTCGAAGAAGGAGCCAACGTTATCGGCCAGCCACAGCGCGGCGAAGATTGTGGTCATTGGGCCGGTTAGCTGGCTGGCCAGATGGTTCTCGGTCACCATCAGGGGTACCTCTTTGGGAACGCCATCGTCTCTCCACACCTCGAGGATGTGCTTCATCAACTGCGGCTCGCTGTACAGAGTCTTCCAGGTGATGCTGCAGGGCTCGAACGGATAGTGCTCGAAAGAGACGAACGCCAGGTCTGAGATGCGACCATGTGTCTTCAGGTAGTCTACGAAGCGGCCCATCCATGAGGTTCGTCCCTGTGCGTCCGGCCACACCCGAATATCCTCGTTGACTCCTTCGAAGACTGGTCCTCCCAGTTTCAGTTGGGCATCAACCTTGTGAAGGGCGGCTGCCCACTGAAGGTAGAGAGCTGCGTAATCTTCCGGCATGGCATGCTTGCCATCAGGCTCCTCGCCCATTTCGATGTACCCAACGCGATATCCGCGTTTCTCGATCGAGGAGAGCTGTGCGGCAGCGTCGTCCGGCGTTCCATAAAGCAGGGTGACCGGAATCATCGCAGGAAGATTGTTGGTAAGCCCGCTCGAGAAGAACAGGTCGAAGCCGCTGTGCTGATAGCCACCGGTGGCATCCACATCCCCCGCCGAATGCCAAGGATCGATCGATGACGTGCAGTAAGTGGTTGGCTTATCGTTAAAATTCTTGTGAACCTCGGCAAAGGCGCCGCTGGAATCCACGCTGCCGACGCGAATTTCCTGAATGGCGTATCCCACGCAGTTGCGGACGTCGTCGGCTCCGTGCAGGTCGCAGGTATTCGAGGAGTTCGTCATCAGAACGCGCACGTACCGAGTGTTGATCAAAGCGTCGGCGAGTTTCAGCTCTGCGGTCCCACCTTGAGCGTTGTTGATTGAGCCGGCGGAGAAGGTTTTCCATTCTCCCTGCGGGCCTTCATCAAAGTTGAGGGCGCGGGTTCCTACCCAATACTCCACTTCGTATCGGCTGGCATACGGATTCGCCCAGGCGATGCGAATCGCGTTCACCGGCTCTTCAGCCTGCAGGTCCACGACCACCCATTGCGGATGTAGCGCGTCGCTCTCCCCGGTGAACTTGGTCGTGAGATAAGGATTGCTCTTCCAATAGGTGAGATTGGGTCCTTGGAGCGGACGGTCGCCACTGGTTGAAAAACCGCGGTGCGGCAACGCGTAGCTAAAGATGTAACGAATCGGTTCCTTGAGATCGGTGCTGCCAGTAAAGTACCCGCTCTTGTGTGCGGCATCGCTCCAGGTCCCATTCTCGGTCCAGTGCCAGGCTGCCATGCGCAGCTCAGAATTATTGCGATAACTAATTGGCCCCCATCCCGCCGAAAGCGATTCCTCGATGATATGTGGCGTATAAATCTTGTCGATGTCGGCATGAGACAAGACATCAATTGAACTGCCCAGAGCGTTGTCGGGATCAAAGGAATTGATGGCATGTCCGGGCGTCGCATCGATGTGCACGGTCGCAGCCTGCGATTCCGCGAAGGACATCGATTGGGCACTCGCGGTTGCGCCGCGCAGGACAAGCGCAAGCATAGCAACTGCCACGGCAGATCCGCCCCGCAGTTTGCCGGCATCCACTGACTGAACTGAGAGTTGTCGCGATGGATCTACCGCCAGCCAACTCACCGCACCAACGATGCACAATCCAGAAGCCACCAGAAACGAGGTTGTCCAACCGAAGCGAGTGGCGATCCAGGGAGTCAAAGTAGCCGTGAGAGCCGCTCCCAGTTGGTTTCCCATATTCATAAAGCCCGACACGGACCCCGAGGATGCCCCGGCGATATCGGCGGTTACCGACCAGAAGGAACTCTGCGATAAGTAAAGCGCTCCTGCCCCGCCGGCAAGTACAACGCTAGCCAGTCGAGCACTCTGAACTTGCGAGCCGAAGGCGATGAATACTCCGGCCACGGCGATTGCGAATGCCGCCAGACCAGAGCGTCCCAGCCGTGGTCCGTGCCATTTGGTGAGCCGATCGTTGATGGCTCCTCCTAGCAGGCAGCACACCAGCATGGCCAGAAAGGGCAACATGGTGTAGAAGGCGCTGGCCTTCAAGTCCAGGCCGCGCACCTTAGCGAGATAACGATAGAACCAGCTAAAGAAAATCCACGCGACATAGCCATAGCAGAAGTAGCTGATGGTAACCGCCCAGACTTCCTTGCTTCGGATGACGCGTCCCCAGGACAGGAGCGCTTTCGGATCATGGTCCGGGTGCGCTTCCGTTCTCCCGGAACGAATTAAATTCAACTCGGAAGCAGATACTCCTCTATGCTCGGCAGGCGTGTCGCGAGCATTGAGGAACCACACCGCCCCCGCGGCGAATCCGATGATGGAGCAGACCCAGAACGACGACCGCCAGCCGTAATGAACCATGATGAAGGTGATGATCAAAGGAGTAAGGCCGGCCCCAGCTCCTACCCCTGCAAAGATCCAGCCATTCGCCATGCCGCGCTCTGTCGGAGGAATCCAGCGGGCGATGAACTGATTAGCGGAGGGGTAGATGACAGCTTCCCCGGCGCCCAAGAGAAAGCGGACCGCAACGAAAACGACGACCGCGCCTGCAATATTGGCAGGGACCAGCGCGGTCAGAGCCGTGAAGACTCCCCACCACACCACGCCCCCAGTCAGCACACGACGCGGCCCGTAGCGGTCCGCAAGCCTTCCGCCCACGGTCTGGAAGAGTGCGTAACCGACCAACATAGCGCTGAACACCTTACCGAGTTGCACGTCGCTGAGATGGTAAGCCTCGGCAATAGACCCGCCAGCGATGGAAATGTTTACCCGATCGAGATAAGACACCGCACTCAGAACGAACAGCCAGAAGATCAGAAACCATCGCACATGGCTCGTAGTGCCACTGGTCATAGCGGACACGGGTTACACTGCGTGTTCCCGCAGCAGGCGCGAAACCTGCCCGGCAACAAGTTTGTCTTCACCAGGTTGCAGCATGAACGAGTTCATAGCCAGGCCCGGCCGGCCTTCGCCGGCACCCATTACGATGGACGGCTTCGAAGCGCGAAGCAGCTTTGAAGCCTGTTCGGGCGTCAATGAAATGCGGGCCGTGTCCCATGTGATGCTCATGTGCGGCACGTGATTGGCAATGTCGGGCACGAAAAACGACGTCTTCACCCCGGAAACCTTTGTGATTTCGTTCGAAATCAATTCCAGGCGGGTCTGCCACTGTTTGGCCAGCGCGTCATGGTCTTCCGCAAGAAAAAGTTCGAGGGCCTTGACCATACCGATGATTTCTTCTTTGCCCACTTTTTGGCTGCGGCCCAATGTATCTTCGTGGGGGCTATTGTTGAGCAGCGCGTTCGCCACCATTTCTGTGCGGCCGAGCAACATACCAGCACACTGCGGCCCGCGAATCGCTTTTCCGCCGCTGAACGTCACCAGGTCGTAACCCATCCTGGTGTAGTCCCACAGATGAGATGCGGGTGGCGCATCGGCCGCGGCGTCATTCATGCAGGGGACGTTGTAGTGCTTCGCCAGCCTGACCCACTCGTCAACTTTTATCTGTCCCGCGGCGTTGGCGAAATTGGAGAAGTGCATCATCGCCGTGCGGTCGTTGATTGCGGCTCGCAATTGATCTACCGTTTCGATCTCGATGAGCTTGATCCCGGTGGACCGCAGCTGGTGATCGAACGGATTGCGGTGCGACTTCTGGATGATTACCTCCGACTTCATGCCGCTCAGGTTCGGTAATTGACGAATCAAGGACTGGTTGCCGCCAGTCAGAATGCCAGCCAGTCCCGACTGAATCGCCGCCGCCGCGCCGGAGGTCACTAACGCCGTATAACCATCCGGTAACTTCAGCATCTCGGCGATGCGTTTTCCCGCGGCCACCTCCAACTCCGGGATGCTGACGAAGTGACGTCCAGCCATCGTCATCACGGCTTCAAGTTCCGGATGGGGAAGGGAACCACCCAGCATGGTCATAGTTCCCTCGCAATTAATCACCGTCGTAACCCCAAGTTCTTCGTAGGGACTGCCAGTCTGTCCAAAGCCGGTCACGCGCGTGCTCGCGGCTGCGGCCGGCCGATTCCAGGAGAATAATTTGCGCGGCGCCAGAATTGAGCCTGCCATCACTCCCAGGCTGCCGAGAAAACCGCGCCGATTCCATCTTGACTTCAGAGGCATGAACCAAGCTCCTGTGCCACCTACTTACGAGCCACAGCAGCGATGCAATTGATCTCTACCAGCGAGTCGCCCGGCAAGGCAGCCACCGCGACGGTGGTGCGCGACGGGCCACCCCGGGGAAAGTATGTCGCAAAAACCTTGTGCATTCCGTCCCAGTGTTCAATCTTTACCAGGAATACATTCGCTTGAAGAATGGTGTCCATGTCTCCGCCGCCGATTTCCACGTGCTTCTTGATCTTATCCATGACCATGCTGGTGTGGGATTCGATCGTCCATTCCTTGGGATCTCGCGTATCGTGGGCGCCCTGCCCCGCGACGTAAATCAATCCATTGTGGACAATCACCGGCATGATGACGTCTTTTTCGGTGCCCGGTTTGCCGTCGCTATTGAGCTTGCGGATTCCGCTCGCATCCGGAGCGGCGGAACTTTGAGCCAAAGCACGATCGGGCAATGCAGCGGTAGTAAATCCCAGAGCGGAAAGCGCGGCGGCAAACCGCATGGCAAACGTTCTGCGCGTGTAATTCGAGTTCATCGATCCCTCCGTCAAATTTGATCTTCCATATACGCGTACGACTCAAGGCAAGGCGAAGCTGAAAACGTTACTGCCTGCGGCAATCGCCACGTACTGTTTGCCGGCGATCGCATAGCTCATGGGAGACGCACTTATGTCTTGTCCAGTATTGAAGTGCCAGAGCGGTCTGCCGCTTTGCGCGTCCACAGCCTCAAAGGCGCCGGCATCGTCCCCGAAAAATAACAAGCCGCCGGCCGTCGCCATGGTTCCTCCAGAAGAGCGCGCAGTTCCCGTTTGCGGGTACTTCCAAGCGATCGCATTCGTGTCCAGATTGAACGCGATCAGGACCTTCTGCGAAGTCTCGCCGGGAATGCGTTTTACGCCGGTTGAGTAATAGCCTTGGCCTTCCTGAAAAGTCTGCGACTTAAGAAAATAGGTCTCGCATTCCTCAAGCCCCATGAAATACACCGAGTGTGTCATCTGGCTGTAAGACGGAGCGAACCAGTTGGTGGCACCCGCGTAACCGGGACAAATTCGCGTTCCCTCTGTGGTCGGCTCGATGGCGGTACGCATCGGCCTGCCCCGGGCATCAATTCCTTTCGCCCAGTTTAGTTTTTCCACAAACGGCGTGGCGGATAGAAATTTTCCGTCGGTCCGATCGAGCACGTAGAGGTAGCCATTCCGGTTCGCTTCGACGAGCAGTTTCCGGGCGGCGCCCTGATACACCGTGTCGATCAGGATCGGAGTTTCAACCGCGTCATAGTCGAACAAATCGTGGGGCGTGAACTGAAAATACCATTTCAGTTTTCCGGTATCCGGATCGAGGGCCAGCACACAGTCGGTGTAGAGATCGTCTCCCGGACGCACGCCGCCCTCGAAATCGGGTGCGGGATTGCTGGTTCCCCAATAGATCAGGTCAAGTTGCGGATCATAAGTTCCCGGCATCCAGGTCGTTCCGCCGCCGTGCAGATAAAGTTTTCCGGGCCAGCTCGCAGAACCGAATTCGCCCGGGCCCGGTATCGTCCAGAACCGCCAGGCCAACTTCCCAGTCAACGCGTCGTAAGCTGCGAGGAAGCCTCGGACGCCGTCATCCCCCCCGGAAGTCCCGACCAGAACCTTGTTCTTGACCACCAGCGGCGCGCTGGTCGCGCCGTAATTCCTATTCCAGTTCGCGTAAGGAACATCCCAGATCATATTGCCGGAGCGCGCGTCCAGGCAAAGCAGGTGTGCGTTATCTGTTTCCATGTAGACGCGGTTATGCCATACCGCGACGCCGCGATTAATGTGCCCGGACGCGTCGTCGATCAAGCCCTCCGAAATCGGCCAGGCATGGCGCCATACTACGCGGCCCGTACGCGCGTCGAGCGCAGAGGCATCGTTGGCCGCGGTCACGAACATCATTCCGTTTACCACAACGGGAGTAACCTCAAACCGGCTGGTATTGTGCGCGTGAAAAACCCATTGGGCGCGCAGTCCCGCAAGATTGCCGGCATTGATTTCAGAAAGCCCGCTGAAGCGCCGTCCCGAATAGTCTCCGTTATAGGAGACCCAGTCCGCGGTGGGAGGCTGAACCAAGAGATCCTCGGAGCTCACATCGATCGCCGTCGAAATGGTAGCCGGGCCGTTGTCGCCAGCCAGAGCTGCCAGACAGATGAAAACGACGAAGATGAGCATGGCGACCCGCACCTACGAGTCCTTCCCTCTGCCACCGCGTAGGGGAACAACCGTCAGGCCGCATCCCCTCGTGGGACAAGTCTCCAACCTTCCATCTCTTCCGCAGTCGGTCGCGTCAGTGCGCTCAGAGAGCTTTCGCAAGCGCAGCCTCCCCAGCGATATTCTTGCGCACCGTCGATCGTCCACCAGACCCCTGGTATCCCAGTTCACGCGAGATTTGCAATCCGGCGGTCTGAATCAGCGGGGCCAGTTGCCGCAGACGGGTGACTGCCATCCGTACCATGGGTGCCGTGATACTCAGGCTCGCGCTCACGCCTCCGGCGTGATCCCAGATGGGCGCGGCGACGCATCGAATGTGGAGCTCGTGTTCCTCCAGATCGCAGGCGTAGCCGTTTTTTCGGACACGGTACAGTTCCGTTTTCAACTCCTGAAGGCTTCCCACCGTGTTCGGCGTCAAGTGCTTCAGTGCCAACAGCGGCAGAACCCTTTCCCGCTCCTCATCTGGCATGAAAGCCAACATGACTTTGCCCACCGCCGTGCAATACAGCGGAACCGCGGCGCCGATGCGAGAGTAAATGCGCAGCTGCTCGGGCGAATCCAGCTTCTCAACGTAAACCGCGGACAGGCCGTGCCGCAGAGTCAGATGAATCGTTTCGCGCGTCTGCCGGTTCAATTCCTGAAGGTACGGCAGGCTTACCTGGCGAATATCGAGTTGGCCCAAAGCCGCTTGGCCGATCGCGAAGCAGGCAATTCCCAGGTGGTACAACCCATCCCCTCCACAGTTCAAAAAGCCCGCGTTTTCCAGATTCACCAGAAAGCGATGGACCGTACTTACCGGGAGTCGGGAGCGGGCCGCCACTTGTTTTGCGGTCAGTCCATGCGGGGACTCGCTGAAAAGGTGAAGGAGGCGTAACCCGCGCTGCAGCGCGGTGATGGTGTAGCTTCGGTTGGAGGTGACGGCCATGCGTACCGAACCCAGTCGAGAATTTGCAGAATGAAAGTGCGGATTATCTGATGAAAGCCAATTTTATGCAAGCAGATATCTGGTGTACCTTATAGCCTGCCAAACTTTTTGACCGCCTCGACGATCGATTTCATCTGTTCGATCACGGCATACATGGAGTGTTCTTTGAAATCCATCTGTTGCGCGAGGGATAACACGTCCTGCGCCTTAGCCCTCGGTACGACCACAACCCCGTCGCTGTCCGCCGCGATAATGTCGCCCGCATTCACCGTCACGCCGTCGCAAGTAACCGGAATCTGGGACCCTCCAAACCGATAATGATGCACAGAGGTCGAAGGCACGATGCCGGTCGCATACACCGGAAACCCGATTTTGCGCAGATAGGCCACGTCGCGCACTCCTCCATCGATCACCGCTCCGGCATAGCCGCGCGCTGCCATCGCCGTGCCCATTAACCCGCCCATGCCAGCAATGTCCGCACCGTCTTCGACCGTCATTACGTAAACGGAATCCGTAGAGCCCTGATCAATGGCTTCCAGCATTCCGTTCAGTGCAGCGGGGTCAGTGTTGCCCTCGTCCTTCTTAAGCAGAACGGTGCGCGCAAAGCCGGCAAACTTGGTGGTGAAAATGGGATGCATGCGGTGACTCATGTACATGCGTTTACCAGTCAACTGCTCAAGCGCATCCGATACCGAGGCCACTTCAACCCGCCGAAAGTCTGCAATCAAAGCGGTATCGGCTCGCGATCCGGTTGGCTGCGTAACACCCTGGGCACAAAGTGCTCTGGTTCCGCAAAAGATCGCGGTAACAAAGGCGGCGGATAGGACACAAGTCGCGACGGCGCGGAACTTCGCAAAGACGTGAAACTTGTTCATTTCGCACTCCTCAATGTATATATGTGCGCGGACTCTAACACGATTTTTCACCGCGTGGTAGAGCCAATCTTTTATCACGAAGGGAAACGGAAATGAAAATTGCAATCCCCACCAAGACTGCTCGCCCATTCCTTTATGCTTTCGCCATCGCCCTAGCCGTGGTTGTTGCGGGGCAGAGTGCTAACGGTCAGGAAAGGAAAGCGGTGAATCTATCTTCCGCCCGTGGACTTCCTTTCAGCGACGGGATCATTGCCGGAAACACTCTGTACATCGCGGGCCAGGAGGGTACGGACGATTCTGGCAAACTGGCCGCAGGGGGGATTGGTCCCGAGGCGACGGCGGCACTTGAGAATATTGAAAAGGTCCTTAAGGCGGCTGGCTTCGAGATGAAGGACATTGTCAATGTAACGGTCTATCTCGCCGACATTCATGAATTCCCCGACATGAACAAGGTTTACAAGAGCGTAATGCCGGACCCCAAGCCGGCCCGCGCCACCATTCAGGCGGCCGCCCTGGTCAATAATGCGCGGATTGAGATTTCCGCAATTGCGGTCAAGCAGAAGTGAGTTGTCCTTGGCAGTTAGCTTGGCAGAGATTTGCTGGCTGCCCAAATCCCGCGGCCCGAAAATTTGCTGAACTGTGTCCCTGTCGTGGACAAAAGGGTTGATATGTCTACTGCGATTGAGACCAACGCTCATTCGAACCTGCGATAGACTTTCACAATCCAGCGTCAGTTTTCGCCAGATGAAAGTTTGAGTGGGGACCTACTGAATCGGACCAAGGCCTCTTCCCGCCACTCCGCGGAAAAGCCTAAGCCACGGTTTCAATAGGATAAAGCGCAATTCGCGAGGGTTAGTTCTGAGAATTCACTTGGGCAAGAGAGCCTCTTTTATGAACTGCAGCGTTAAAATCATGCACCACTCCATCCTCGTAGTCGTCGTGCTCCTGGCGGCTCAAGCCTCAGACCTTCTATCTGTTCCTCCCGCGACGCGAGAGTTTCGCTTGGACGGCGAATCGCCGCAGTTCTGGAATTTGGTGGATCACGACGCCAAGCTCAGCCTGGTGGGTTCCGGGTTTGGATTTACGGAAGGTCCAGTGTGGGATGAGGCGGGATTCCTTTATGTAAGCGACGAAACCATCAACAAGATTTACCGGCTTCATCTCGACGGCAGAAAGGAGGAGGTGATTTCGCTCGGCGACCCCGACGGCAATACCTTCGACCGCCAGCATCGGCTGATTGACTGTGCCAGCGTGTTACGCGCCATCATCGAGGTAGCTGCCGATGGAAAATACAAAATCCTGGCTGACCACTACGATGGCAAGAAATTTAACAGCCCGAACGATGTGATCGTTGGGCCGGATGGAGCATTATATTTTACGGATCCGACTCTGGATCTCGTTGCTGGCGAGAAGCAGGAGATCCCGTTTCAGGGCGTCTATCGCTTGGATGCTAAAGGAAAAGTGGAGTTGCTCACCAAGGATCTAACCCAGCCGAACGGTCTCGCGTTTTCCGCGGATGGCAAACGCTTCTACGTCGACGACAGCGAATTAAGAAACATCCGCGTGTACGACGTGTCGCCTGGCGGAACTGTCCGGAACGGCCGCATCTTCGGCGAGGAGCCGGGAGGGAAGGGTGAGGGTGTACCCGATGGCATCAAGGTAGACAAGAACGGCAATCTCTTTGTCACCGGACCGAAAGGCATCTGGGTCTGGGACGCCGAAGGCAACCATCTCGGCACAATCGTGATGCCGGAGCAGCCGGCGAATCTGACTTGGGGCGGCAAGGATTATCGAACCCTCTACATCACGGCCACGACCTCGGTGTACCGCCTGGAAACGAAGACGCAAGGCTTCGTGCCCTACCTGAAATAAAGGTGCCGGCCTGCGCTGCGACAGAAACTAGTCCGAACTCATTGATTCACACCGCTGGCGAGATAGCCGCCATCTACGGCCAGCACCGTGCCGGTTACAAAGCTGGCAGCATCCGATGCGAGAAAGACCGCTGCTCCAATCAGTTCTTCCAACTCCCCATAGCGCTTCATCGGAGTACGGATCAACACTTCCTCTCCGCGTGGCGTGCCGGTTAGCAGCTTCTCGGTCAGCGGAGTGCGGAAGTATCCCGGCGCAATCGCGTTGACCGAGACGCCATGTCGCGCCCACTCGACTGCCAACGACTTTGTCAAAGAGACCATGCCCGCCTTACTCGCACAGTACGACGCTACTTCGTAAAGAGCCAGGAATGATCCCAGGGAGGCGACGTTGATGATGCGCCCATAGCCGCGTGCGATCATGTGGCCTCCGAAAATCTGGCAGGCTCTTAACGTACCAGTGAGGTTCGTATCGATGAGGCGATCCCAGTCGGCGTCAGGAAAATCGAGAGTCGGAGCGCGCTGGTTGAAACCGGCCGCATTGACCAAGATATCCACTTTTCCGAGCGTTCGGACAGATGTCTCGAGCAGGTTCTCCAGTGATTCGCGGTCGCCGACGTCGCAGGTTAGACGCAGAGACCGGCGGCCGAGAGACTCGATTTCGTCGGCTCCCGCGTTCACCAGTTCCAGACGCCTTGCGCTCGGTACGACGTCAGAGCCGGCTTCGGCCAGCCCGCGCGCAAGGGTGCGGCCGATTCCTGAATTGCCACCGATCACGACTGTAACCTTGCCGTCGAGTTCCAGGCGCTTATATCCCATATTCTCTCAAGAGTGAATCCAGGTCAGATTCGGCGCACCAGTCCCTGGTTGGTCGCTTGCGTGTTGCGAAGCAGGAGTAAGACCAGAATCATGCCGAGCAAAGGCACCAAGCCCGCGATAATTACAATCGGATCGAAGGAATGAGTGCCCGTAGCTTGGCGGACATCGGAAAAATACCCAATGAGTTTGAACGCTACGATGGTTCCGATGCCAGCCCCGGTGCCGCTCAATCCGCTGACCGATGCCACGGATTCGCTGTTATACAGGTCCGACGGCAGCACATTCGCCATCGTGGTGAAACCCGCATAGGTAAAGGTCGCGACTGCAAACAGGAGGGCAATCAAGTAAATGTTCGTCGTGAAGATGGTGGGGATGAGCACGGTCATGCCGATTCCCCCAAAAACAATCAGCGCCTTGCGGGCCGCCCCCAGCGACCATCCCCGCTTGATCAAGTAGCCGGATACATAACCTCCGAAAAAGCTGCCTAGATCGGTGGCGATGAATGGGATCCACACGGCAATCAATCCCTGCTTGAGGTCGATGCCCTTGGCGACCAGATAAATCGGAAACCATTCTGCGATGAAGAAAAAAACCGGATCGGTGAACGATCTCGCAATGATGACGGCCCAGGTCTGCGGAAGGCGCAACAGTTCATGCCATCGGAGAGGCGGTTTGCCTTGCCGGGAGTTATCCGATTCCTGCTTGTCCGCAACCAGCATTTCAAGTTCGGCTTGGCCAATTCGGCTATGCGCCTCCGGCGGATAGTACAGCCATCGCCAAACGATCAGCCAGAGAAATCCAAGAATGCCCGGGAGCATAAACGCGGGGTGCCATCCCCAGCGAAAATAGATCCACAGCACAATGAAAGGAGCGATGGCTCCTCCGATCGAAGAACCACTATCAAAAAGGGCTGTTGCCAGCGCCCGTTCACGCTGGGGAAACCACTCTGAGACTGCCTTGGTTGCGGCCGGCCAGTTGGCGGATTCGCCCGCACCTAAAAGGAATCGAAAGGTGGCGAAGCTGTAAAAACCGCGCGCCAGTGAGGTCAGCATCGAGACCACGGAATACCAGATCACCGTAAAAGTCAGGCCGCGGCGCGTGCCGATCCGGTCGATGAGCCTTCCGAATACCGTCTGCCCGATCGAATAAGCCACCCGGAAAGCGATGGCGAGATTGGCGTAGTCCGAGTTCGTCCAGTGGTACTCGAGCTTAAGGTAAGGCGCCAGAAGCGAGAGAGTTTGCCGGTCAATATAGTTGATGACCGTGGACGCAAATAGAAGGCCACCGATCCACCAGCGCAACGAAGCAATCGGCTTGCTGGCGGTTACCATGCGTGATGATTCCCGAACCAGAATTTAAGTACCAACCGTGATCTGCGATCTTTCGTCGAGCAAATTCCGCAGGGTTGGACCTAAAAGCGAGGCCGAGTGGTGGTCGAGATAGACAGTGGCATTCGGATGAGTGCGCAGAATCGATGCCGGTGCCAGGGGGCTGATTGCACCCTCGAAGCAAGCCTTCACCGCGTCCGCCTTACGCGGGCCGGGCACGACTGCCAGGATTTCGTGGGCTTTGAGAATCTGGCGAGCCGACATTGAGATGGCCCGCTTCGGTACTTGTGAAATGTCGGCAAACCAGGCCTCGCCTACCTGCTGCTGGCGACAGGCCTCATCCAGGTCTACGATGATGTAAGGCTCCTCCGTCTTAAAGTCAGCGGGCGGATCATTGAACGCGATGTGACCGTTCTCTCCGATGCCCAGAAATGCAATGTCCACGGGCAGGGACGCCAGCTGTTTGCCCACCCGCCTTACGACTTCCAAAGCATCCCCGGCATCGCCGTCGAGCAGATGATAATTCGTGATGCCTGTTTTCTGAACCAACTGCTCCAGCAGCATCTTGCGGAAGCTTCCCGGATGGGTCGCCGGCAAGCCGACATATTCGTCCAGATGAAACGCTTCTACCTGGGACCAGTCGATTCCCGGCGCCTTGGTCAAAGCATCCAGAAACTCCAGCTGCGAGGCCGCGGTCGCGGCAATGATCCGTGCGTGGCCACGCTCTGCGATAGCGCGGCGAATGGCTGCCGCGGCCTGCTGGGCAGCTGCCTGCCCGAGCGTGACCCGATCTTTGAACATTCTGAGAAGCATGAATCACGTTCCTGGCGCGGCTCGGGACTGCTGTTCCGGAGTCGGCAAATTATACAAAAGAGCGCGGCCGAGCAGAGGCAATCGTGAACCGCAGTTTCATTACGTGAAAGCCGCCGGTGTCGGGCGTAGCCGCCGGGCCGTGAATTGATGTATGACTTTTACGCGGGATTACCATCAGATTCTTCGAGGGCCGCAGATGCACCGCTCATGTTTTTCGCGATTGACGCTGCGCCAATTGCTAAACGCGATCGTCCTTCTGGGCGCTGTTCTCGCCCCGTCAACTTATGGAAGGGCGCAGACGGTTGTCGTCGATCGAACTCCGGGCCACGTCGTCAACACGTTCAGTCCTCTCTTCGCGCTGGGTTCGACCGTGGACCGCGTGCCCAGCAACGCAACCGACATGTTCTTCCGGCCAGATCAAATCAAGCAGGTCCTATCTGCGGGTTGGGGAGTCATCAGCTACCGTCAGAATACTGATCTGTTTGTGCAAGCCTGGCATTGGAATCCCAAAGGCACCTGGAGCGATCCGGCAGGCAAGGGATATTTCATCGGCGATACCACGCCCGCAAAGGAAATGATCCGCCACTCTTATGGCTACTCCCTCCGTCACCGCGGCTTCACTCGCAACGGCGGAACGGAGTTTGACGGCTTCTCGCGCCTCGATGATGGAGATCTGCAATCTTATTGGAAGAGCAATCCTTATCTCACGAAGGCCTTCACGGGAGAGGACGATGCGCTGCATCCGCAATGGGTTGTGATCGCTCTCGACAAGCAGGAAAGGATCAATGCGATTCGCGTGGATTGGGCAGAGCCTTACGCGCGGGCCTACGAGGTGCAGTACTGGGTCGGAGAGGGCGATGCCATGGATGAGCAAGACCAAGGAACATGGAAGACCTTCGCTTCAGGCAACGTCACGGACGGAAGAGGCGACACCGCGACTCTGCGTCTCGATTCTTCACCGATCACCACAAAATATGTGCGGGTATGGATGACCCGCTCGTCGAATACTTGCGATACCCATGGTTCGGGCGATCGCAGAAACTGCGTTGGTTACGCCATCCGCGAGCTTTACCTTGGGGTCATTGATGCGAACAACGAATTCAAAGATATTCTTCATCATTCGCCTGACCAGAAGCAGGCAGTGACGCTGTGCTCGTCGGTTGATCCATGGCACGATCCTTCTGATCTTTATGTGGCGCCTGACCGCATGGAGTCGGGAGATCAGCCGGGTTTTGACCTGTTCTTCAAGAGTGGAATCACGCGTGGCCTGCCGGCCATCGTCCCCGTAGCCATGCTGTACAGCACGCCCGAGGACGCCGCCGCGCAGATGACCTATATCAAGAAGCGCGGCTATCCTGTGTCATACATCGAAATGGGCGAAGAACCGGACGGCCAATACATGCTGCCCGAGGACTACGGCGCCCTGTATTTGCAATTTGCGGCTGCTCTCCACGACGTGGATCCGAATTTCAAGCTGGGTGGCCCTGTCTTTGAAGGAGTCACCGAGGACATCAAAGCCTGGTCCGATGCGCAAGGCCGGACTTCCTGGCTGGGACGATTCCTCGATTATCTGAGGGCTCATGATCGCCTTCAGGATCTCGCTTTCATGTCGTTCGAGCACTATCCATACGATGGATGCGAGACACCCTGGGAGAACCTTTATCAAGAACCTGAATTAATCACCCATATCATGAAGGTCTGGCGTGAAGACGGCTTGCCTGCGGGAATTCCGTTGCTCGATACCGAAACCAACGATCACGGCGGGGAGGCCGCGGTCGACATCTTCGGTGCTCTGTGGCTGGCCGATTCTTTCGCGGGATTTCTCACCGCGGGCGGCAAGTCTACGCATTATTATCACGATCTATCCTACTCACCACCTCATCCCGCCTGCGCTAATAGCTGGGGGACCTACCATATGTTCATGGTTGACGAGCACTACAAGATCCAGCAGAAGACTTCGCAATTTTTTGGCTCGCAGCTTCTTACGCAGGAGTGGGCGGAACCGAAAGACGCCGAGCATAGGCTCTACGTTGCTTCGAGCGATGTTAAAGACGCCATTGGACACACATTGGTGAGCGCCTACCCGTTGCAACGCCCGGATGGTCAATGGGCGCTTCTGCTCATTAACAAAGATCATGACCACCCGCATCAAATCCGGATCGTATTCCATGATGCAAACAGCAACCATGACGCGTTTTTGGCGGGGCCGGTTACCATGATCACGTTCGGCAAGGCCCAGTATCAATGGCACGCCGCCAGAAAGAAAGGTTATGCCGATCCCGATGGTCCGCCGGCAACCTCGCAGGTCAGAGGCGGAGAGAATGAGCTGTACGAGTTGCCCGCCGCTTCTGTCACCGTTCTTCGTGGAACAGTGGCGTCCTCTGAGACCTCCATAGAGGCCAAGTAGGATTAGCGGCCAGCACGCACCGCCGAGACAAATCACCTCTATGCTTGGGTCGGAACCGACGGGAAACCGACGAAGATTTGCGGAAAAACATAGAGCTTTCCCTGACTCCGGGCCTCCACGGCACAGGGGGTCCGCTACCTTGCCCTCTACCCCGAACGGGGTATTTCACGCCTCGCCTAGAGTGGTAGCAAAAAAACACCGTATCTCGTGATGTATTCGTGTCCCTCATCGTGCAAAGTCTGTTTTTGAAGGCAGAGAGAGTTGCCATCTGCAAAACACCAGGCCCGGCGACTTTCAAATTGGACAAGTGACCGAGAAACGATGCCCAGGAGGCGTTTTACGTTTATGAACGGGCGTCGAATGGCTCTGCTCGGGGCTGGTTTCTTCACCGGTGTCATGCCCATGTGCGGCACAAGATAATGCCGATGCAAAGGCCGCACTGCACATCGACCTTCCCGTGAAACTAGAAAAGGTCGAACGTTGTGTTCGAAGTTGGCCATCTGGTGGTTGTGGGCGATATGCCCTTCGTCCTCGGAGAGCTTGCTCTACTCGCCAGCGACTATAGCGACTGGAACACCCAAGGCGCAACGGTTGCGGTTTTTCACGGAGACATTGCCTATCTCGTTTTGAATGATGATACCTGCGACAGTGACCGTCAAGCAAAGACTGGAAATGCTTTCGGAAAGCTTGTTGAAGGGTTGATGAAGCAGAGTGTGCAAATTGAGTTGTGCGGTACCGCGGAAGCGAATCACTGGGGCAATGCGAACTTGTTCCTGGGGTAGAGGTCAATAGCAATGCGATGGTCACCGGCGTGACTCAACTGGAGCAGCAGGGGCACACGCTGATCTGCCGGGTAGCACAACTAGCCTGACTGGCCGTTGCGACCGACGGCAGATTCGAGCACAGGAGGCAGTCATGAAACTATGGCACTTGATCCTATTTCTTGTAGGGTTTGTGGTTCCGGCATCGGCGTCCGATAGTGCCGTCCAAAAGAAGAATGGAATCGTCGATGTTCCCAGTAATCAGTCTGTGGATGAGACGGTTGCGCGACTGAAGAATATTCTGCAATCGAAGGGTATCACTCTGTTTGCCCTGATTGACCACAGCGGGGAGGCGAAAAAAGTGGGGATGCAAATGCCTCCCACAAAACTGTTGATCTTCGGCAATCCCAAAGGTGGCACGCCACTCATGCAGGCAGCTCCAAGTATTGCTATCGACCTTCCTCTGAAAATTCTGGTGTGGGAAGACAGTCAGGGAAAGGTCTGGCTCTCGTACAACAGCCCGGAGTACCTAAAGCAGCGCCACGGTCTGCCCCAGGATCTGCTGCAAAATATCGCCGTTGTGGGAACCCTGGCTGCGAAAGCCGGGGAGTAGCTTGGGCGAGCCAGGGCATGGCAGCCACAATCCCCTGGTCGCCTCAGTCCGACGGTTAAGCCGAGACTTGAGATTTATGCAATCGTCATCAGCGTTAGTACGTCGGTGCCCGCTGCGCTTGGGGCACAAGCCGGCCCGGAAACGTCATCCAAAGGCACGGACTTTCAGAGCTGGGAGGAACTGGATGTCTTGACCCGGCTCACTTCCCGCCTAGACCTTACCTGGACCGCACGACTCAGGCCCCGCGTATCTCAACACGATCGCGCTCTTGATTGAGCTGTGGCTGCGATAAAGGATCTGGAAGAAAGGAAAATTGTTATGAATGCACAGCCTACGACAATTGCTGCCGGGGTACCGCCCTTCAACCGGGAGACTGCCACTCTGAAGGTGCGCTCTGTCGAAGACAACTGGAATTCGCGCGATCCGGAGCGAGTCGCTCGGGGCTACGCGCTGGACTGTTATTGGCGCAATCGCTCGGAGTTTCTCAGGGGGAGGGCAGAAGTCGTGGAGTTTCTAAAGAGGAAGTGGAGCGAAGAGTTGGAATACCGTCTCATTAAAGAGATTTGGGCTTTCGATGAGGACAAGATTGCCGTCCGGTTCGCGTATGAATCACACGACGAGTCGGGCCAATGGCACCGTTCGTACGGAAATGAGAACTGGGCGTTCGATGCCTCAGGGCTCTCGAAGGTTCGTCACGCCAGCATCAACGATCTTCCCATTAAGGAGCACGAGCGGCTCTTTCGGTGGCCTTTGGGCCGTCGGCCAGATGAGCATCCGGGATTGACCGAACTGGGTCTGTAGATCCGGGAGTCGGACGGGAAGGGCAACCCGCCATGAAAAGATCCCCGAGCATATCTGCAAAAGTCGGAGGAACGGTGATCGTTTCCATTTTCCACTTTCCAGCATCTAGAAACATCAAAAGGGGCAGAGTTTCACCGATAGTCGGATGCGACGCTTCGAGCAGTCCGCGGCAGCGTTGGTCGAGAACGTAAGTCGTAAGTCTTCTTGCAAGAACAGAAAGGAGAAAGTAATGAGCGCAATCAGTGACCTGACGGTAATGGGCACACGCAAGGAGGCCGATAGCATCGGCGAGGTCGATGTGCCTAGCGACAAACTGTGGGGAGCGCAAACGCAACGCTCGCTTGAGCATTTCAACATCGGGCAGGATCTGATCCCGCGCGAGATGATCGCGGCGTACGCGATTCTGAAGAAGGCCGCCGCGAATGCCAATCATGCAGGCGGCCGGCTCGACGACGAGCGGCACAGACTGATGGTTCAGACTTGCGACGAGATCCTGGCCGGGCGGCACGCAGACATGTTTCCCCTGCACGTCTGGATGACGGGCAGCGGCACCCAATTCAACATGAATGTGAATGAGGTGATCTCCAACCGTTGTTGCCAACTTGCCGGTACTCCCGTGGGTAGCAAGACTCCGGTTCATCCCAATGATCACGTCAACATGTCGCAGTCTTCCAATGATTCCTTTCCCACCGCGATGAACATCGGGGCCGCAGTGAACGTGAAAGAAAGACTGATGCCAGCGGTGAAGGCGCTGCGAGATGCGATCGCGGCGAAGGTTAACCAGTGGAAGGACATCGTTAAGATCGGTCGGACGCACATGCAGGATGCCACACCGATCACGCTCGGCGAAGAATGGTCGGGTTACTCGGGAATGCTGAGTGATGATCTCGAGCGGGTCGAGGATGCATTGAAAGGGGTGTACAAGCTCGCGCTGGGCGGAACCGCCGTAGGGACAGGGATCAATGCAGCTCCGGGATTCGGAGAGGCAGCCGCTTCCGAAATTGCGAATCTGACGGGCCTGCCTTTTGTTAGCGCGCCCAACAAATTTGTTGTGCAAGGCGCCCATGATGCGCTGGTACAGCTCTCCGGCACGCTGCGTACGCTCGCAGTATCGCTCTACAAAATTGCCAATGATATTCGGCTGATGTCCTGCGGGCCACGCACTGGTTTCGCCGAGTTGGTGATTCCGGCGAACGAGCCAGGGTCGTCGATCATGCCGGGCAAAGTGAACCCAACCCAAGCCGAGGCGCTGACCATGATCGCGGTGCAAGTAATGGCCAACGATGTGGCCGTCGGCTTCGGCGGCGCTGGCGGTTATCTGGAGATGAATGTCTATAAGCCTCTGGTCATCTTCAACGTCTCTCATTCCATCACGATCATGGCCGACGGATGCACCAACTTCCGGAAATTCCTGATCGAAGGGACAAAGCCAAATCTGAAAAAGATCAAAGAATACGTGGACCGCTCCCTCATGCTGGTGACCGCGCTTTCCCCCGTCATTGGCTATGACAAGGCCTCGAAGATTGCGCATTACGCGCTCGACAATGACCTCACGCTCAAACAAGCCGCCCTGAAGCTGGCATTTGTAACGGAAGATGAATTCGATCGCGTCGTCGATCCGGCGAAGATGGTTCACCCGTACGTGGCAAAAGCCAGCTGAGGAAAATCACAATTTCTACCGATGTGCCCCGCAAATTGGAAGATCAAAGGAGAAGGAATATGACGACCGATAAGCGCGGAATCGAATTGCTGCACGATCCATCCCTCAACAAGTCAACCGCCTTTTCCGAGACCGAAAAGCAGCTCCTGGGAATCGTCGGTCTGGTCCCCGATTTGACCGAGACCGAAGACCAGCAGTTAAGCCGGGTGATGATGCAACTCGGCCACAAGAACACAGACCTCGAACGCTACATTTACCTGGTCAATCTGCTTGACCACAATGAAACCCTCTTCTACCGGACCATCATGTCCGATCCGGCTCGCTTTCTGCCGATCGTTTATGACCCGACCATTGGGGAAGCCTGCCTTAAGTTTGGTCATATTTACCGGCAGGCCCGCGGCATGTATCTATCGATTACACGTCGCGGCAAAGTGAAGGAGATCCTGAAAAACTGGCCGCAGAAAGACGTTCGGTTCATCTGCGTTACTGACGGTGGCCGCATCCTTGGCCTGGGAGATCTTGGGGCAAACGGCGCTGGCATCCCCATTGGCAAGCTGCAGTTGTACACGGCCTGCGCCGGTGTGCCGCCGCAGTTCCTGCTCCCCATGTACCTCGATGCGGGCACGAACAATGAGCAGTATCTGCACGATCCCCTGTACCTGGGTATGCGCAAGACTCGCCCGGCAACCACGGATCTCTACTCATTTGTGGACGAGTTCGTCGAAGCGGTGCAGGAAGTGTTTCCGAAATGTTGCATCCACTTTGAGGATTGGACAGGTACGGACGCAGTGCACCTGCTCGAGCGCTACCGCGACAAATATTGCGTGTACAACGACGACGTGCAGGGTACTGCCGGGATCACTCTTGCCGGCATGATCAATGCCACCAAGCTAAAAGGCACCAGATTGAAGGATGAAAAGTACCTGTTCCTCGGCGCCGGTTCGGCCGGTATTGGCCTCGCCAACCTGCTTTGTTCTGCGCTGGTTGCGCAAGGCATCACGCTCAAGGAAGCGCAGTCCCGAGTCTACATGTTCGATATCAACGGCCTTTTGGAGTCGACCCGCAAAGATCTTGTCGATTTCCAAAAGCCGTACGCGCACCAGCACCAGCCGACGCGGGATTTCGTCGCTGCTATCGAGAGCATCCAGCCCACCACCATCGTCGGGGTCAGTACAATTGGCGATGCTTTTACGCAAAAAGTTATCGAGAGCATGGCGAGGATTAACGAGCGCCCGGTAATCCTTGCTCTCTCCAATCCGACAGAGCATGCCGAATGTACGCCAACACAAGCCTATACCTGGTCGAAGGGCAAGGCCATCTATGCGGCCGGAGTGCAGTTCGAACCAGTCCACTACAACGGTCAGGCATTCCTGCCGGGACAAGCGAATAATTTCTACATTTTCCCGGCAGTTGGTATGGCGATCTTCGCCACCCAGGCGAAGCGCGTTACGGACGAGATGTTCATCGCGGCCGGCCAGGCGGTGGCGGATCAAGTGCCGACTGAACTGCTGAATCAGGGCTTACTTTACCCGCTGCAGTCCAACATTCTGGAAACCGAGATCCAGACTGCGGCGCGGGTGGCGAAGCTGGTCTTCGATTCGGGACTTGCCCGGGTCGAGCGTCCTGCCGACATGGTCGCCTTCATTCGTCAACACGTCTATAAGCCGGAATACAACCTAGCGTCGACACCATTAAGCAAAGCGGCCTGAAGAGGCCATGGGATTCGAGGAATGCAACAGCTTGCTGGCAAATTTGGGTTGCTGGTGGGGCCGCCATGTGGGTTTGCGTGGCCCCCACTTTTTCCCAAGTTGTGCAAGAGGAAACGCTGAGCGGGCCGGACCGTCACCAGACAGGACAGGGGCCGCACGGGCATCTATTCATCAATTGGACGTTGGACCAATGCTGGTACTGCAGCCCGTGATGCATCACTAAGCGAAGGTGGGAGGAGGTGGGCAACGCGCGGTGGTTTTCGGATTCAGGACTAGCGATAGCTAGGGTGTGGCGTTCTAGCTGACGTCGGCGACTGTGGAATTGCACAGGGGCGGTCAGGAAGGCAAACTGTCATGAACCTTGGCGGACTAGGCGGAGCGCCGCGCCGGCAAGCGGAATGCATTCGATGGAAAGCAGTCCGCGGGGTCGAGCAAACTTGCGCTGGACTTCGCGTTACCCGCGTCCCGGTTCGTCGGCCTGACCCAGATTCCGAGACCGTTGCTCCTGGGGCAAGGCCGGCTGCTCTTGCGCTCGTACTCGCCATGTTGGTTTTTGTTGTCCTGGTGTCATGGTTTCTCTTGCAGCGGGTAAAGTCAGTGCACGGAGCTGCATCCATCCTCTGTGCCCTCATGGTCGCGACATCCGACATCGCAAGTTGCTTCCAGATGTTTGGCTCCGCGACTTCGGGTGTGGCCTTCTTTGCGACCGGCCTCGTTCTCGCCGCACACGTGTTTGTCGCGAGCGGTCATTTTGATCTCGATCGCTCGTGTCACCGTACAGGCCTCAGTTCTCTTCGCGTTGCTCCACCTGCTCCGAATATAAAGCCCGTTCGCGCGCGAAGCGCCGGTCTGTTGCAGCTTACTTCTCGCGACGATCATTGTTCTGCGTTCTGCTTTCCTGGGAAGTGCAGGGCGATGGAAGCTGAATCTGCATCGGCGCTGCTCCACTCAGCGCCGTCGTTGGTCTTGACTGTGCCTATCATTATTATTGGTATCAGTCGGTAAAAGGGAACTGAAGCAAACTGACGCAAGCGCCAAAGGAGAATTGTGCCTTCCAATATTCGCGACACTGACATGTTGCTCTCATTCGCGCTTGCCTTTGTCGGGGGGTATGGCGACGCCGCCAGCTTCGTCCTCGCCAGGACGTTCACGGGACACGTGACCGGCAATTTGGTCCTGGGGGCAATCGCCGTAGCGGCTCACGATTGGCGGGCCAGTTTCGGACATCTCTCGGCTATTGTCACTTTTTTGATGGGGATTTTCCTGAGCGTGCTGATCTTGCGCGCCCTCCAGGCCCGGCCGTCGTGGCCGTTCCTTCCCACTATCATGGGGATTGAAGCCATCCTGATCGTAGCTGCGTCGTTGGCCTTAGCCGCAAATGTGGCCTACGGGGTTGCGATCTTTGTCATCCTCGTATCTTTAGCGCTGGGGCTGCAAAATGGGGCGTTTCGTCGCGTCGGTGGGGTCAGCGTTCATACGACATATCTCACCGGGATGATTACAAGCCTGATCTCTACGGAGACAGAAAGGTATGCTCGCCAAGGGGTGCCTGCGCTTACAAAAGTTACGGATCCCGGAATGGGCCTTCTCTGTGGAGTCTGGCTAACCTTTGTCTTGGGCGCGGGAACGGGAGCAGGGATGGTCTTTCATTTTAAGGCGCTTGGGATGCTGGGAGCCGCACTCGTTTTGATCCCACTGGTACTGCGCAAGGTGCAGTCTTGAGGAGAACGCAAAAGAACGAAATGAGCGTCGCCTGAAAAGGCTGGCGCCGGGGTTTAGCGGTGCAAATCCGTCCGGCCCCGTGTTCCTTCTCGCGTGGATTTTCTCGCAAGAGGGCCTAACTCCGGCGATCTCCCGGTATCCCGCACGCGCTCTGGTGTTTGTGGGTGGTAAGTTTGCTAAGTTTCCTGGCGGGAGAAACCGGATCTCTGGTGATACGCCGGCGCACGCTCCGTAAGAATCGGAGAAGGGAAGTCTCGGTAATGGCATCCCCATCGAAATGAAGAAACAGACCTATTGGAATCGTGTTCAGCTGGACAGGGTAAAACGCGTCGCCATCAACTTGTTCCTGGGTTTTCACATTGTGTTCATGGCTTGCTGGTGCTTGCCGCTGGACTCGCAATGGCTGACGTTGTCAAGGAATTTTGTCCGGCCGTATTTTGTGTGGGCGGGACTGTTCCAGTCGTGGAATACATTTGCCCCGACTCCCTGGTCGGCGAACAGCTACCTCGAGGCAATTGTTGTCTACCAGGACGGATCCAGACAGATCTGGTCGTTCCCCAGAATGGAGCAACTTGGTCTCAGCGAACGCTACTTCAAAGAACGCTACCGTAAATTCTCGGAAAACCTTCAAAACGACAAGAACGACGCTCTGTGGCCCGATGTGGCTCGCTATATTGCGCGCGCGAACAGCACTGCCGCAAACCCAGCGAAAACCATCATCTTGATTCAAGTGTCGTCAGTCATAGTTCCAAGTTCCGAAGGCTCGTATCGGCCCGAGCCCTGGGATCAGCATGTACTCTACGGCTATGGCGTGAAGCGCGAGGACTTGCAGTGATCATGAGATCGTTCACGGCGGCGTGGAATAGATTCTTTTTCGCGGAACAGTCTCCGACGCCGATTGCGTTGTTTCGCATCGCATATGGCACATCGGTGATCGCGACCCTTTGGTTGCTGCACCCAGATTGGCTGGCATGGTACGGAACCCATGCCTGGACTAGTTTGCCAACCATGCAAGCGCTCGAGCCGGGCCGACGGCTAAACCTTTTCACGGTTATTCCGCAATCGGATCCCTGGATCAACCGCCTGTTCTGGGTATTCCTGGTCTCGGCCATACTCCTCACGGTCGGATTTCTCACTCGCATTAACAGTGCGATCGTATTTCTGTGCCTTACCTCCATTCAGCAAAGGAATCTGTTCATCACTCACGGTGGCGACACGTTCCTGCGCTTGGCCGGGTTCTTTCTGATCTTCGCCCCCGCCGGCGCCGCCTTGTCCGTAGACCGGCTAATCCGAATCTGGCGGGGGAAGCAAGGGACGTTTCTCAGGCCGCGGAGTCCGTGGGCGCAGAGGATGATCCAGATTCAACTGGCGCTCCTGTACTTCGCGTCATTTTGTTGGAAGCTGAAGGGCCCGGCCTGGCTGCAGGGAACCGCGCTGTTTTATATCTATCATCTCGATGGCCTTAAGCGGTTCCCGGTGCCAGCTTGGCTTCTCCATCCCACGATGCTGAAGGTGGGAAGTTGGTCGGCTATTGCCCTCGAATTCTCTTTGGGGGTTTTGATTTGGGTGAAGGACCTACGCTACATTCTGCTTGCGCTTGGACTGCTGTTTCATCTTTCGCTGGAGTATTCCCTTAATATTCCGATGTTCCAGTGGGACATTTTGTCTGCCTATATTCTCTTTGTGGACCCTGCCGACATCACCCGCGCGTGGGAGAGGCTTCGGGGCTGCGCATCTGGCAAGAACGGGAAACCCTTGGCCTCGGTGCAAGTCTAGAAATTCTAAGGATGACGAACCTGTGGAGTGGCTCGACGAGGCTTACTTCTTAATAAGCCCGCGAACCGTATTGCTATATTGCACCACTCAAGCACTCAAGCGACTGTGGCTGTATAGCTCCAGCTGATAAGTTCCGCTCAGGAAAGGACGAACAGAAACAGTCCGCGATATATTCACGATTCGACCGCGGTGAATCCGTGGGAATTTGTCAGGGCTGAGGATACTCCCAAGTGGGTGAGAGTCTGTTCCACAAGGTGCTCCTTCAGGCCGCAGCGCAGTACGACGCAGTTGTTGGCAGACTCGATCCCATCCACCGGGTCCACCGGCACTAAACCAAAACCGTCGGCATTTGGAAACGCCGGCCGTTTGGGCCATCTACGCTCCCTCGTGTCGAGGAGTGCCTGGAGTTGCTGCGCCCGAGAAGCCTCCCGCTGCCCGAAGAAGATTCGTCGCGCGCCCGCCCGATTGCGGCGGAACGGCCCTGTCGGACACTCCGAGGGAAGAGTTGTATTTGCCCAGTCAGGCAGCCCGCTTTCCTGGTTGTCAGCCAAGATTGAGGGATTTCGACGGAGAGAGGCCCACCCGCTTTGGTATAAAAAGTCTAGCTTGCAAGATTAACTTGCAAGATTAACTGTTTATATGTCACAATAAACTATTATGGCGCGAAAGACGCTCGAAATCTCCGCAATCGATCTTATTCAGGCTGTCGGATTGTTGATGCGCCGCGTGCGCGCGGCGGCTGCCTCCCATGAGCTTTCCTTGACCGAGGCCGCCGTGATGGCGCGGCTGGCTAAAGATGGACCTGCAACCACGGCCGATCTGGCGCGTGCCGAAGGCATGAAACCGCAGTCGATGGGAACTACCGTCGCAGCCCTTGAGGAAATGGGTATGGTCGAACGTAAGCCGCATCCCACCGATGGCCGCCAGGTGAATATCGAACTGACCGCCAAAGGCGCGGACGTTCGGAACAGGGCCAAAGACGCAAAGCGGACTTGGCTGGTGCAGGTCATCGCCCAACTCGACAAGCAGGAGCAGGCAACCCTATTCGCGGCTGGCGAGATCATCAAGCGCCTGGCGGAAAAGTGACCATGCCTGCCGTCAGTTCGGATACCCGAAAGACCTCATTGCTCAATTCGATTTCGCACGCTTGGCGCGCGTTGCGACACCGCAACTTCAAACTCTTCTTTTTTGGCCAGGGCATCTCGATGATCGGTACCTGGATGACCCGACTGGCAACCGCCTGGTTGGTCTATCGCATGACCCATTCGGCGCTGCTGCTTGGCGTCGTTAGCTTTGCGGGGCAGATTGTAGCGTTTGCGCTGGGACCATTTGCCGGCGTGTGGGTCGAGCGCCTCAATCGCCGCAGAATGCTGGTGTGGACACAGGCTGCTGCTGCTGTCCAGTCGCTCGCCATGGCGGCGCTTACACTGGCACATGTCATCACCCTCTGGGAAATCGTTGTGCTGATTGCGTTGCAGGGGTTGATCAATGCCTTCGACATGCCCGGGCGCCAGTCCTTTCTCGTGCAGATGGTCGAAGATCGTAACGATCTCAGTAACGCCATCGCTATTAACTCCTCGTTGGCAAATGGCGCGCGGCTGATCGGTCCGGCTATCGCCGGCGTGGTGATTGCAGCCGTCGGCGAAGGCTGGTGTTTTCTGATTGACGGCGTAAGCTACTTTGCCGTAATCGCGTCCCTGCTCCTGATGCGCATCAAGCCCGAGGATAAAGACATGCGCCACAATGCCCGTGGCATGTTCGAGCAAATGCGCGAAGGCTGGGACTACGTCCGTAGGTTTCGTCCCATCCGCACCATCCTTCTGCTGTTTGCGCTCGTCAGCCTGATGGGATGGCCGTACTCGGTCCTATTGCCGATTTTTGCCGGCCAGGTGTTGCATGGTGGTCCCCATACTCTCGGCTGGCTCACAGGAGCTTCGGGAATTGGCGCGCTTGTGTCGGCGCTGTCCCTGGCGGTGCGCAAGTCGGTCATGGGACTGACACGCATGGTGCAGATCGCGGTCGCGATGCTCGGGTGCGCGCTGATTTGTTTCGGCCTGTCGCATACGCTGTGGCTATCCCTTGTATGGATGGTCTTCGTCGGCTTTGGCTTGATGCAGGCCGCGTCCGTCAGCAACACGATCATCCAGTCACTGGTGACAGAAGATAAACGCGCCCGCGTGATGGGCTACTACACCATGGCATTTTTCGGCGCGGCGCCATTCGGCAGCCTGCTCGCTGGCCTGCTGGCTCACCGCATCGGAGCGCCTCACACCCTCATCGTTACCGGAACCTTCTGCCTGGCCGGCTCACTATGGTTCACCCTCGATCTGCCCCAGGTCAACGCAGGCATGCGACCGATATACCAGGAGATGGGGCTACTGCCTGCGCGCGATTCGGACCTGATTGCCGGTGCACACGAACCGGCAATTTGACCCCCAATCGAAAGGAAAATCGCAATGAACTGGTATGAATACATCGCTTGTTTCTTCGCCGGAATGTTTCTCACCAATGCCGTGCCTCATTTCGTGCACGGCGTCTCGGGCGACCGCTTTCCCACACCATTCGCTGAGCCTCCGGGAAAAGGGCTGTCATCGCCGATAGTGAACGTTCTCTGGGCACTTTTCAATCTGGTCGTCGGTTACATTCTGTTTCGGGTCGGAAAGGTTTCGAGCGGAGACAACATAGCGCTTGTCATGTTCTTCGCCGGCATCGTTGCGATAAGCACAACGTGTAGCGCAATGTTTGTGAAGAAACAAGCGAATTGATCACCTGAGCGAAACCGCAGGATGTGCCACTGCCCCGTAATCGAAAGGAAAAACATGTCTCTTACACAACTTGATACCACTGCCGCCCTGATCGTGATCGACCTGCAGAAAGGCATTGTCGGTATACCAACCGTGCATCCTGCCAGCGAAATCGTCGATCGCTCTGCCCAACTGGGGCGCGCCTTCCGCGAGCGAGGGATGCCAGTGGTTCTCGTCCAGGTGACGGGCCGAGCCCCTGGTCGCACCGATGCCGGAGTTCCTAAGTTTTCGTTTCCGCCGGATTTTATCGAACTCGTTCCCGAATTGGAGCAGCAGCCCACGGACTACATCGTGACTAAGCAACGTTGGGGCGCGTTCATCGGTACATCGCTCGATGACTATTTGCGCCAGAATGGCGTGACCCAGATTTTCTTGACGGGAATCGCAACCAGTGCCGGCGTGGAATCGACGGCACGTAGCGGCTATGATCTGGGCTACCACGTTGCCTTTGCTGTGGATGCGATGACCGATCGCGACGCAGATGCGCACCGTCATTCGATCGAGAAGATTTTTCCGCGGTTGGGTGAAACGGCTACCACCGACAACGTGCTGCAACGCTTGAGGCAGGCGCCGGTTCGCTGAGCCGGGCCCGGGGTTTACGCGCGGTCGATCGCCCCACGATTAGCCTCCGGCGAGCGTGTGAGCCGAACTTACGCAGATCGGCCGGACGATTGGTTGTCCTCCGGAAAAGCCTTAATTGACGGCAATCCCGCCGTGTGCCCCGATTGTTCCCGCCAGCGGGCGAGGGTCGAGGCCCTGGGGATAGGCGGTCGGGCCTCCGGAATTCGATGAGACGCCTACAATATTTCTCTAGCTCGTCCGTCTATATCAATAGATGGATGAGGGGCTGATAAAACAGTGGGTCATGGTGCAGCAAGACCAGCGGATCTCTGAGGCGATCGAGCGGGAAAGGCCCCGGCTTCGCAACTTCATCCGCAAACGGGTGGCCGACCAGAGCGACGCAGAAGACATCCTGCAGGAGGTCTTCTACGAACTCGTCGAGGCCTACCGGATGATGAAGCCGGTGGAGCAGATGACCGCCTGGCTATTCCGGGTGGCGCGAAATCGGATTACGGATTTGTTTCGCAGCAAAAAGCGGACGTCATCAACTGGAGCGCCCGTCCGAGCGGAGGATGGCGATGAAACCCAATGGGAGGACCTGCTTCCTTCACCCGATGCTGGTCCTGAGTCCGCCTACGCACGAAGTGTGCTGCTGGAGGAGCTGGACGCTGCCCTCGACGAATTACCCGAAGAACAGCGCGAAGTGTTCCTGGCTCACGAGTTCCTGGGGTACAGCTTCAAAGAACTCGCCGAACAGACCGGGGTCAGTGTGAACACTCTGCTCTCCCGCAAACGCTATGCGGTCTTGCACCTTCGCGAACGCCTCCAAACCATCTACAACGACTTTAGGAAAGCAGGGGGTCAACAAACATGAAAAGGCATTGGTTCGTGCGGGGACTGAAGTTCGTACTATTCGCCGCGCTGTTGGTCACTGTGTTTGGCTTTGTGGTGAGGGCGCTGTGGAACTGGCTTATGCCGGGTCTTTTTGGCTGGCATTCGATCAACTTCTGGCAAGCTGTCGGGGTTTTGGCTCTTAGCAAAATCCTCTTCGGTGGATTCCGGGGCCACCCTGGCCGGCACCTGTACCGGCGCCGCCGCATGATCGAGCGATGGGAACACATGACGCCGGAGGAACGCGAGAAGTTCCGTCAGGGCATGCGTGGCCGCTGCGGATCCTTCGGATCGCCCGCAACAGAGCCGAAAGCTTGAGCAGAGAAAACCCTCATTTTGTAAATTGATGTTCGCTTTATGTTCGCCTATAATGACCACTGGAATGGGCGTGAACGCCCGGAGAATTGAACCATGCTGACGATAACTGCCGAAGCCCTCGATGAGGTCGTAATTCTGCATTGCCAGGGGAGAATTGTATACGGGTATGAAACCATTCTCTTGTGCTCGGCTCTCCACCAGGCGGGGCGCAATATCGTTCTTGACTTGGCCGAGGTGGATGCCATCGACGCGGCGGGAATCGGAGCCTTGGTTGCGCTCCAAGCCGCTGGTATTTATCTCAAATTAATGAACCCTACCCAGCCGGTACGGGAGACATTGAAAGTCACCAACCTGGCCTCGATCTTCGCGATCTGCGAATCTCAAGGCATTTGCGAAGTGGTGGGAACTGGGCCAGCTGTGGAGCGATCAATCACGCCGAGAAGCTTCATGGGGCTCTAGTCTGCGTAAGCAGACAGACGCGGCATGACGTGGCTTCGCGGCGTCCGATGTCCGCCGGCGGAATCGCCCAAATGGGTTCAGGCATCGAAGCACGGGAGTGGCGAGGATTTTAGCAATATGAAGTATTTGAAGAGCTTCGAAGACGAGATTTCTGCCTGGCCGCAGATTTCGGTTCACTCGCACCGTTTTGGCGGGAGGGAATTCCGCTTCGGAGGCGCCGAGCTCGGGCATATGCACAATGGCGGCATACTTGATATTCCTTTTCCGCGTCCGCTTCGGGATGCGCTCTTAGCCGAAGGCCTTGCCGAGGAGCATCATTGGGTTCCCAACTCTGGCTGGATCAGTTTTCAGGTCCGCAACGGAGATGACTTCCAACATGCGGTGTGGCTCATGCGGCTGTCGTACCTGCGCTACGCCCTGAAAACCGCCCCTAACCCTCGCGAACTGCTCAACCGGCAAAGTGAAGAGCTGCAGCTGAGCCCCCGGTTCAGTTCGCTTCTCGAGCCTTTCCTTCCTGCCAACGCGAACCTTGTTCTAAGCGCGCGGTTCGCGATGTAGCTCGCTAGTTACCGTTAAAGCTTTTCGGCAAAGGACGCCATCATGAATCGTCAATCCCTCGGCAAGAATGGACCGCAAGTCTCGGTCCTCGGGCTGGGCTGTATGGGCATGTCTGACCTCTATGGTCCTGCTGATGAAACCGAAAGTATCGCCACTATTCACGCCGCAATCGACGCCGGTATCAACTTGCTCGACACGGGCGACTTCTACGGCATGGGCCACAACGAAATGCTTCTCCGCAAAGCCATCGCAGGCCGCCGCGATAAAGTTTTTATCGCAGTCAAGTTCGGTGCCCTGCGTGGACCCGACAACTCGTTCAATGGACTCGACATGCGACCGGTCGCGGTGAAGAACTTTGTCACCTACAGCCTGCGGCGCCTGGGGACCGACTACATCGACCTGTATCAACCTTGCCGCATCGATTCGAAAATTCCGATTGAAGATACAATCGGCGCCATCGCCGACCTGGTGAAAGCTGGCTACGTGCGGCACATCGGCGTCTCTGAAGCATCGGCCGAGAGTCTTCGTCGCGGCTATGCAGCACACCCGCTTGCCGCTCTGCAGATCGAGTATTCTATCGTGACTCGCGGCATAGAAGCGTCCATTCTACCCGCTGTGCGTGAATTGGGCATGAGTGTGACCGCCTATGGAGTTCTCTCTCGCGGGCTACTCAGCGGATCTCGCCCTTCTGGCCCCCGCGACTTCCGCACCCACTTGCCTCGTTTCACAGGAGAGAACTTCGAGAAAAATAAGAAGGTGTTCGCGACGCTGCAAGAGATTGCTGCCGGGAAGAATGCGACGCCCGCTCAGATCGCGATCGCCTGGGTGCTGTCGCGCGGAGCAGATATTATTCCTTTGGTAGGCGCCCGTCGCCGTACCCAACTTGAAGATGCCGTACGGGCACTCGATCTCAAGCTCTCGGCGCAGGAACTCGCTGAACTCGAAAAAGCGATACCGCCCAACGCTATCGCCGGGACACGCTACGACGAGAATCAAATGCGCTGGCTGGACAGCGAACGGAAAGCCGGATAACGCTTCCTAAAGAAACGAGAGTTCTTGCAGATTAGCGGGTCGCCAGGTCCACTTCGGCCCAAGGCGGATCCGCTCATTGACTGCAGGTAGCTCCAATCCCTTGGAGGCGAGTGCCACTTTCGTCTGCGGGCTCGCACCTGCTCTCCATCTGGTTATGCCGGACCCCAATTCACCCTGATCATTCTCGGTACGTTCGGTATCACAGGACCGGCGCTGGTACTGACCGGCATTTTTAGCGTCATGGCATATGTGGTTTCATGGCAGACCCACGAGATTGGAATCCGAATGGCGACGGGAGCTCAACGGAGCGATGTTGTGCGGATGGTGCTTAAGAAGGGCTTAACTTTAATTCTTGCAGGCACGGTTGCCGGATTGGCTGTAAGCGATGCTGTAATGCGTTTGGCTAGCCAAATCTGGGGTCTCAACCATGGGCCCTGGACGTTCTGTGTCGCCGCAACGTTAGTCGTCATTGTTGGTCTGACAGCATCCTTGTTTCCAGCCCACCGAGCCGCGCAAGTGGACCCAGTCGTCTCTCTGCATTACGAATAGCTAAGTTTTAGAGGGAAAACCCTGAGTCGACAAAAAGCCGGTAGGCTACCATCGCCGAACTGTTGCAGCAAGATGCCGAGGCACATCCCATAGTGATCGCCCAACGACGCCGTCCGCTTGGCTTCGATGGCGGTCGAGCATCCTGAAAGATTACTTACTCACCGAGGCGTAAGGATATTTAGTCCTTCACCAACCATGCCAGAGCCTCCTCGCGGCTCTTGAAGGCGGGAAATTCCCGACGGGCAAACTTCTCGACCAACTCGGAAGGAATCTTCCTTGCCGCCACCGAGGCGGATTTCTTGACGTAAGGCTTGTCAAAGACAGCGGTTTCTTTGATAACCCGCATGGCTTCCTCGTCGACGATTGCTCCCGAGTAGTCGACAAGTATCAAGAGCGAACCACGAGGATGGGTGTTCACAGTGTCGGGAAGTGCTCGCATGACCTCCTCGACTTCCGCCGCAGAACAACCCGAGAGGTCTACCGAGAGAACCTGCTTTTCCTGATGAATTATGAACCGAACTCGGTCCGCCATGCAGAACGATTTGCCTACTCCTTTGTTGGTTGACAGAGTTTCTTGCTTCGCAGTCACCGTGTCGTGGGGCGAAGACATCCTTACATTGTGCCGAGAGCGCCCCGCTGCTGTCTGTTCAAGACTGCACATGTTAACGCCGGCGAGGAAGTGATCCGTTTTAGTCGGTCCGGGCCGGAGCCAGTGATCCAGAGAGAGCCCCCGGTCGACGGAGACGCGGTAGGAACTCTATAGCAATTTCTAAATTAGTGGCTCTATAGCAGAATTTGTGGTTACGTGAGCTAGGGAAAAAACCGCTGCGTGGAAAAGTCCAAAGAGCAGACTTTCCCACTGCGCTTGGAAATCCCGGAAAGCACGGAATTTCGCACTCTCGATCCTGACTACTGAAAGATATCTCGGGTCGGAGCAGGACTTAAAGAATGCAGTCAACTACGCGCTGGTGCTTGAATGAAGCCTCGATGTCGAGTTGTAACGTAGGATCAGAATGGGGTGTTCCTTATGGAGTATAAACCGTTGGCGCAGCCCGCTATAATGCTTTCGGTTTCTGGTTGCGGCATCGGTTTCCAGCTATGCGCTTCAGTGAAATTCGGCAAACGCTCCGCCGACTGATGAAGAGTCGCTGGTTTTCCTTGTCCGTTGTCTTAACGCTGGCATTGGGAATTGGCGGGACAGTCTCTGTTTTCAGCATCATTGATGCAGTCCTTATCACGCCGCTCCCGTATCACGATCCTTCCCGGCTATTCAGCGTATTCCAGAGCAAGGTGGCAAATGATGAAGATGATATGGAAGGTTTCGCGCCTGGAAATTTCTTGGATGTCCGAGCACAGAACCAGACTTTTAGCGACCTCTCAGCGTACTTCGGAGCGCACTTCAACCTTACAGGGAATGGTGAACCTCGACACCTAAGCGGATCTGCGGTTTCTCCAGGTTTGTTCGCCATTCTTGGTGCCCAACCCATGCTTGGTCGGACCTTTCTTGCTGAGGAGGACAATTATTCGGCGCCACACGTAGTGCTCCTTAGCTACCACCTGTGGTCGGGTGTATTTCATGGCGACGCACAGATCGTTGGCAAAACGATCTCTCTCAACGGTGACCCATATTATGTCGTTGGCGTCATGCGACCTACTTTCGTTGGCCTGGATGACGAGGAGGCGGATCTCTGGATTCCCCTTCAGCAACAGATTCGCTCGGATCGCATGCTTTGGCGCGACTTTCATTTTCTAGGGGTCATCGGGCGCCTCCGTCCCGGTGTCGCTCTCGATCAGGCCCGCGCTGACATGAATCGCATCGCCGCTGAAATCAAGATGCAGTATTCCGACTCAGACAACGGCTCTGGCGCCGTGGTGATTCCCCTGCAGCAGGCCTTAGTTGGCAACACAAGGCAATCTCTCATGCTCGCGCTCGGCATCGTCTTGCTCGTGCTGCTGATCGCTAGCTCCAACGTCGCGATTCTGATGCTCGCCCGCGTCAGCGGACGCACTCGCGAACTGGCTGTGCGCATGGCCCTTGGCGCGAGTTCAGCGCATATTCTCCGTGACGTCTTGGCTGAGAGTGTGATCCTCGGCTTCCTCTCTGGCTTGCTGGGACTCGTCCTCGCCTTGATCGGTCGCAAGCTGCTGCTCCAGTTTGCTCCTTACAATCCGAACGTTGAAGCAATCAAGATTAATCCGGCGGTGCTCGCGTTTGCGGCGCTGCTCTCCGTCGTTGTTGGCCTCGGCTTCGGACTTCTGCCATCGATCAAGGTACTGCGCGCCGACGTCCAACACATTCTCCGCAGTGCCGGCAACGCTACTACTCTCGACCGCGGCAGCCGTTTCCTTCGCCACGCGCTCCTCGTCGGCGAGATATCCCTCTCGATCGTCTTGCTCGCGGCCACCGGGCTGTTGCTCCGCAGCATGACCAATCTGCGAAATCAACCGCTCGGCTTTCGCACGGACCACCTGATCGCCACCTGGATCGGTTTGCCGCGCATCCATTACCAGAACAACGACGATGTCGCCGGTTTTTTCACCAAGGTCGATCAAAACCTGCGCGAGTCTCCGGGTATTGAGGCCGTTGCCCTCGGCTATCCTCTGCCACTTCAGGGAAATCATTTCTGGACCAGCATCACCATCGCGGGCAGAGCCTCCAATCCTGGAGAGTACGAACAGGCTTCCCTCCGTTACGTCGATTCCGGATTCCTCCCGCTGATGCAGATTCCCATCTTCGACGGCCGCAATTTCACCGACGCCGACGACACGCACACCCAGCGAGTGACCATAGTGAGCGAATCATTGGCACACAAATATTGGCCCGGCGAAAGCGCGGTAGGAAAATACATCTCCATCCTTCGCGACAAGCTGGTCCTTTGCCGCATCATCGGTGTTGTCGGAGACGTGAGGGCAACCGTCGATGACGATCCGCCACCGTCCATCTATGTCTCTTACAAACAAATGTCTTTCCCCTCCATGCAGATCGTTTTGCTCTCTCGCGACAGCTCAAATTCCGCGCTGGCCCGAGTGAAGCAAGCAGTCCAGAGCGTCGATCCGGAGCAACCGGTTGAAGGTGTCGACTCCTTGGAGTCGATCGTCCGGCAGGCACTGGATCCCTGGAGATTTGCCCTGTCTCTTCTCGGTGGACTAGCCGCTCTCGCCACGATTCTCACCGGCGTCGGATTGTTCGCTGTGATCTCGTACTTGGTCCGCGAGAGGACAAAAGAACTGGGCGTCCGAATGGCCATCGGAGCCACTCGCAGGAGCGTCATGAAGCTGGTCTTGAGTCAGAGCCTGAAGCTGGCCCTGATTGGCAGCGTCATCGGTCTCGCGCTGACATTCGCAGTCGCAGGTCTGATGACCAGGATGGTATACGCCATTCATCCGAAAGATCCCGTAACATTTCTCGGCGTAGCGGTCTTCGTTGCAGGGATCTCAATCCTGGCCGCCTATATTCCAGCCCGCCGAGCCGCACGCATCGAGCCACTGTCTGCGCTGCGAGAGGAGTAGAACAGGCGCAAAAGGCATTTACTCTAAACGAAATTTGTCAGAAGAACCAAACCGCTCACCGTTCTTTCAACCGAGTTCTTGATATTTTCCACAAAGCGTACTGAACCGCAAGAAGTCCTTGTTCGTTGGCAATTCTCCGCTCAGAGGGCGAACCGCGGTGATCCCGGCCAGCTTGACAGCACCTGTCGCCGGCGCAAACTGGATCCCCAGATCGCTGAAGTCGGCCGATCGGTGAACTTCCTGTCGAGCTGACTCGTACTCGTTGAATCCACGAGACACAATCCAACTTTCGGAGGATGCGTGGTCTTGCGTGGACTGCTAGGCTGACTTCCAATTTCTATGGGGAGTCCTACCCGTCATGGCACATCCCTCAGTTAACACGCTCGCGGGAATAGTGATTACCATTATGATGTCGCAACTTCTTAACGCTCAGAAACCTCCGGAGGCTGTAGACATCACGCCGATTGATGGTGGCACCTATTACTTGATTAACCAGCACAGCGGCCTACAGGCGGACAGTTCAGTGCCGGGCTCCGGCAACAACGTGGGCCAACAATCCCGCAGCTTCAGCACCCCGTCGCAACGTTGGGCCCTCGGGCGTGCGTTCGAAAACACATGGGAAATCCGTAGCGTGTCGAACGGATTGTGCGTTCACTCCGATGATGGCCGTAGTGTCATTCTTGGCCCCTGCTGCCCTGACCCCGCCGACGAGTGGGAGTTGATCCCTACCGCTAATGGCTATTACTCCATCCGAAATCGTGAGACCCGCCACTTTTTGGACGTTGAAAATGATGCCACTGCGAATGGAGCATTACTGGTCACCTCGGCGGGGACAGTGAGTCAGAGTCAACTGTGGCTTCTGCGGCCAACGTTTTTCAGAGGAATTGATAACGCTCTGCTGGAGAAACAGGAGTCGCTGCGAGTGTCACAGAATACGCCGTGGTGGAAGGACAGTGGTCAACCAGGGGACCTGCTGGCCATCTTCAAAAATCACGGAATTAATATGGTTCGATTGCGCCCATCGTCGGTGCCGCCCTACGTTGACCCAAGCGCCTCCGGTTGCTCGGGAGACGCCTGCTTTGCCGAAACCGACGCGCAGGATCTCGATCTGGCGCAACGTGCAAGGAACCTCGGGATGAGCGTCGAATTGTCACTCTTGTTCGACGGTGGAAGCTCGAGCAATGTTCCTCCCGCGTGGGTATCCGCGGATCTGCAACAAGCTGAAGGGGACATCTACTCTTATGTGAAGTCTGAAATCGAACTGTACCGCAGCGCTGGAGTTCTGCCTGACCTGGTTGCCATCGGTAACGAAGTCGACACCGGTTTTCTGGGCAGTCTGGGAAGTCCGACTGGCGCGGCATTCGGTAACTTCGCAGCCCTGCAGCAGAGCGCCATGCAAGCAGTACAGGACGCCGTTAGCGATCCCGCCTTAGGTTCGCCGATCCCGGCTCCGCTGACTTGCATTCACATTACGCCCGCGTGGGATCTTACTTCGTTCTTTAGCCTCGCCAATCAGAACGGAATCCCCTATGACATGATTTGCCAGAGCTACTATCCTTTTTTCCACGGGCCTTTGACAAACGCGCAGGCGTCCGCGGCAAACCCTTTCAACCAGCCCATTGAACAGGATGTGTTGATCGCCGCAGCTACCCAACTCGGAAAGCCGATTTTGATTATCGAAGACGGCGAACACTACGAAAACGGGTTTGATGCCAACGACCCCTGGTATCCGCCTTCGACTGCCAATCAAAGGCAGTTTCTGATAGATCTGCAAACTGTTGTGGAGGGGCTGCCGGGGCAACTCGGAGCAGGCCTTGAGTATTGGAATCCGGAAGGCGTCAACATCCTCGCCTTTGGAGGTCCCTTTTATTTCAATGGAGGCTTCCCTCCCAATTCGATTTACATATGGAACGGCTTGACTCTCTTCAACAATGCCGACACCAGTGGCAGTTCGAATCAAAACGATCCCAGCTATTCCGAAGTCCTTCCGGGGCTCGATGCAGCGGGAAACAAACTCGATCCAACTCTGAAATACAAGTTTGTAAGCGCCGCTCACACGGATCTTTCGCTTTCGACCTTTGGTCATGGGTCAACCCGCGCACTCAGCTTCCAGTTTGATTCGCCGGCAACCTCGCGGCAAGAGCAGTGGGTCATCCAAAGCAATAATGACGGTTTCTTTCAGGTTCGTAGCGCTGTTAGTAGCGATACACAGTTCGTACTCGATGGTACTGACTCAAACAATACGATGGCGGCTCAGCCCAACAGCAGTACGGCACAAGAGTGGGACGTGCAATCGTTGGGGGGAGGACTGTTCCAGATCGTGAATCGCTCTTCTGGGCTTCCCGCGGCCTTGTGGGGGCAGCATCTGAAGTTTCAAATCACGCCTACGATGTAAAGGCGTCTCTGAGTGTTGCGTCTGCCTCAGGGATCTCGACGTCACAAGGGTCGTAGAAACGCACTTTGTTGCGCAGCATACTCGTGTTAGAAAAGTTCACATCGCCTCAGGGACAGACCATCTCTTTGACTGCTGATTCGGCAAACCCGGTTGAGATCCGCCATCCCGCACGGTAACGCTTTCCATAATTAGGCATGGAATCTGCGTTCAACTTCGGCAAGCATCATGCAGCCTTGGCGACGGTTAGTTCGAGGCGCCACGCTGCGTGGCGCCTCGAATTTCTCTAGGTTAGAAACGAAGGCGAACACCGACTTCGATCTGCCGGTTGCCTCCTGGTTCCTCCTGCGCCGAACCTCCACTCAGTGCTCCGAAACCATTTGGCCCTGAACCGCTGAACAGAGCGCTTACGAAAATGCCGTCCGGATCCAGGAACTGATTATGGTTGAAAACGTTAGCGAAGACGCCTTGAATTTCCATGCTAATGCCCTCCGCCACTCTGAAATTCTTCCTAACGCTGAGGTCCATATTCCAGTAGGGCAGGCCAGGGATACAGCCAAAGCCGCAGTCCTTGTTATCCAAGCCTAGAATCGGGTTGCGGAAGTCGTTCAGCGCGGCCGGCCCTGCCTGGAAAAGATTGGGAAACTGGCCGTTGGGCTGAGAATAGGCGTGACCGCTCTTGGCGGGCGTAACCGGCACCGCGTTTTCATTGCCAAAGTAGTTGACGTTATCCCCGGCGCCGTACTCTTGACCATCTCCGGTCGATGTATCAATCTCGACCGGCGCGCCGCTGCCTGCGGAGAAAACGGTCGAGAACGTCCAGCCGCCCAGCGCGCGTCCCAGGAGTCCCGACTGCCCCTTAAAGAACGGCGGCTGGTAGACAAAGAAGAAGTTATACACGAACTTGCGGTTAAAGGTCTGATAGCCGTACTGCGTCCCCAAATTGAAGGGATCGTCTGGGGTGTACCCGCCGGTTGACTGGACTAGCGCTCCGGTTCCCAGCGCCTTGGAATATGTGAAGTTCGACTGCAAGGTCAATCCCTTCCAGTCGGCCATCTTGAGGGATGCGAAACCAGCATTGTAGTTTCCGTAGCCGGTGCTGGCGTTATCCGCAGGTCCCGACGACATCTGGGGCGACGTACCGCCGATGGCTGGGTTGATGTTGTTCATCATGGTGGTTCCAGGGACTCCGTTGAAGATGAAACCCTGGCCGGCGCATGTGGCGCAACCGACACCGCCGTCGAGACCACTCCACAGGTTCCAGACCTGCGCTGTCGTCAGGTTTGCCAGTTCATTCGTCACCACGGCGGCGGTGCAGGTGCTCGCAACCCCGCCGATCTGGCAGTACGCCGGGTTCATCGCCTTCTCGAAGAACGGTTGTGGCGTGATGCTGGTGGCCGCAAGAGGTCCGCCCGCGCCGTTGCCGTTGCAACCGCCCCCGGCGAGACCCTGAACGCCGCCGCACAATTGCAATACGACATTCTTATAGGCTTGAGCGAACTGCTGGCCGCCCTGCGTCATCATGTAAGGTACAGCGTTAAGGTTGACGGGTTGGTACTCGTGGGTAATTCTGCGCCCGATGTAGCCAACCTCCAAGATGACCTTGCGAGACAACTGGCGCTGAATAGTCAGGTTGACCGAATCAACCTCATTGGGCCGGAAATTCGGATCCAGTACCGAGGCGGTTGCGGCTGAAATGCCGTTGACTCCGGGAAAATACGGTTGAGGCAACGTCGCCGAAGGTTGCTGAACCGGCGCGGTCAAGCCATCCACACCAATGCGGAAGGCGGTGGTAGCGGTATTGCTGCCACCGACGCCGCAGGTACCGTTACTGAGGCCAGTTTGGCACTGCGTGGGCTGGAGGAGGCCCGGTCCCAGCAAGGGCACCAGCACCAAATCCACACCGTTCAGGCGGCCAAAAATGCGGCCATAGCCAACACGAACCACTGTATCTTCATGGCCGAAAATATGACCCATTGTGGAATCGCTGTCGAAGTGGGGGCTCCAAGCCGCGGCCAGGCGCGGGCTGAATGAGCCGTAGAACGGGTTATAGGGATACTTCGGCCCATTGGCGGTGTTGCCCAGCAGGGCAAAACCGATTTCGGGATTGTAGTTCTGTCCCAGCAGCGCCTCGCGCTTCCGCGTGTCCAGGTAGGCCGCACCCGAAATTGGCTCATCTGACGAGTCTACTAGTTCCACTTGCTTGCCATTGGCTTCGACCGGCGGCATCTCCAACGTCCAGCCCAGTCCGTAAGTCAGGGTGAAGGTCGGCTTCATGTGCCAAGTGTCGCTGAAGTATACGTTGTAGTAAGGGATGGTGCTTTTGTCGAATGCCGGGGTCCCGATGGGATTCAAGGTCAGAAGCGAGCCGGAGCGGGTATAGGCGACCTGCGCGATGGAAACGATGCCCAGCGCCGCCGCGCTAAGAGAGCTGCAATTTGCGATGGTGACGCCGGCCTGGGTGCAAAGCGGTATGTCTTGCGCTAGACCCGATCCGGAGGTCCCGTTGCCCAGCTCGTAGACAAGTTGATTGTTGATGCCTCCACCGTTATCGGTGCGTTGATGGTAGTCCCAATTGTGTTGGTAGGTGCCCCCAAACGTAAAGAGGTGGTTGCCTTTCAACGTGGAGATATCGTCGCGCACCATCTGATCGTGCCCGTCCCAGAAACGGTTGCGCGTGTTCTGCGTGTCCACATTGTAGGGCCCGAGATCATTAACCTGCCCAAACCCGGGTGACTGGCCGCTAAAGATTTCAAGCGCTCCGCCCAGCGTGGGGGTCTGCGCCGTATCTCCAGTCCGCTTCCATTGCCAAAAATTACGCAGGAAACTGTAGTGCAGATCGTTGGTGGTATTGGTGCTGATATTCGTGGTCAAGCCTGCCGTCCACAAAAGAGCCTGTTGCGGAAGATTGGACTGAGAAGCCGGCGTGCCAAGCGTGTCTCCGGAGAAGAAGCCGCCGATATCAACCTGAGCATCCGCGGCAGCTTTCAGCTCGAACCAGCGATAGCTGGACATGAGGTGCCACTTGGACGAAAAATCGTGGTCCAGCCGCCCGACTGCAAACTTGCTGGTCGTTGGTTGGGCGAGATTGGCCGAGAATCCTTGAATGTTCGAAGTGGTCCCAGCTTCAGGGTGGTCGCATAGCGTCTGAGTGCAGTTAGCATTCGTAGCTGGTTCGTACTTGTTCCATATCGTCTGAATCAGGGGATTGATTCCAATTCCACGAGGGTCATTGGCGGTTCCTGGGTAAGTGATGCCGTTATAGGTCACGGCAGTCGGGTTCAGGTTGTAAAGGGCGCCAGTCACGTCGTCCGTCAACAGCCCCAGTTTCAAGGTTGGCGAAGGGACGTTTCTAACAATGGTTTCGGAGTTGGGGAAATTGAAACCTTCGTAATTGAAAAAGAAGTAAGTCTTACCGCCCAGAACTTGCTTGGGGATAAGCGGGCCGCCAATAGCTCCGCCGTAACGGCTGTAATGAAAGCTGGGAATCGGAGTGATCGGATCGTTGTGGTTGTTCTGCCAGCTATTCGACGACCAGTTGTTGTCTTTGTAATATTCGTAGGCCGTGCCATGCCAGGCAT